>WBZT01000207.1_pt1 | contig 49024 bp, 52 predicted proteins | sample 5204241 | NCBI WGS metagenome assembly WBZT01 (sample SAMN12344358, study PRJNA552823) | activated sludge metagenome | biome: Activated sludge suspended growth; feature: Nitrification reactor; material: Wastewater; isolation source: activated sludge from nitrification reactor of wastewater... | reverse complement strand
ATTGCAGCCCCCCGCCCCCTTGCCTGCACCGGCATAGCCAGTTTCCGCTACCATTCCGCAACCATTGGCTCCCGCTCCGTCAGCTCGTAACGAACTGGCGTTGGGTGCTAACTGCCGTTTTTAGGTTGAACAGCAATGGGCTCATGGAGCACCTTGGCCAGGGCATAGGAGAAGCAGTCACCGAGGTTCAGCCCAGCGGGATGACGGCCCTTCCCGAAGCGGCGGAAGCCCTCGCGGGCGAGTCGTGCCTGTCTCGCGTCCAACGGAATAAGCTCCACACCGGCGGTCTCCAGGAAGAGGTCGAGGTCGCGGATGCCTTCAGCACCATAGCGCGCCTCAATGACGATAGATAACTCGACGAAGCCCGCGGTCGAAAGGCGGCGGTTGGGCGCGGCATCGATCAGCTCATTGAATGTTCGGCGTTCGGGCTCGTCCTGCAATGGCAGGCAATGCCGAGGGATCTATGCCCATCAGGAGGGCAGGCTGTGGGTGTCATACCCAAGGATCTCGTCGGCGGCCCTTGCGTCGAGTACGGGCAAACTGGCCGCGTGCCGTGCGATCTGGTCGAGGTCATCCGCTACCCGGCGTCTCTTGCGTGCCTGGTTCAAGCGCTCTAGCCGCTCAAGCAGCGCTTGGGCGACTGCCGCCGTTTTTGTCTCTCCAGTCAAGGCCACGACCTGGTCAGCGAGGTGCTCGGCCTCGGGGTTGCGGATGTTCAGGGCCATGTGGTTCCCTCGTGTAGATATCGGTACCCATAAGGCCTGCGTCAAGGCCGACTATGAGGCGAGGATCCAAGAAATGAAGGACCAGTGAGCCGTCCGATCGCCCGTTAGGCCCTTATCCGGCCGGGCTCGCTTCAGCCTGGCACGGCGGGTTCAGCCCGGCTGTTGCTGCAAGGACTCATAGCGGGCCTTGAAAGCGGCCTGACGCAGGCGTTCGGCGTCGGCCTCCTGGGCTACCAGGGGGCCATCCAGCCATTGGCCGCTGGTATGGTCATAAACGGAAAAGCGGTAGCCTTTACCGACCTTGAAGACCTGGGTGACGTCGTTACCCGCCTGTTCCATGGCCTGAAACTTGTCGAGCCCCAGGGGCGCGGGGGTGGGCTGGAAGCTGGCCTCCTCCTGGCCCACAGTCGGGGTTTCCGTGGCGGAGTTGGCGACGACAGTAAAGAGGCTATTCTGCATCTCGCCGTGGGTGTCCAGGGTGACGGACTCCACCCCAGGGAGGCGGGTGAGGATGTAGCCGGCCATCAGGATGCCAAGTTTGGTGTTCTCCTTCTCCAGCGCCGTCAAGAGCTTGTCGCCGACGATCTGGCAGCGCTCGACCTGATTGGGGTTAGCGACCCATTCACGACTCATCTGCCAACCCTGATCCATGTCGGCGTCCAGCTTGGCGAAGAAGGCCTCGCCCTCCCTCAGGACCTGGTCAGGCACTTCCAGACTGAATTCTTGATCCTCGATGATGGCCTTGAGGAGCATCTCGTTTCCCCTTTCGCGAGTGGACGAAAAAAGGCATTCTATCAGAATAGGGGCCCTGACCCGCCCCGGTGCGCGCCGTCGTGCCCTTCCCACCCTGCGAATTAGGGGACAAATCGTTATGCTCCTCACTATCCCCGGCCTGCTCAATGCCGCCCAAGTGGACAAGATTCATGAAATCTTGCGGGGGGCCTCCTTCGTCGATGGCCGCCTGAGCGCCGGTTTTGCCGCCGCCCGGGTCAAGAACAACCTGGAACTGCAAGCCGACGAGCAGCGCATGGGGCGCCTGATCCGCGTCATCATGGCTAGCCTGGGCCACAACGAGACCTTCCGCTTCGGCGCCCTGCCGCACCGGGTCGCCGATCCCATCATCGCCCGCTACGAGCCGGGCATGACCTATGGCGATCATGTGGACGATCCCATCATGGGCTCGACCGGGCCGCGCTTTCGCACCGACGTCTCCATGACGATCTTTCTCAACCCCCCGGCAGGCTATGAGGGTGGCGAACTGGTGGTGCGCACCCCCTTTGGTGACCAAAAGGTCAAGCTGCCGGCCGGTGACGCCGTGGTCTATCCCTCCGCCAGCCTCCATCAGGTGGCGCCGGTGACGCGCGGCGAACGCCTGGTGGCCCTGACCTGGATCCAGAGCTATGTCCGCGATGCCGCCCGCCGTGAGTTGCTCTATGAACTCAACCTGGCCCGTGAGGCTCTGCTCAGGGAGGCGCCGGGGACGAGCACCACCGGCTATGTAGATAGGTCCTATGCCAACCTGGTGCGCATGTGGGCGGAGTTGTAGCCAGATGGCTGGGTCGATCCGAACGGGTTCGATGAGGGTCTGGCTAGCCCTGCTGCTCATGGCGGCTATGGGGGTCTCCGGCTGCTGTAGCCGGCGTCCCGCCACCGAATTCAACCGCTTCGATGGCACGGCTAACCAGCCCTCCGGATTCTGCGGCATCTTTGCCGGTTTTGGGACTACGGAGGAGCCGGCGCGCTGGGGTGCTGTCTACTCTCCCGTGACGGTCGAGGAATACGGTGAACTCCTGTGCGGCCGCCTGGACCCCGCGGACTATGCTACCTGCGTTAATCGCACCTGGGCCCACTATCGCCAGGCCCAACGCCAGCCAAACCTGCCCGGGGAATCCACCTCGGGTCCCTTCGCCGTCGTGGTGGGTAATGAAATTCTACTCGGCACCTATTGGTCTCAGCCCTTCGCTGCCCACTTTCAGGTGAACAATGAACGCCTCGTCTGCCAGGGCGGCTATGATGCCTTCACGGGCGACACCCAGGCCGTATTCCAGGTCCAGTGCAGCAATGGGCTGAAGGGTAAGGCCCAGATTGTCCGCGATCGCAACGGTCGTGACGGTATCGGCGGCCTCTATATGAATGACGGTACCGTCGGCAAGATCGTCTTCGGCCCCGATACCCTGGGGGCGGCTAATAACCACTCGAGAACGCCTTAGCTTCCAACTCTGAATTCCGGGGTGCCAGCAAATGGCTGGGTTAGCCCCTACCCGAGAGGGCGGTTTTGCTCCTCGCGGGTGCGCCTCACCGGGCTCAATGTCGCTGCTCGACGCCCTCCACGCTGGAGGCCGAGGCCATGTCCATGAGGCCGCGCATGAGTTCGGCGCGGTCCGCCAGGTCGATGGTCTCGATCAGGGCCTGCTTGTCCTCGGGGGGCAAGGGTAGGTGAGCGGTCAGAAGATTGATCAGATCCAGGTCCTCCATGGCCTTCAGGTCGTCCCAGGGGATCTCGACGCCGCGGGGTCGGACATAGGTGCGCAGGGAGGCGAGAAAACGATCGCGGTTCACCAGGTGACCGCCCTCCGGCAGAAAATCGTTGGCAAAGCGGCTCCAACCCGCGCGGACCCGGCGGTAGCCCCGGGTCTCCTCCAGTTCGCCCTGGACCTCGAAGCGGCACACCCCCGTGAGGACAATCACGACGCGCCCGTCATTGGTCTCGCTGTAGGAGGTGACGCGCCCGGCGCAGCCGACCCGGTGCAGGGGCGGGACCTCGACCTCCTCCGGGCTGCTCAGGGGCTGGATCATGCCGATGAGGTGATCCGTCGCCAGCACATCCTGAATCATGTTGAGGTACTGCTGCTCGTAGATATTCAGGGGGAGCTGTATCCCCGGCATGGCCACGGCCCCGGCGAGCGGGAAGACCGGCAATTCCGCGGGCAAGTCGGCGAACCTGGGCATGAAGGGCGAGGGCATAGCAATAACTCCGGGGCCGGTCAGGGGCGGGTGACAAAGACGCGCGCCATGCCGGGATCCAGTTCGAAATCAAAGGGGGTTGGCAGAAAGTCCATGGCCCACTCCGGCGAGACATCGAGAAGGGGGGGTGGGGCCTGCACCAGCCGATAAAGGTCTTCGCAATGAAAGTGCTGGCGATTCCAAGAGTCCTTGTTCAACACCAGCAAGGCCTGGCCATGGCCTTGGGTGGAGGCCTGCCAGAGCAGCAGGACGGCGGGGTTGGAGGATTCCAGGCGCTGTATCAGCCCATCCTCGCGGAAGACGGGGTAGTCCGCCTTGATGCGATTGACGGCGGTGATGAAGGCGGTCAAATCCACTGCTGGCGGTTCCCAATCCTCCGGTCGGGTCTTGACCACATGCAGCGGACGTTGAAAGCCAAATTCATAGCCCATGGGCATCAGGACCCCGGTGGAGAAGAGGGCGGTGAAGAGGTAGCGCTGCTTGAGGGTGTTCACATTGTGCCCTGACTCCGCGAAGAGGCGCTCCGTATCGTGGCTCTCGGGAAAGCCGATGGAGGGTGCAATCTGGCGCGTGAGTTCATATTGCTCCAGCAGCCAGGGGCTGGAAAAGTCCCACCACTTGGCGCTGTTGAAGATGGCGTCGAAACCCGCGGCGGCGGTCTGTCGCGTCTGTTCCGGTGAGCAGCCCAGGGTCTCGGCGACAAAGAGCACCCTGGGATGCTGGCGCCGGGTGTCTTTGATCAGCCGCCGCCAGAAATCCGTCGGGATCTGATAGGCCGCGTCGCAGCGGAAGCCCGCGAACCCCAGGTCGATCAGATGCGCCACCAGCTTACCGGCGTATTCCCGTAGGCCCTTGGCATCCGGCGAGTAGCCATGATCGAATTGGGCCAGGTCCTCCCAGACCACCTTGCGGCCATCCTCCTCCAGGCAGAAGGGATGGGCGATGTGCCCCCCCTCCCGCTTGAACCAATCCGGGTGAGTCTGGGTCAGGGGCGAATCCACGGCACAGTGGTTGATGACCAGGTCGATCATGACGCGCAAGCCCAGCCGCTCCGCCACCTTGAGCATGTCCCGGACCTGGGTCTCCGGCCGTTTGCGCGAGCCTGCGGCCAGCAGCGCCGGGTTGACCCCGAAATAGTCGCTGATCGAATAGAGGCTCCCTGACCGTCCGGTAGGCTGGATCGGGTTCACGAAGATCCAGTCAAAGCCCATGGCCGCCGCGCGTTCTAAATGGGGCGTCCAGTTACCGAAGGGTCCCGCCAGCAGGGGGAAGAGGTTATAGATTTTCATGCTTATCCAAAATGGCGAATACGGGGGGGGACATCAGTCCGAAGCCCTAGCCAACCGCGGCAAAGGGAAGCCAGTGCATATCATATTCGCATCCTGGCTAGCGAGTTGTCGCTGTTTCCGGTAATCCTGACTGGCCAGGACTGGCGCTGCATCGACTCCCATGGCCCTACATAGAGCCGATGGGTGGGATTCACCAGGACCAGGGAGAAACAGGAACGAGGATTAGCGTGACGGAGAATTACCCGCCGCCGCCTGTCAGGCCGTCATCAGGGTCTCGACCGGGCGCGGGCCGCGGCGCTCGCCGGGGCGCAGTGGGCCCTTAGCAAGGCTGGGCATGATGACCGCTGCTGTGGTTAGCGGTATTGATACCCAAAAACTGTGCTTTTTCGCTATCCCGGGCCCGGTAGCGACGGTCGGGGGACGCCGTGAATACCTTCCTCCCGGTAGGCTTGGCGACAGCATCCCTGCTGTCGACACCCCCGTCCGCCGCCACCCGGCCCGGGTAACCGGAAAATCAGGTGGTTGGCAGAGCGACCCGGCCTGCACCCGGTTGCAGGTGACCCTGGCCGGCCAGGAAAGCGCCCACGAACGGGGCCAAAGCAGATAGAATGCCGTGATTTTCAGCGGTTGAGGACAAGCCATGTTTGACCAGTCCATGCAAATCGAGGGTTACGACGATGAGCTCTGGGCAGCGATCCAGAATGAGGAGCGCCGCCAGGAGGAGCACGTCGAGTTGATCGCCTCCGAAAATTACACCAGCCCACGGGTAATGCAGGCCCAGGGTTCCGTCCTGACCAATAAGTATGCCGAGGGCTATCCGGGTAAGCGCTATTACGGTGGCTGCGAGTTCGTCGATATCGCCGAGCAGTTGGCCATCGACCGCGCCAAGGCCCTGTTCGGGGCTGATTACGCGAATGTGCAGCCCCACTCGGGTTCTCAGGCCAACGCGGCGGTCTATATGGCCCTGTGCGAACCGGGCGATGTGGTGCTGGGCATGAGCCTGGCCCACGGCGGCCACCTGACCCACGGCGCCAAGCCCAACTTCTCCGGCAAGCTCTATAAGGCCTACCAATATGGCCTCGACCCGGTGACGGGAGAGATCGACTATGCCGAGGTGGAACGTCTGGCCCGGGAATACCAGCCCAAAATGATCGTCGCGGGTTTTTCCGCCTATTCGCGGGTCATCGACTGGCAACGCTTCCGGGACATCGCCGACGCGGTGGGTTCCTTTTTCCTGGTCGATATGGCCCACGTGGCGGGTCTGGTGGCGGCGGGCCTCTATCCCAGCCCGGTCCAGATCGCCGATGTGACCACGACCACCACCCACAAGACCCTGCGGGGCCCGCGCGGTGGCCTCATCCTGGCCAAGGCCAATGCGGAGATCGAGAAGAAGCTCAACTCCCTGGTCTTCCCCGGCACCCAGGGCGGACCCCTCATGCACGTCATCGCTGCCAAGGCGGTGGCCCTCAAGGAGGCCATGGAGCCCACCTTCAAGGATTATCAACGCCAGGTGTTGGCCAATGCCCGCGCCATGGCCCAGGTTTTCATCGACCGGGGTTACGAGGTGGTGTCTGGTGGCACCGACGACCACCTCTTCCTGGTCAGCTTCATCGCGCAGGGCTTGACCGGCAAGGATGTCGATGCCTGGCTGGGCGCGGCCAACATCACGGTCAACAAGAATGCCGTGCCCAACGATCCCCAATCGCCCTTCGTGACCAGCGGTATCCGCGTCGGTACCCCGGCCTTGACGACCCGCGGCTGCGGCGAAGCCGAGGCGCGGACCCTTGCCGGCTGGATGTGCGACCTGATCGACGCCCGGGGCGATCAGGCCAGGGTCGATGAGGTCAAGGCCAAGACTCTGGACCTCTGTGCCCGTTTCCCGGTCTATCGGCACACGGCCGGCTGATCCCGGCCTCGGATCGGGCCCCGTCCTAGACCCAACCCAGACCCGGGATCCGGATGCGCTGTCCCTTCTGTGGTGCCCAGGACACCAAGGTCGTCGATTCCCGGCTCTCCGGGGACGGCGACCAGGTGCGCCGCCGCCGTGAGTGCCTGGTCTGCAAGGATCGTTTTACCACCTACGAATCGGCGGAACTGAATCTGCCGCGCGTCATCAAGCGTGATGGCACCCGGGTGCCTTTTGACGGCCGCAAGGTGCGCTCGGGCATGATGCGTGCCCTGGAAAAGCGTCCCGTGAGCACCGGTGAGATCGAAGACGCCCTGGCGCACGTGACCCGGCGGCTCATCTCCAGTGGCGAGAGTGAGGTCTCCGCGCGCCTGATCGGTGAGCTGGTCATGGAGGAACTGCGCCACCTGGACCAGGTCGCTTATGTGCGCTTTGCCTCCGTCTATCGCAAGTTCGAGGATGTGCGGGCCTTTCGCGATGAGATCGATCGCCTCGAACGCCAGCCAGGACCCGACGCGAAGCGCAAGCAGCTTGACCTCCTGGCGAACCTGGACCGCAAGTCATGAAGGACCCTGACAGCGACTCCGTCCACGATCGGGTCCACATGGCCCGCGCGATTCGCCTGGCGGTGCTGGGCCTTTATACCGCCGCGCCCAATCCCTGCGTCGGTTGCGTCCTGGTCCGGGACGGTGAGGTCGTGGGCGAGGGCTGGCACCAACGGGCTGGCGGTCCCCATGCCGAGCGCCTGGCCCTGGCCATGGCGGGGGACCGGGCGCGGGGGGCGACTGCTTTTGTCAGTCTGGAGCCCTGTTGCCACCAGGGCAAGACGCCCCCTTGTACCGATGGCCTGATCGAGGCCGGGGTCACGCGGGTGGTGGCGGCCATGCGGGACCCGAACCCCCTGGTTGCCGGCGCGGGCCTAGCGCGGCTGCGCGCCCAAGGCATAACCGCGGAAGTGGGGCTGTTGGAAGAGGAGGCGCGGCGACTCAATCTGGGCTTTATCAAGCGGATGGAGCAGGGGCTGCCCTTTGTGCGCTGCAAGCTGGCCGCCAGCCTGGACGGCCGCACCGCTATGGCCAGCGGCGAGAGCCAATGGATTACCTCCGAGGCCGCACGGCGGGATGTCCAATTCCTACGCGCCCGCAGCGGCGCCATCCTGACGGGTGTAGGCACTCTGCTGGCGGACGATCCTGCCCTGAACGTCCGCCTGGCAGCCCGTGAACTGCCGGGTGTCGGGCCAGATAACCAAGTCCATCAGCCGGTCCGGGTGGTGGTCGATAGCCGGTTACGCACGCCACCGACCGCGCGGCTGCTGGCGCTGCCCGGGGCTAGCCTGATTGCCTGTCTGGCCCCTGAGTCCGGACGCGCCGCGCGCCTGGAGGCCGCAGGAGCCCAGGTGTTGGTGACCCCCAAGGGGCTTGGTGGGGTGGACCTGGGATTTCTGCTGCGCTATCTCGCTCGCCAGGAGATTAACGAGGTGCTAATCGAGGCTGGGGCCACCCTGGCCGGTGCCGCTCTCCAGGCCGGTCTGGTGGATGAGTGGGTGCTCTATCTCGCCCCGCACCTCATGGGCGATGCCGGTCGGGGTCTCTGCCATCTGCCCGGCCTGGAACTCATGCGGGATCGTCTCCCGCTGGTTATCCAGGAGGTCCGCATGGTCGGACCGGATCTAAGGCTAACCGCTATCCCACCCGGCCCGAGGGGTTAGCGATCCACGGCCACCGCCCGCGGGTAGGGTGCCCAGAGTGAACCTCTGACCCGGATTAATCCGCAAGAAGACGAGACATGAATCAGCTCATGGGCCTACGCCCCTTTCTGGCCGAATTTTGGTTTTTCGACCCTCGGGCGGTACTGATCACCCTGGGTCTGAATCTGCTCGGCGCCCTGCTGGAAGGGCTGGGGCTCATGTTGCTCCTGCCCTTGCTGACTCTGGCCGGGGTTGTCAGCGGCACTCCGGGAGCGGCCCTGCCTATGGCCTTGCCTACCGATGTGACGCGACTGCTGGAGGATATCCCCACCGAACACAAACTGCTGCTTTTGCTTGGCCTCTTTGTCAGTCTGATCGTCCTGCAATCGGTGGTTGCCCTGCTGCGAGAACGGCGCTCCCAGTGGCTGCAACTGCGCTATGTCGATCACCTGCGCATCACCCTCTTCGGCGCCCTGTCTGGGGCTCGCTGGCGTTTTCTCGCCCAGCATCACAGCAGTGAATTTCTGAGTGTCCTGACCACCGACGTCAGCCGGGTGGGCGTAGGGACTATTTTCTTGCTGCAGTTGCTTACCCAGTTGGCCGTCTTCCCGGTTTATTTGGCCCTGGCCTTTGCCCTGTCGCCGCCCGTCACCGGCCTGGCCCTGCTAACGGGGGCCGCCCTTTGGTGGCTGCTACGCAAGTCCCGGGATGCCGCCCAGCAGAGCGGCCAGGTTCTGAGCCAGGCCACCCGCAACCTGTTCAACGAGGCGCAGGAGTTCCTGGGGGCCCTCAAGCTGATCAAGATCCACGGCGAGGAGGCCGGCTACCAACGTCAGTTCGCCCAGGTCGTTGCGCATCTGCGTGAGCAGCAGGTGAGCTTCAATCAGGTCCGGACCCGCTCGCAGATGGCCTTTCGCAGCGGCGGGGCCGTGGCGCTGGCCACCTTGACCTATGCGTCCCTGGTCTGGGTCGAACTGCCGGCGGCCGGCCTGTTGGTGTTGATCGCCATCTTTGCCCGCATGTTGCCGCAGGTCTCAAGTATTCATCAGGGCTTGCAGCAGCTCTGGCACATGGCCCCAGCCTTCGCAAGCTGGCGAGAATGGGTTACGCGCTGCCAGGAAGAGCGGGATAGGGAGGATGGTGACGGCAGGGCCGACCTTGACACTCATACGAGCCCAAGATCAAACCCCGTTTTGGCGGAGGGCCTGAGCTTGCGGGATGTGACCTATCGTCACCCCCAGGGTAGCCGGACCTTTGTCATTCCCGATCTCTTCATCCCGGCCCGCCACACCACGGCCATCATAGGCCCGACGGGCTCGGGCAAGACCACCGTTCTAGACCTGCTAAGCGGCCTGAATGCACCCTTCTCGGGCACGATTCGGGTAGACGGACGGCCATTGAAGGCGGATGCCCACTGGCGGCGGCGTATCGCCTATATCCCCCAGGAGACTGCTATCCTCGATGGCACCCTGCGGGCCAACCTGACCTGGGGTGCGGTGACGGCCGACGATAGCCGGCTGCTGGCAGCCCTCGATAGCGCCGCCGCCGGTGCCTTCGTCCGGGGCTTGCCCCAGGGCCTGGGCACCTGGGTAGGGGAGCGAGGCGTCCGCCTCTCCGGCGGCGAAAAGCAGCGTCTGGCCCTGGCCCGGGCCTTGTTGAGGGAGCCCGAGCTGCTGATCCTCGACGAGGCCACCAGTGCCTTGGACCACGAGCATCAGAAGGTCGTTTTGGAGGCGCTGCGGACGCTCCACGGCCAGATGACGGTGCTCATCGTTACCCACCGGTATGAAGAAATCCGCGATCTGCTGGATGGTGTGGTGCGGATAGAGGCGGGGCGAGTGGGTGGCTGGATGCGAGTTGCGTGAAGGGTTAGGGGCAATGACCCTGGCCTAAGCAGCGGGCAGTGTTTGTCCGGTGATCGGCCCGGGGATTGCTCAGGACGCCTCGCCAAGGCCCAGAGATCAGTTATCGAAGTGGGTCCACAGGGGTTTAGCACCTCTGTTCTACTGAGGTCATCACCGCTAGCTGGCGGTTGGGAGGCTGGGGCGCTAAGATTCCGCTCACGTAACGGCAACTCAAGTCAGCGCTTATGTTTACAGGCATTATCCAAGCCATTGGCGAGGTTCATTCCATCGAAGCCAGGGGCGGGGAAGCCCGCCTCACTCTGGCCACCGGGAAGCTGCCCATGGGGGAGGTGGCGCTGGGGGACAGCATTGCCGTGAATGGGGTCTGTCTCACCGCCGTCGCCCTCAATGGGGGGCGATTTTCGGCGGATGTGTCCCGGGAGACCCTGTCCCTGACCACCCTCGGCGCGTTGCGGTCAGGCAGTCGGGTCAATCTGGAAAAGGCCCTGACGCTGGCGACGCCGCTCGGTGGCCATCTGGTCAGCGGACATGTTGATGGGGTTGGAGAGATCTTGGAACGGCACCAGGATGGCCGCTCCTGGCGCTTTCGTATTCAAGCCCCCGCCGGGTTGGCACGCTATATTGCCCAGAAGGGTTCCATTTGTGTTGATGGCACCAGCCTCACCGTCAACGCCGTCCAGGGGGCCATCTTTGAACTGAACATAGTCCCCCACACCCTGACCGAGACCCTTTTCGGTGACTACCAGACCGGGACCCGGGTCAATCTGGAGGTGGACTTGGTGGCCCGCTACCTGGAACGTCTGGTCATGGGGGATAGGGCCGCGTCGCCAGCGGCCACGGCCATCACCCCCTCCTTTCTGGCCGAGCACGGCTTTCTGCATTCTTACCGTTCAGACCCCTCTCCCTAACCCTCCCCCGCAAGGGGGGAGGGAACTGGAAAATCAGTGGCTTGTGCTACTGAACTCAACCCATGGGGCCAGGGGGCTAAACGCTTACTCTGCTTTAAGGCGCCCGGGAGGACATTGTTCCAGGCCCGTCACCAGAATCTGGCCGCCAGTTTCGCGCCATTTGACCTCCAGGTCGAAGAGCCGCATGGCGAAATCCTTGCGCTCCGGGTAGCGGTCCATGTAGCCGGGGCGGGGGTCATGGCGCAGGATCTGGGTGATGAGTTCGGCGAGGTGGCGATGGCCGTCCGGGTCTTGGGCGCTGATGTGAGCCTGAGCCCCCGGGCTGAAGGCTACCCTGCGGTCGTAATCGGGCGGCTCCGGTACGAAGCCGGAACTGGCTTGGGGTAGGGCGTCGGCATAGGGGATATAGGGTTTAATGTCCAGCACCGGCGTACCGTCCAGCAGGTCCACCCCACCCAGGCGCAGGGCGAGTCCACCCGCCTCCTGGTGAAGGCCGAGGAAGGCGACGGCGGAGAGGCCAATGGGGTTGGGCCTGTGCGGTGAGCGGCTGGCGAAAACCCCGACCTTGCGCCGGCCGCCCAGTTTGGGTGGCCTCACCGACGGTCGCCAGCCTTCGGCCAGGGCCTCATGGAAGATGAAGATGAGCCAGAGATGGCTGAAGCCCGTCAGCCCGACAAAGGCTTCCGTCCTGGAAAACTCCGCGAACAACTCCAGCCGCGCCTCCGCCGCCGTCACCAGACCCGCTTGACGGGGGATGCCGAACTTGCCGGTGTAACAGGAGCGGACGATGCCGATGGGGCTGAAGGCATAGGTTTGCCCGGGGCAAAGTTCAGGAGGGTGCATGGACGCGGTGCGGGGGTGGCATTGTCAGTTCCGTGCTAAGCGATCGACAGGGTTAATTATTCGGAGGCTCCGGCAGGGGCACGGCATCGGATTCGGGGCCGACGGCGTTTTGAAAGCGTTCGACAGCCTCGGCGACCATGTCGGGCTCGCCAAAGCGGGCGATGTGGTAAAGGGCCTCGCCCTCGTTCACCAGGGGCAGGTTGACCTTGCCGATGATGATGCCGGCCGTGGGCGACTCCACCGCTATCTCATTGTCGCCCAAAGGGTCGGCAATCCAGCCCAGGTTTTCCCCCTTCTCGACCTGGGCCCCCAAGGGCCGAGGAACACGAAGGATCCCGCTTTGGGGGGCACGCACCCATTGACTGGAGGTGGCGATGACGGCTTCGGGCTGGCTCGGCCCGGCCCGCTGGGACCGCTTGGCTCCACCCAACATCCCCAGGGCACACAGCACGCCCAGGACGCCGCGGACGCCGGCGCGGATCGCCAGTTCGCTGAAGCGCAGGGCCTCGCCACCCTCATAGACGAGCACGGGCACCCCCAGGTTGGCGGCGGCCTCGCGCAGGGAGCCGTCCCGGAGGTCGGCATTGAGGATGACCGGGCTGCCAAAGGCCTTGGCCAGGCCTTCTACCTGGCCGCTAGGGTCGAAGCTGGCACGGATCTGAGGCAGATTCTCGCGATGCACGGCGCCAGTATGCAGGTCGATGCCAAAGTTGGCCTTGGCGACGATCTCTTCCAGGAAGGCATTGGCCAGGCGGGCGGCCAGGGAGCCCTTCTCGGAGCCGGGAAAACACCGGTTGAGGTCGCGGCGGTCTGGAAGATAGCGGGATTGGCGCACAAAACCATAGACGTTGACCACGGGCACCAGGATCAAAGTGCCACGCAGGCGGGCGAGGGCGGGTGCCTGGCGCAAGCGCCGAATGATTTCGACGCCATTAATCTCGTCGCCATGCACGGCAGCGCAGACGAAGAGGCAGGGGCCGTCACGCCGGCCACGAAGCACCTGGGCGGACAGCACCACGGGGGTATGGGTGTAGAGCAGCGGCAGGCGCAGTTCCACCAGCCGCTGGCTGCGGGGTGGAATATCGACGCCACCGATCTGAAGTTTGGCGCTCACCCTTGTCCCCGGGTCCGCGTCCGTCCCAGCGAGGCGTTACGTTCGATAAAGCTGATGATGGTCCCGGCGATGTCCTTGCCGGTCGCGCCCTCGATGCCCTCTAGCCCGGGGGAGGAATTGACCTCCATGACCACGGGGCCATGGTTGGCGCGCAGTATGTCCACGCCGGCCACGTTGAGACCCAGGATGCGGGCGGCGCGCACCGCCGTGGAACGTTCCTCGGGGGTGATGCGGATCAGGCTGGCGGTGCCACCGCGATGGAGATTGGAGCGAAACTCGCCGGACTTGGCCTGACGTTTCATAGCGGCCACAACCTTGTCGCCGATGACAAAACAGCGGATGTCGGCGCCCCCCGCCTCGCGGATATATTCCTGGGCCAGGATATTGGCCTTGAGCCCCATGAAGGCCTCAATGACGCTCTCTGCTGCCTGTTGTGTCTCCGTCAGGACTACCCCGATGCCTTGGGTGCCCTCCAGGAGTTTGATGACGAGCGGGGCCCCGCCCACCATTTTGATCAGATCCTGGATGTCGTCCGGGGCGTGGGCGAAGCCGGTCACCGGCAGACCAATGCCCTTGCGTGCCAGGAGTTGCAGGGAGCGCAGCTTGTCGCGGGCGCGGGTGATGGCGACGGATTCGTTGAGTGTATAAGTGTCCAGCATCTCGAACTGGCGCAACACGGCGGTGCCGTAAAAGGTCACCGAGGCACCGATGCGCGGGATGACGGCGTCATAGCGCCCCAGTTCCTCACCCTTTAAGTGGATGCTGGGCCGGTGCGAGGCAATGTTCATGTAACAGCGCAACACGTCGATGACGTGGGCCTCGTGACCGCGTTGGGTCGCGGCCTCCACCAGCCGCCGGGTCGAGTAGAGCCGAGCATTGCGGGAAAGGATGGCGATTTTCATCTCTGCGTAGGTTCACCTGTGGCCGAGGGGAGATAAAGGCGTTTCAGATTCGGCTTGCGACCCACCAGGTAAGAGGCCTGGGGGTCCACCTGCAGTCGTCCACTCATGGCGCTGCGTCCCAACAGCATGCGAAAGAGCATGGAATCCCGATCCGTGAGGGTCAGTTCCAGCGTCCATTCGTCTTCGCCAAGTCGAGCGGGTGTAGCGATGACCCAGCGTGTCTCCCGGTGGCCGCCGGAATCGCTCACCAGACGCTGATCCAGGACCGCGGCGGTGCAGATCACCGTCAGTCCCTGGCGCCGCTGCAGGGGTCGCACCCCAAAGCGGATCATGCTGTTACCCTTTTCTCGGTAAGGTTCGGTGAAGAAGGCATGGAGGGCCGAGGTCCGCGCCCCCGTGTCCAGCTTGGCCTTGATGGCGGGTATTCCCAGCGCTGGCAGCGCCAGCCATTCCCGCCAGCCAGCGCGGGTTGGTTCCTGGTGTGTATGGTTCGAGGACATAGATTCGGAGTGTGGTGGAGCTCTGGGGTGGAGGGGGAGGGCCGTGCGGGGCCATGGCCAGTGGGTTCGGGGGTGTGTGGGTGGAATCGATCCGGAGAGACGTGATCCTAGGGCATGTAGGGCGCTGTCGCTAGTATTCGCTGGGCCTCTGTCGGCATCACAGGCGCTTGGCCGGAGTCGTTTCAAGGGGCCTGGACAGGCGGACCTTGCCAAGTGATTGCTGGGGCGAGCGGCCTTGGCATCAGGGCTCAGTCGCGTCTGGATTCAGTTAAATCCCTGCAGAATGGCCAGGGTCTCCGCAGCTGGCAGGCGTGGCCCATAGCTGGAGACGAGTCGGGCGGCGGCGGCGGCGGCCAGATTGCCGGCGCCGCGGTGATCCCAGCCCTGGGTGAGGGCGTAGAGGCAGGCGCCCGCGAACATGTCGCCGGCACCGACCGTGTCCAGGGCCTGGGTTGGGACGGGGGCGATCTCGAGCAGTTCCTGACCATCGTAGAGAATGGCGCCCTTGGGGCCCAGGGTGAGGGCGAATTCCCGGCCGATGGTCTTGAGGTAATCGATGGCTGCATTGAGGTCGCTGGTCTTGGCCATGCCCTTGGCCTCCGCCTCATTGGCGAAGACCAGGTCTACCCCTGGGCCGATCATGGCCATCAGGCCGGGCTTGAAGTGGGTGACCATGTTGGGGTCGGAAAGGGAAATGGCGGTCTTGACCCCGGCGGCCTGGGCGATCTCCCGGCCCCGGATGGCGGCGGAGCGGGCACCCTCCGAGGTGACCAGATAGCCTTCCGTGTAGTAGTAGTCCGCGTTGAGGATGGCATCCGGGACCAGTTCGCGGTCCGTGAATTCGCCGCTGATGCCCAGGTAGGTCAGCATGGTCCGATCCGAGTCGGGGGTGACCAGGACGACGCAGCGGCCCGTATCGCCCTCCTCGCGTTCGCCATGACGATTGGTGGCGACGCCGTTGGCGATGAGATCGTCCAGGTAAAAGTGGCCCAGGGGGTCGTTGGCGACCTTGCAGGAGTAGAAGGCCTTGCCGCCCAGCTGACTGACGGCGATGATGGAGTTGGCAGCGGACCCGCCTGAGCCCTTCTGGTGGGGTCGCTCGGCCAGATGGGACATGATCTCGCTCTGATGGTCCTGGTCCACCAGGGTCATGACACCCTTGTCGAGGCGCAGGGATTCGAGGTCCTCGAATTCGACCTCGTATTCCATGTCCACCAAGGCGTTGCCAATGCCATAAACGTGATATCTGTCCATGCGAAGTCCGAGGTCGGGTGACAAGGCGGGCATTGTAGCCTTGCCGGGGGGGATGGGAAAGAATCGTCGGAATTTAATGCAGTAACAAGATCTTGCCAGGCTCCCCCTGGCTGGGATGATGGCTGCGCCACCTGGGGGCTTGTCTGCTAACATTTGCCGATTGGGCGGCCCTGTGGTGTTCGCCCTGAACCAGGAGATTCGAGACCATGTCCTTTCCCATGAAATTCAATGCCATCCTTATTGTGACCCTGCTGACCGCGGGTTGCGCCACAGATGAATATGGCAATCCCCGGCCCGTATCTGAGACCGAGAAGGGGCTTGGCATTGGCGCCCTGTCCGGCGCGGCCATTGGCGCCCTGGCGGCCAAAAATTCGGGCCAGGGGGCAGTCATCGGCGCCATTGGTGGGGCCTTTGTTGGGGGCCTGATTGGCAATTACATGGAGAAGCAGCAGCGGGATTTCGAGCGGGTGCTGGCGAACGAAATCGCCCTGGGCCAGATTCGGATCGAACGCCTCGCGGAGGGCGAACTGTTGGTGGGCATGACGGGGGAAACCGCCTTCGAGGTCGATTCCGATGTCATCCAGCCCGGCTTCTACTCGACCATGGACAAGATCGCCGCCATTGTCAACCGCTACGGCAAGACGCGCCTGGATATCGCGGGTCATACGGATAGTACCGGGTCCCGGGCCCACAACCTGGAGCTCTCTGATCGCCGCGCCTACTCAGTCCAGAACTACTTTCTGGCCTCGGGTGTCTACCCCGCGCGGATGCAGACGCAGGGCTATGGCCCGGACTATCCCATGGCTTCCAACGACACCCCAGAGGGTCGGCGTCTGAATCGGCGTGTCGATATTACTTTGATCTATCAGGAAACGCCTCAGGGTTGATGGAGGGCGTCAGGGCCTTAGCGGGCTGTTCGGGGTGCTGAGGTTCTGGCTGCTTGTTTCAGTAATCAAGATGTTGAAGCCTTAATCGTTCAGGTTGGGGTCGATATTGGTGTCGCACAGGCCCTTGGCCCAGTCCTCCATGGCGGCGTTGGCCACTGGCATGGGGGCCTCCAGGAAGGTGATGAGAAACCCCTTACGGGTCTGGGCCACGCCGATGGAGCGCGGGCGAATGGCCAACAATCCGGGGTCCGGCAGGCTGATGCCAAAACAAAAGATCAGCAGCTTAGCGGCGAGAATGTCTTCGCCGATCTGGCCCTCGGGCAGGGCGCGGGTATGGGCATAATGGTCAAATTCGTCGATGAACCGGGCGGTACGGTGTTCCTCGATGCGCTGCCTGAAGTAGGCGATGATTTCATCCACCGAGCGATAGCGGGTTTCCCCAGGCTCGATCTCCAGGCTGAAGGTGCTGTAGGACGCCTGTGACAGGGTTTGTTTCACGGCTAGCTTCCCTTGATTGACATTGAAACGGGATGCTGGACTCCCAGGCGGGGCTGGCCCGCCTAGGGGGCTAGTGCGCTGGTACGCAGATTTGGCCTGCCCGGATGGCCCATGCCGTGCGGTATAGCAGGTAGATCACCACCAAACTGACCAAACTCAATAGCACCCAGCCCAGGATGGCGAAGGTATGGTTTTGGGTGAGCTGAAACATGATGAAGGTCGCGATCGTCATGGCGGCGAGGGGGAAGGAATAGGCCCACCAGGACAGGAAGAATTCAAGGCGCAGGAACCGCCCCGCCTGGACCGTCAGCAGCAGGGTCAGGAAGAGTCCCGCGTAGTAAAGGATGCGGGCCAGGGCATCCAGTTCGCCGCTCAATTGCAGGTAAGCACTGAAACCGACCGCGGGTGGGGCTATGAGGATAAAGAAGGTTGGCATCAGCCGGTCGGGCAGAGAGGGGTGAAAGATAAACCGCTGGAGTACGAGTGCGAAGAGCAGCAGCCAGAAGAGGAGGCCAATGGCGAGGAAGAACCAGGAGGTTTCGATGAATCCCAGGCGGACGCCAGCAATGGGCACCAGGACATTGCCAACTACCGGGATGAACCAGGCGGGATTGACATGGTGGACCTCGAAACGCTCATGGTGAATCCAGACATTCAGCACATAGAGGGTCAGCAGGAGTTGCGCGGCAGCGCCGATTACCCAGAGGATCTCCGCCAGGCCGGGCCAGTGCTCTAGGGTGGCGATGCTAAGCAATAGCAGGCTCATGGAGATGGTCGGGAAAAAATTGAGCTGGATGGGATGGGTGAGTTCCTGAAGGACCGCTTCGCGGTAGCGGATCAGCTTGATGAGATAGGCCAATCCCAACACCAGGAAGGCGAGGGTGGCGATGCTTAGCAAGATACCCGCGATGGGCAGGCCAATCCCCAAAACCTGCTGGGCCTTGTGCCAGGCAATGGAAAGTCCGGCCAACCCCATGACCATGGAAAAAAAGGCGACGGGAAGGTGAGCCAGGCGGGGCAGGGGTGCGGGATTCGTCATGTGATTCCGGGGGGATGGCTGTCGCGGTGGCTAGTTAGATTAGGGGAGTGAGGTCTGTGGGGCATTGAAAAGGGTCAATTGGGCCGAGCTACGATGCGAATGAGGCTGCATGGGCTGCCCGAGACTATGCACCCGGTGCGATCGCACCGAGGGGAGCGGGGGACAAATTTGCTGACGATGCCGAGACTGGCAACCCGGAGAAGGGCGGCCTGGGGGCGGGGTGGCAGGAACTTAAGGGGTCGGACGGGGCCCTTTAATCGCCGCCAACCCGGTGCAGGTTGGGGATGTCAAGCAGGAAGCGGTTGGCGGTGAGGTCCACCAACAGCCCTTGGCGCTTAAACTCGGCGATGGTACGGCTGGTCGTCTCGGTGGTGATACCTAGCATGGCCCCCATGTCCTCGCGGCTGAAGAGCTCACACTCGCTACTCTCGCGGTCGCGCACCAGGCGTATCAGCAGGCGGGCGACGCGTTGGCGGGCGGAGCCGGTCGAGAGTTCCGTCAGCCAGGCGTCGGCTTCTGAGAGGGCGCGTTGCCAGCGGGACATGAGTTCGTTGTGCAACCGGGGATTTTCCGCCCCCAGGATTTTGACTACCCGTGCGGGAAAGCGGCAGACCTCCGTGGGTTGCAGGACCACGGCTTCGTGCTGGTAGGGGGCTTCGAGGATGGCCTCCAGGCCGAGGACATCGGTGGGCCGGGCGAGGCGGACGATGCGCTGACTGCCATCGGGCAGGTACTGGACCAGCTTGAGGGCGCCACTGCGCACCGTAAACATGTATTCGCCCCGATCGCCGGCGTGGTACAGGCAGGCGCCAGATTTGAGGGAGAACTGGTCAATCGGGTCGTGGATCTTCTCGAAATCCGCTTCCGTCAAGCCAGCGAATAGGACTGTGTGCCGCAGAGAGCAATTGCGGCAATCGGCCTCGCCGGACCAGGCATCGCGTAATGAGACGATCTTGACCATGGAGAGTTTCGGCTGCGTCTATCGTGATGAGCAAAAGCAATGGGGCCAAGTTTAACCGAAAACATCCTAACCCAAGGGGTGTAACATTCAATTGCCAGCTTTTTTTAATGCGAGTAGGAGGGAAAGTCATGAGCCTTATCAATGCCTGGGCCGCCACCGTCGCGGGTGGTGCCTGTCAGCCCTTTGCCTACGAACCGGGTCCCTTGGGTCAGGATCAGGTCGAAATCGCCGTCGAGTATTGCGGCATCTGTCATTCCGATCTCTCGATGCTCCAGAATGACTGGGGCATAACCCGCTATCCCTTCGTGCCGGGGCACGAGGCGGTGGGGCGCATTGTTGCCCTGGGGGACCAGGTGGCCGGATTGGCCCTGGGTCAGCGCGTCGGCATCGGCTGGACGGCGCGCAGCTGCATGCACTGTCATACCTGCCTGGCCGGGGATTATCACCTCTGCGGCGAGGCCCAGGGGACCATCGTTGGCCGTCATGGCGGCTTCGCGGAGCGCTTACGCAGCCATTGGGCCTGGGCTATCCCCCTGCCCGAGACCCTCGACGCCGCGGCGGCGGGGCCCCTGTTATGCGGTGGCATCACGGTCTTCGCCCCGCTCTTGATTCATGGCATCTCGCCGACCGCGCGGGTGGGTGTGATCGGCATCGGCGGGCTGGGTCACATGGCCCTGAAATTTCTGCGGGCCTGGGGCTGCGAGGTGACCGCCTTCACCTCAAGCGAGTCCAAGCGCGAGGAGGCCCTGGGCTTTGGGGCTCACCGGGTGGTTTCCAGCAAGGATAGCTCCGCCCTGCACGCCATCGCGGGGTCCCTGGACCTTGTCATTGACACAGTCAATGTGCCGCTGGACTGGCAGGCCCTGATGGGGACCTTGGCCCCCAAGGGCCGTCTCCATGTGGTCGGTGCCGTCCTGGAGCCGATCCCCGTCAGTGCCATGTCCCTCCTCATGGGCCAGCAGAGTCTTTCTGGCTCCCCGACCGGTTCCCCGAGCGCCATCGCCACCATGCTGGACTTTGCCGCTCGCCACCAGGCGTTGCCCCAGGTGGAACATTTCCCCATGAGTAAAGTAAACGAGGCCCTGGAGCATCTGGGCTCCGGCAAGGCGAGGTACCGTATCGTCCTGGACGCGGATTTCGCAGCCTAGGGAACGGGAGGTCTGACCTCCCCCTTTGCGGCGGCGGATCGCCGGCACCTTATCAGTCGCGGATCAATAAGTTTCACGTCTGAATGGGCGTGGGGCGGTCAGTCGGCGGGGAAACCGTAGGGCGGCTCCCGAAGTTTCAGAAGGGGTCCGGACTCCGCCAGGGCGACGCGGCCATCCTCGAAGGCGGCGATTTCCACCACCAGGGAGACCTCGTAGCGTCCATCGCCAAGGGCACAGGCCTCCACAATGGTGCCGGCGGTCTGGGCGGAGTCGCTGACGGGTGAAAACACCTCGTCACCTGGTCGGGGGGCGCGCTCCGATGTTATCTCCCCCAGGTAAAGGCGGCGCTTGAGTTTCCCCAGGTACTGCATGCGGGCCACGATCTCCTGGCCTGTATAGCAACCCTTGGTGAAGCTGACGCCATCGATGAGTTGCATATTGGTCATCTGCGGGACGAAGGCCTCGCAGGTCTCGGGCAGGAGGTTCGGGATACCCGCGCGGATGTCGAGGAGGGTCCAATGCGCCGCGTTGACAGGGGTCGCCTTGGTGGCCAAGGCATCCCAGAGGAGCATCATGGCCCTGACCGGCCCCAGCATCTGAAAGCGCGGGGTGGGACCGGCCAGCTGGATCAGTGTCAGTTCGCCCTGGCGAGTCAGGTCGTTGACCTGCTCGGGCAGGGCTGGGAACATCGGTGCCAGAGATTCAGGAGCCAGGTCGCCGCTCACCCCCAAGGTGACAAAGTCGTCCGAGACATCTGACAGTAGGACCTTGGCGCGCAGGACATACATCCGCAGCCGTTTGAGCAGCATTTCAAGCTGCGGCCGGGGAAGTTGCAGATAGAAGGTCTCGTCCAGGATAAAGACGCGGAAGTTGGCCAACATGCGTCCCTTGGGGGTGCAATGGCTGCTCAGTTGGGTCTGGGTGGTGTTGACCCGGCGGATGTCGTTGGTGAACTGGCCTTGCAGGAAGGTGGCGGCGTCTTCTCCCGTGACCGAGATCAGGCCCAGGTGGCTCAGATCACAGAGGGCGAGGGGGGCGGTGAGCGGGGCGTCGGGAAACAGGGTCTGACCCAGGTCATCGATCCTGGCAGAGCGGGTCCGCAAAAAATCTCGCCACTGTTCGTTCTTAGTCATGGGGTCTCCGTTTTGATAGGGTCCGGGGCTGGTCGCAACCGGTATATCATAGCGAGAAGTAAGATTTTCCAATCCAACCTGACGGCAACCTCATTGAGCATTCATCAAGCCAATCTTCGGGTCGATAGCCTGGTGCTCTATAAGGGCCATCCGGCTCGCGTCCTAAGCTTGGGGGAAAAGATCGAGATTGGTCTCGACAAGGGCGAGGTCAAGCGGGTACGCCTCAAGGATATCGACCTGTTGCACCCCGGCCCGCTCCGCAATCTCAACGAGCTCTCTCACCCGGAAGGCGCCTTCGAGGAGGCTTGGGAGCTTCTGGAAGGCGGCACGACCCAGTTACGGGAGTTGGCGGAACTGATCCATGGTAACTTTACGCCAGCCTCCGCCTGGGCGGCCTGGCGCTTGGTGGCGGAGGGGCTCTGGTTCACTGGAACCCCGGAGGAGATCCAGGCCCGCCCCCGCCATCAGGTGGAGGCCGACCAGGCCCAGCGCCATGCTAAGGAGACGGCGTCGCGGGACTGGGCGGACTTCCTGCTGCGCCTGACCAACCGCCAGCCGTTGCCGGAGGACGCCGAGCGTCTGGCGGAGGTGGAACGTCTGGCCTGGGGCCGGTCCGAACATAGCCGCATCCTCAAAGCCCTGGGGCATGCGGAAACGCCCGAGAACGCCCATCGTGCCCTGATCCAATTTGGATTCTGGGTTCCGGAGCATAATCCCTATCCTGCCCGCAACGGCCTGCCCGAATGCGATCCCCTCTTGCCTGTAGGTTCGCTTCCGGACGAGGAACGCCTGGACCTCACCCATCTGCCGGCCTTTGCTATCGACGACGAGGGTAACCAAGACCCGGACGATGCCCTCAGTCTGGAGGGCGACCGGCTGTGGGTCCATGTCGCCGACGTGGCCGCCCTGATCCCGCCCGACAGTGAGCTTGACCGTGAGGCCCGTGCCCGCGGTGGGAACCAGTACCTGCCGGAACGGATGGTGAACATGCTGCCTCTCGCCATCACCCAGCGCTTGGGCCTGGGCCTCCAGGAGATATCGCCAGCCCTCTCCTTCGGCTTCGGTTGCGATGAGGCGGGTGAAGTTAGGGATGTGACTATCCAACCTACCTTGGTCAAGGTGGAACGTCTGAGTTATGAAGCGGCCGAGGATCGTCTCGATGAGTCGCCATTTGCCGCCATGGTGACATTGGTTGAGCGCTTCCGTAACCGCCGTCAGGCCAATGATGCCGCCAGTATCGAGCTACCGGAGGTGAGTCTACGCGTACGTGATGGCGCGGTGGTCATCCGCCCCTTGCCCCGTTTGCGCAGCCGGGCCCTGGTCATGGATGCCATGCTGATGGCTGGAGAGGCCGTGGCTGCATTTTGTCGGGATCAGGGCATCCCCATCCCTTATGTCACCCAACCGGCCCCGGACAAGGTGGAACAACCCTCGGATCTAGCAGGCATGTACGCTTATCGTCGCCGCTTTAAGCCCTCACGTCTGGTGGATGAACCGGCACCTCATTTCGGCCTGGGACTGCCCATCTATACCCGTGCCACCAGTCCGCTGCGGCGCTATTCCGATCTCCTGGTTCACCAGCAACTCCGGGCCTGGCTACGGGGCGAGCTCCTGATCGAGGCCCAGGCAGTGGTGGCTCGGGTAGGCGAAGCAGAGGCCGCGGCGGCGGCTATACGCCGCAGCGAGCGACTATCCAACCAGCACTGGAAGCTGGTTTGGCTGCGTGACCATCCCGACTGGTGGGGCGAAGCCGTGGTGGTGGACCGGGAGGAGCGCAAACATGTGCTCTTGATCCCAGACTTGGCCCTGGAGACCCGGGTGCGTCTCCAGGGTGATCCCACCCTCAGTAGCGCCTTATTAGTCTCGCCCCGGGAGGTGGACCTACCGGCACTTGATTGCCGCTTCCGGATCCGGGAGTGAGGATGTGACATTCGGTCTAAACTTTGCCCAGTTCCGAAATTAGCCGACAATAGCCGCTACCGCCGCGTTCGCTTTTGGCGCGGTCTATGAGGTCATCTCAATGATTAAGCTTCCCTTCAGCCGCAAGACCCAGGAGGAAACCCTCGATCGGCCCAGCGTCGTCTTCGCCGCTTATTGCGCGGCAGAGCAGGAGCGGCGGCGCGACACGGCCGAGGGCCTGGACGAGAAGCGATTTCAGGCCGCCCTGGATCTGGCCCTGGAGCGGCTTCAGGCCCTGGAGACGGTGGGGGAGGGACGTACATGATCATTCTGCACATCAAGGCCGAGTGTCTGCACCGTTACCGGCGTCTGCGCCTGACGGATCTGCCTGAGCGCGGCATTATTGCCCTGAGCGGAGACAATGAAAGTGGCAAGAGCGCTATCGGCGAAATCATCTGCTTCGCCCTCTTTGGCCGGACCTTCTCCCTTGCCGAGGATCGTATTGGTAAGCTAGTACATTGGGGTTCTGGTGAGGGGGCGGTGACCTTACGGTTCCGCGTTAAGGGCCGCAACTATGAGGTCAGCCGCCATCTGGCCCGCGATGGTGAACAGTCGGCGCGGCTCGTTCTCGTCGATGCACCCGATGGGCCGCTGGCCAGGGCTACCGGGGTTACCAAGGCCATCACCCGCCTGATTGGTTATGGCTTTGACGATTTTGTCGAGACCTTCTATCTGGCCCAACGCGAGATTGTCTCGCCCCATCCCCGCAGCCCCGCCGTCCTGGCCATGGTCGGCGCAGCCCCCTTGGAGGCATGCGCCAACGGGCTTGGCGAGGAGATTCGCCAGGCCGAGGCGACCCTGGCTTCCCTGCTGGAGCAACGAGGGGCCCTGACGAAGGAATTGGGGCGGCTCTCCCCCGAGGCAGGGCGGGTGCATACCCTGGAACGTAACCTCGCGGAGATCGCCGAGCGTGAGGAGCGCCTGTCCGTGCGGCTTCCCGCCCTCCAGTCCGCCAGCGATGAATACAGCCAATCTTTCCGCCGCCAGGGTTCTCACGGTGCACGACGCGCTCTGGCGGGCCTGCTCTCGAATATAGCCCTTCTGGCGGTCCTGGGGGTGGGGTCGATTTGGGGTCTGCTGCGCTTCCAGGCGGAGACCTGGCCCATCCCGGTGCTGTTGGCCTGGCTGGAGGGCTTGGTCGCCAAGACCGGGCTGACTCCGCACACAGTCGTGCTGGTTGTCGAGGTGGTCCTGAGTGGACTCCTGCTCCTGTTCTGGCTGTGGCTGGCCTTGCTAGCACTGGGGATGCGCCGCCGCCGGTCGCGGGCACGCCGACTGGCCCAGGAGCTGGATCGGCTGGATGCCATTGAACCCCTGCCGGCGCGACTGATCAGTGCCTTGAGTCAGGGGGGGGTGGACGAGGCCACTGCGGTCCTCATCGACCGTCCAGATGTCGAGCGGCGCGCCCGTCTGCGCCAGCGTATTCTCTTGCTGGAGGCCTCAGCCCAGGAGGTGGGTAGCGCCCTAGAACATGAGGCCGTGTGGATCAAACGCGACCTCAGCCGGCTCGCCGCCCTTAAGGCCTCCGTGGAGTCGTCGCTGGAGCGGATGCGGGGCGAGGGTTTGCGTCATCGTGACCTGAGGCGGGAGTTGTCGGAAATTGAAAAGCGCATTGCCCTGGATAATGACTGGATTGCCACGCGGAGGCTAGCCAAGGAACTCCTGGAGGGTGCGGCGCGGAACCTGTCACAGCGCTTCAGTGAAGGGCTGCGCGATATGGTGAGCCATGCCCTGCCCCAATTCACCGAGGGCCGCTACGAATTCATCGAAGTGGATGAGGGGTTACAAGTACGGGTCTATTCGGGGGATAAACGCAACCTCCTGGACTTGGATGAAATATCCAATGGCACCCAGCGCCAGATCATGTTGGCTCTACGCCTCGGTCTATCTCAGGAACTGGTGGCGCGGCAGGTTCGCGACGACCAGTTCGTCTTTCTCGATGAACCCTTTGCCTTTTTCGATAGCCGCCGCATGCGCGGAGCCCTGAAGAATTTGTCGGAACTGGGTGGCGATTTGACCCAGTACTGGATCGTTGCCCAACGTTTTCCACAGGACTCACCCATCGGTCTGGAGATTGCCTGCGGACAACACCCTGACAGCTTGACGATAGGTTTTCCGGAAACGCCTTGAGGAAGCTTTGCGAAGGTTCGCGATTGGGGGAGCGTCTGGCTGATCGCGGCTTGGTGAACAAGCCGCCATGCAAGCTCAGAAAATGATTTCTAGGACCGCCAGGTGCGAACCGGTCCCGTATCGAGATGGACGAAGCTGCTGGAATTGCCGTAGTAGCCCACGCCGCCCTGGCTTAAAGCAATGGCGCATTCGCGCAGATTGGAATTGCAACAGCCTGCGAAGCTGACATCAATGGCCTGACCACTCATGTGGAGGCTATTGCGTGCGACACGCTTGGAAGCCCTGCGAAGACTGGCATTGGTTTGGGGTGAGCGATAGCCGCTGTAGACATCGATCTCGCATTCCTGAGTATTCACCCGATTCTGCAAGTCGTATAACAGGTCGAAAAGCTTGGGGTCCATGAAGGTGGTTTCACCATTGTGGTGATCCCGGAGGAAGAGGTTGAGCTTGGCTAGAGCATCCCGCTGGTAGCTGTCGCCGACGCGGTAGGCGATACGCAGGGTTTCATCGGTGTGGACGTGGCGGAGGTTAAGAACGCGAGTAGTTTCTCGGGCGTTGACTCTGGCGAAGACGGGTGCCGTTACGGCGGAAAGGGCGAGGCCGAGAAAAATTCGCCGGTTCATGCAGTAACCCTCGTCGTTGTCATGGTGGATGTGATCTCGGGCCGGATTATAAGAATAAAATTGTGTCTTGCAACTAAATAATTTGTTTAATTTTCCGATGCCTGGCAATCGTGTCATTCTTTCAATCTGTCGTCTGCTTGCGACGAACGGATGATTGAAAATTCAGTTTCCATCTAATGAGCACTGTTCAACGCCATCAGAAATATTCAACGAAGAGAGTGAGATGACAAAATGCTTAAGGTGGGAATGAGTTATTGTGTTATTGTTGCCATTAGTAACATTTGTGCAACGATTGCGAGTAAATATGCTGGTGATCCCCCTGGCTGCCGCCATCTGTCTCTTAATTACTACCGTCGGTGGGGCTGACCAGACCGCCTCAAGCCCTCGATACAGCCTTCTTGGCTGGACTTGGGGGTAGATTTAGCTTTAGGGCTGGGTGTAGGATGAAATTGCCCAGGTTTTGGGAAGATTCGTAATCCTTCGTTTTATCGCGGAAAGTCAAGAGGTGCCATGCGCGGACTCCTCCTTATCTTGCTGCTTTTGCCCTTGTCCAGTGGGGCAGATGTCTATAAGTACGTAGACTCTGTGGGCAAGATCTATTTCACCGATTCGCCGCTCCAGGGTGACGACCTGAAGCTCGAGTGGAAGCGGGATGCGAACAAAATCCTCACGGAGAAGAGCGCCAAGTTGGTGGCCATGGGCCAGAGTCGCTCCCTGGTTGAGCCGTCTCCGGCCAAGATTTCCGCCCGCCGGGCCCGTTTCGAACGCGCTATCGAACTGATCGCAGGTCAGGAAATGGTCAATTCGGATCTGCTGCATGCCGTGGTTCGCGCCGAGTCGGCCTATAACCCCGGTGCCGTCTCTCCTGCTGGTGCCACCGGCCTCATGCAACTGATGCCGGCCACCGCCGCGCGTTACCGGGTCCAGAATATCGAGGATCCGACGGAGAATCTGCGCGGCGGCGCCAGGTATTTACGCGACTTGCTCAACTTGTTTGGAAACGATCTGCAGCTGGCCCTGGCGGCCTACAACGCGGGCGAGAACGCCGTGGCGCAGTACGGCAATCGGATACCGCCCTATCCTGAAACCCAACGCTATGTGCGTAAAGTCCTGCAATTTCTTTGGGCGGAACGTACCTCAGCCAATAAGGGCTGAACAACCTCCTCGTCATGTAGCTGGGGCCGATGTTTCCGGTCGGCCCCACGGGTTCAATCCTCCCCGATCACCCGCTCGTCCCTAGGAGTAGAGAGGAGTCTCTCCGCCTCGCCCATGCTCTTGGCGAAGATCATGCGATAAGCCGCGTCCCCGGACAGGGGATGATCCTGGCGCAGGGAGCGCACCAGTTCCTTGGCCTTACGATAACCCTCTTGGGTAGAGATATGAGACAGGGTTAGAGGTTTTTCGGTCTTCTGGTAAATGAAGTAGGGCATGAGAAGGGACTCTTGGTAGTATGCGAAGGATTGGGATTTTAGCCCATGGAGGCTAAGACCGCTGGCCTGCCATTCCCAGCGGGATGCGGGTTTGGTTTCCCAATGCCCTAAGCGAGGCTTGGGGAAGCTCTGTCGCTGTGGTAACTTTGCTAATACCGCGCCCAACCCGGAGCAGGAATCTGGCGGAGGGGCCGCGAATTTGGCGAACAGCGCCATTGAGGTTTTCCAACAACAAGCTCACCGGCTGATCGGACATAGGTCCGGAACGCGGCGCGGGGGCGATCAGGAGAGGTAGAAGATGATCAAACCAGTCGGTTCCGACGAACTCAAACCCCTGTTTGTGTATGACCCTGACCAGCATCATCGCTTGATGCGCGAGGCGGAGTCATTGCCCTCGGTGGTCATCAGTTCTCAGGCAGCGGGCAACGCCGTCATGATGGGTGGGGGCTATTTCACCCCACTCAAGGGCTTCATGAATGTTGCAGATGCCATGGGTGCCTGCGAGAAGATGCGTCTGACCGATGGCTCCTTCTTTCCGGTGCCGGTGATGTGCCTGCTGGAAGATGTCACTGCCATCCGCGGTGCCAGCCGCATCGCCCTGCGCGACCCCAACATGGATGGCCATCCGGTGCTGGCAGTCATGGACGTGGAGACTATCGAGGAGGTCAGCGACGAGCAGATGGCCTTCATGACCGAGAAGGTATATCGCACGAGCGACAGTGAACACCCGGGCGTTGCAACCTTCCACAGTCAGGGTCGCCACGCCGTCTCCGGCTCGATCCAGGTCCTGCACTTCTCCTATTTCCAAGATGACTTTCCCGATACCTTCCGCACTGCGGTAGAGATTCGCCACGAAATCGCCGAACGCGGCTGGCAACGCGTCGTCGCCTTCCAGACCCGCAACCCTATGCATCTTGCCCACGAAGAACTTTGCCACATGGCCATGGACCGCCTGGATTGCGACGGCCTAGTCATCCATATGTTGCTGGGCAAGCTCAAGCCAGGCGATATCCCGGCGCCCGTGCGCGATGCCTCAATCCGTAAGATGGTGGAACTCTACTTCAAGCCTAACTCCGCCATGGTTACTGGCTACGGCTTCGACATGCTCTATGCGGGCCCCCGCGAGGCGGTGCTGCACGCCTACTTCCGCCAGAACATGGGCGCCACCCACTTCATCATCGGGCGCGACCATGCGGGTGTGGGTGATTACTACGGCGCCTTTGATGCCCAGACTATTTTCGACGAGGAGGTGCCCGCGGATGCCCTTGAAATTGAGATCTTCAAGGCCGACCATACCGCCTGGTCCAAGAAGCTGGGTAGGGTGGTCATGATGCGCGAGGCCCCGGATCATACCAAAGAGGATTTCGTGCTCCTGTCCGGCACCAAGGTGCGTGAACTGCTGGGTGGTGGCGTTGCCCCGCCGAAGGAGTTTTCACGTCCCGAGGTTGCCAAGATCCTCATGGATTATTACCAATCCTTGAAGTGAACCCAACCCCGTGACTCTAGGCGGGGCTTTACCGGCCCCGCCGTTATGCTGGCGCCTGCCCCAGGGCTGGAGTAAAGCTAACGTTCCGCCACTCGCTCGACTGGTTTATCCGTGGGCAGCCGGGTACGCCAGAAGCTGGGGAAGTCAGGGTTGACGTAACCCGGTATGGCGACCATCTCCAGGGGCGGTGTCAGGCGGGAGGTGTAGTCCATGATGGCGGCTACCTCGCGGTTGCTTAAGCCCTGGATCTGCTTAACCATTTCTCGGTCTGCATTGCGGCGCTTGCCGTCGCGGATCCACTCGAACTGGCGTAGCAAGTAGCGATAGTGTTGCCCCTGGAGCATGGGCATGTGCTTTTCGGGGACCCCCTGGCCCCGATCGCCGTGGCATTCTGCGCAGTTTTCGTCGTAGAGACGCTTGCCTAGCTCCAGGTCTGTGCCTGGGCCCATGCCGTTGTGAGGGTCCATGGGGAAACGCTCGATGTAGGCGCTGACATCGGCAATATCCTGGGGAGTGAGGATTTTTGGCATGGTAAAGGGCAGCATGGTGGGGTTATCCCGATTGCGTACCCGGATGTCGGCGAGTTGCTTTATGGTCACCGAGGCGTACTGCCCGGCGATCTGGGGATAGGCCCCGTCCACGGTGCCCCAGCCCTCCGGTTGATGGCAAACGGAGCAGATCAGGTATACCTTCCTGCCATTTTCCATGTTGGGCTGGAGATGGATTGCCTGTTCCACCTCCTTGGCGGCGGTTTCGGGGTCATCCGCCAAGAGGGGGAAACTGGCCGTCAGGCCAAGGGCGAGGGTGAACGTAAGGGCAATGCAGGGCTTCATGGATATTCCTCCTGGGTGGGTGCCATCTGCCGCGCCACCAGCAGGCCCATTATCCCTACCCTGCTGCGTTTGCCTGAGGGCGAAAGCGCCTGGGTGGGTTGCGAAAATGGGGTTGGTGGCCAGTCTCCCCGCGATACTAGGCCGTGGGAATTATTTCTATTTCATTTCTATTTCATGACAATAACGGGAGTCTTTGGCTGACGCAAGGCCATTTGCACGAATCACACCCGGAGGGAAGGAAAGGGCTTATCCCCATCGTCTGTGGATAAGTCTGTAGACAAGGCTTGGCAATTTCCCGGGAAGTCCCGTCGCTGAAGGGCTGGGGCGGTGTTGGCTGCTTTCTGGTCAGTTAACAATAATGATAGATAAACAATGAGTTAAAATGTCTCCAATTGATCCTCAAGGACCTTGACATCCCTGGATGAAAATGAAACAACTCTGTGGGAAATTCCTTCTTTGCGACCGGTTTTCAGAGTTCGCGGGTGCCGAGCAGGTCGCGGATCAGGGGAAGGGTCGGGCGTTTTTTTTGGGCAAGGCTGGCCTTATCGAGCTCGCCGAGCAGGGCTAACAGGTGGCCAGGGTCACGAGGACAGCGCTTGAGAAGGTAGGCGATGGCCTCCTCGCCGAGCGGGAGTCCGCGCTCTTGAGCCTCTTGGCGCAGCAGATCCGCGCAGCCAGCCTCGTCAAGGGTCTTGAGCCGGTAGGCGGGGCCCCAGGCCAGTCGCGAGACCAGGTCCGGGAGTAACATACCCAGTTCCGCAGTGGGTCTCCTGGTGGCGACCAGCAGGCCCCGATTCGCTTGGCGTAGCCGGTTGAAGAGGTGAAAGAGGGCTTGTTCCCAGGCGGGGATGCCTGCGATGGCTTCCAGGGCGTCGAGGGCGATGCGGTCCAGGCTTTCCAGTTCCTCAAGGATGCCGGGATCTAACCCAGGGTGGTTCAGTGGCAGGTAGGCGGAGGCCAGCCCCGTCTCCCGCGCGGCCCGGCAGGCAGCCTGGAGCAAGTGGGTCTTGCCCGTGCCGGGGGGGCCAAAGAGGTAGAGGAAGCGGTCACCATCCGCTTCAGGAAAGGCCTGGGTCCAGGCGGCGATGGCCGCCACCGCCTCGGCGTTGGACCCAGGCAGGTACTCGGAAAAATTCAGCTCCGGTCGCTTGTCGAGGGCGAGTGGTAACTGTACTCCCAGCCCGCCGCCCCTTGGCCCCTCCCGCGGCGGATCTTGGGGTTCCACTTGCTTCCTCCTCTCAGCCGCCAGCGTGCCCCTTTTCCAGGGCAAGGGCCGTGCGGCCCAGTCGCCGGCCCAAGGCCAGGCAGAGGCGCCTTTCCTCATCGGTCAGGGGTTGGTTGTTATCAGCGCCCGCCAGATGGCTGGGCCCGTAGGGTGTGCCGCCGCTCGTGGTCCGCAACAGGTCCGTTTCGCTGTAGGGTAGGCCCAGGATCATCATGCCGTGGTGGAGGAGCGGCAGCATCATACTGAGGAGGGTGGTTTCCTGGCCACCATGCAGACTGGCGGTAGAGGTAAAGACGGCGGCAGGCTTGCCGATGAGGGCGCCGGCCATCCACAGTGGGCTGGTGCCGTCAAGGAAGTATTTCACTGGAGCCGCCATATTTCCGAAGCGGGTCGGGCTGCCCAAGGCGAGGCCGGCGCAGTGACGAAGATCGTCGGGTGTGGCGTAAGGAGCCCCGGTGGAGGGGATGCTGTCCTCAGTGGCCTCGCAAACCGTGGAGACGGCCGGGACCGTGCGCAGTCTGGCCTCGATGCCAGGCACCTCCTCGACCCCCCGGGCGATGAGGCGCGCCATTTCCGCCGTGGCGCCGTATCGGCTGTAGTAGAGGATCAGGAGGTAGGGCATGGCGGGGAATTCTCTGATTTGGCTTTGGCCGAGGTCGATGACACCTTCGGCGCTGGGTAAGGGGCATTCTAAGGGGCTCATGCCTCTCGGCCCAAGCGCCATGGCGTGATCGGTGAGGTGGGATGGGATGTTACCTTGCCTTGCTGGCTTGTGACCCGGACAATCATCCACGCCTAAACCCTTTGGAGAGAATCTTGTTCATGAACTTGGGGAGGACTGGACGATGAACCAGCAAGAGGGGAAGACCGATCCGATCGGTTTGCGTTGCCTGGTGGCGGGCCGGGTTCAGGGGGTCTTTTTCCGCGCTTCCACTCGGGAGCAGGCCCTGCGCCTGGGGCTCACCGGGTATGTGCGGAATCTTCCTGATGGTCGCGTGGAGGTCCTAGCCTGCGGTCCGGCCGCGGCCCTAGACCAGCTCCGTGACTGGCTGCGCCTGGGCCCGCCCCTGGCCCAGGTTAGCGCCGTTACCAGCGAATTCGTGCCCTGCCAGTCCCTGAGCGATTTCTCGACCCGCTGAGCGCTGGCCAAATCCTTCCCCGCCATCCCGATCCCCGGTGCAACTACCACCCCTGGTTGATGGGCGTATTTTACGCCGGTACCAGCGCTTCCTTGCCGACGTGGAGCTGGCGGACGGTACCCTGGTCATCGCTCATGTCCCTAATACGGGGCGCATGACCGGCTGCTGGGAAGCCGGTGCCCCGGTACAACTCAGTCACAACGATGATCCGCGTCGCCGGCTGGCCTGGACCCTGGAGCGTGTCGATATGGGCCAGGGTTGGATAGGGGTCCATACCGGCCGCCCCAACGCCGTTCTCGCCGAGGGCATTGCCGCCGGCCTAGTCCCGGGTCTGGCTGGTTACTCCCAGGTACGTCGGGAATTAACCTATGCCCCCGCTGGGCGGTCGCCAGGGCGTCTGGATCTCGGCCTCTTCAATGGCCCGGCCCTCGCCGCTTTGGTGGAGATCAAGAACGTGACCCTGCTGGCCGGAGATCGGGTCCTTTTTCCGGACGCTGTCAGTGAGCGCGGGCTCAAGCACTTGGCACTGCTTCGGACCGCCCTTGGCGATGGCTACCGGGCCGTCATCCTTTTTGCCATCAACCGGGCCGAGGGCCATCGCTTCGCCCCCGCCAGGGCCGTGGATCCTCGCTATGCCGACCAGTTGCGCCAAGTGGTGGCGGCGGGCGTCGAACCCCTGGCTATTCGACTGCGCCACACGGCGGAGGGGATCGAGGTGTGCGAGGCGTTGCCGGTAGAACTCGATTGATTAGCTTCAATAGCCTGCGCCGCTGAGATCGAGGGGATCCGGATAGACCGCGATACGTTCGACGCCCGTGTCAATACGGCCATCCGGATGCAGTTCGAGCCAACGGAAACCCGGAGTGGCTGGGTCCAGTGCAAAGCCCTGGCTCTGCGGCAGGAATTGGATGCAAGTAGAGGGTGCCCCGAGCAGGGCCACGCCCTTACGATCGGCACTGAAGTCTTGGTGTATATGGCCAAAAATAATGCCCCGGACCTGGGGATGGTGGTCAAGAACGGCAAAGAGGTCTCCGGGATTGTCCAGACCTATCTCATCCAGCCAGGCACTGCCGACCGGTACGGGTGGATGGTGCAGGACCACCAAGGTTGGCGCCTGATGCCTGGCGGCCAGTGCCGAGGCCAGCCGTTGCAGCGGATCGTCAGCCAGATGACCCGACTCCTTACCCGCCAGGGTCGAGTCTAGCAGGATCAGCCGCCAGGGGCCGCAGTCGATGTGGTGGGGTATATCGATAGGGCTAGCACTGAGGCTCCGCGCCATCTCCTCGGGGTTATCATGATTGCCCGGTAGGGCGTGGCACGGTAGTCCCAGCCGCCAACAGCGGTTGGCGAGGTAATGGTAAGCATCTGGGCTGGCATCCTGGGTGAGATCCCCGGTCAGCAGCACCCGATTGGCGTCGCCATAGCTAGCGCGGGCCAGACTCAGCACCTCCTCCAGGGTCAGGCGCGTTCTCTGACCGAGCAAATCCCCCTCCGGGTTCGCGAAGATGTGGGGGTCCGAGATTTGTAGCAGGCGCTGGGTGACTGGGCGAGACATGGGCGCTCCTTCGAAACAGGGGGGGTGGTCATAGGTCAACCGGTATTTTGACGAAGGCCAGGTCCCGAGGCGAGGCCTGGCTCCCTTAATTACCGCTGAAACCAAAGATGAGGGCAGTCTACCGTCTACCGCGCCATGCTCCGATCGTGATTTGTACCGCCTATCATTACCATTGATAGAAACTATTGCTCCAGAGACCGGTCAGGGCTATCTTCTCGCTCATCCGGGCGAAATTCTCGCCCATCATCACCACCATCGGAGATCTAAGTATGGAACTCAAAGGCAGCAAGACCGAAGGTTGCTTGAAAGAGGCCTTCGCCGGCGAATCCCAGGCTAACCGCCGTTACCTCTACTTCGCCGCCAAGGCGGATGTCGAGGGCTACAACGACGTGGCGGCCGTTTTCCGCTCCACCGCCGAGGGCGAGACGGGCCACGCCCATGGCCACCTGGAATACCTGGAGGCCTCTGGCGATCCTGCCACCGGCCTGCCGATTGGGGGCACCAGCAATAACCTCAAGGCCTCCATTGCCGGTGAGACCCATGAGTACACCGACATGTACCCCGGCATGGCCAAGACTGCCCGCGAGGAGGGCTTTGACGAGATCGGTGACTGGTTCGAGACCCTGGCTAAGGCGGAACGTTCCCACGCTAACCGCTTCCAAAAGGCCTTGGACGCTCTTGACGCCTAATCGCCTTTAAGTCCCTCGGCCACGGGAAGGGCACCTTGCTGGGTGCCCTTTTTTGATGTTATTTACGTGCTTTTGGCCGGGTAAGGAATGGTTTCATTCGTCGTCGTTAATCCCTAAAGCTTTCAGGGTCTTTTTGACCAGGCCGGCATCACCTTCCCAGTTCGGCACCTCAACAATCACTTCCTCGGGCTCACGCCCCGCCGCCCGAGCTGAATTGGGGGTAATGAAGCCCTCGACCCGCGTCATGGCATCCCCGTCGAAGTGGACCACCAAGGGCTTTTTCACCATCTCCTGGTGGGCCTGGCGAATGGTATAGGTGTAATACCAGCGGTCGCCGTGGAAGATGTCCACGAGCATGGGCGTACCGAGCAGATAACGCACCTGATTGCGGGTCATGCCGGGTTCGAGCCGATCGACCATATCCTCGGTGATGATGTTCCCCTGCTGGATGGTCATCTGATAGACGAAGGGCAGCCGATTGAGAGGCGATTCGCGGTATTGGGGCGCGCCGTCCTGATTATTGGCGCAACCGCTCAGCAGGAGTCCCGCGCCCAAGGTCAGTAAAATGGGAAGCTTTTGCATCTTTAATGGTCTTTACCCAAACGGACGCCAGTTTAAGAAGGAAATGATACCCCAGCCCATGGAGCCGTTGGGAAGTAATCCGCGTCCCGCCTGCTTGTAAGGGGGGTAGTGTCAGTCTGGTAGGGATTCAGTCTGCGGCCCGCTCGATCATTTCCCTGGCATGGGCCAGAGTCTTTTCCGTAATGGTGGCGCCGCCGAGCATGCGTGCTATTTCCTCTACCCGCGCCTCAGGATCCAGGCAGGCAATGTGGGTGTAGGTCTGGCCATCCCGATTCTCCTTGCGTACCCGCAGATGATGGTGGGCCTGGGCCGCCACCTGGGGCAGGTGGGTAACGCAAAGTACCTGCCGCTTCTCCCCCAAGGCGCGAAGCAGCCGGCCGACAATCTCGGCCACCGCCCCGCCGATGCCCACGTCCACTTCGTCGAAGACCAGAGTGGGGATGGCGGCACATTCGGCGGTGGCGACTTGGATGCAAAGGCTGATGCGGGACAGTTCACCGCCGGAGGCGACCTTGGCTAGGGGTTGGGGTGGCTGGCCGGGATTGGTGCTGACCAGGAACTCGACCCGATCCAGGCCCTGGACACCAGCGGCTGAATCTTCCCCGCGCAGGGCACTGGCCTCGAAGCAGCCACCCTTCATGCCCAACTCGGCCATGGAGACGGTGACGGCCGCCGAGAGCCGGGCCGCGGCCTGAGTCCGCTGCTCACTGAGTATCGTTGCCTGGTCCAGGAAGCGGCGCCAGGCGGCATCCCGCTCCTGGGCCAGCACATCGACCGAAATCTCGTCAGCCTCCAGGGTCGCCAACTCACCGCGCAGACGTTCCAGGGTCTCCGGTATTTGACGCGGCTGAATGCGAAATTTGCGGGCCAGGTCATGGACCAGGGCGAGCCGGGACTCGACCTGCTCCAGCAGGCCCGGGTCCAGTTCCAGCCCGTCCAGGTATTGCCGCAGACCCGAGGCAGCCTCCTCGACCTGAATGGCGGCCCCGGCAACCAGGTCCCGGATCTCCCCCAGGCGTTCATCGAAACCCAGGAGCCCTTCGAGTTCGCTCTCGGCCCGGCCAAGCTGGTCACTGATAGCGGCCTCGCCATCATAGAGACTGTCCAGTAGGCGCCCGGCAGTGCCCTGCAGTAGGCCCAGATTTGCCAGTCGCCGCTGCTCCCGGTCCAGTGCGTCGATGTCCTCGGCATCCATGCCCAGGACCTCGAGTTCAGCTACCTGGAAGCGCAGCAGGTCCAGGCGCGCCGCCCGCTCCGCCCCCTGGGTCACAATGTTTCGCAACCGCTCATCAAGGGCGCGGAAGTCGCGGAAGTGCCCTGTCACGTCTCGCGCTAACTCTAAATGACCGGCATACGCGTCGAGCAGCTCTCGTTGCGCCGCGGGGCGCAGCAGGGATTGGTGCGCATGCTGGCCATGGATATCGACCAGGCGTTCGCCAAGGACCTGAAGTTGGCCGCTGCTGGCGAGTCGGCCGTTGATATAGGCACGTGAGCGCCCGTTGGCTGGCAGGAGGCGGCGGATGGCGCAGTCGCTCCCATCGGCCAGGTCCTGCTCCGCCAGCCAGGCGAGCGCATCCTGAACGTCATCCAGGTCGAAGCTGGCCGCCACCTCGGCGCGTTCGCCGCCGTTGCGAATCATGCCGGCATCGGCTTTGTCCCCCAAGGTCAGGCCCAAGGCGTCGATCAGGATAGATTTGCCCGCCCCGGTCTCGCCGGTCAGGGCCGTCATGCCGGATCTCAGTTCGAGTTCCAGTTGACTGACGATGGCCAGGTCATGGATGAGGATATGGCTCAACACCTGGCTTACTCCAAGAAATGTCCAGTTGGATGACCGCCCCAGCCAAGTTTGGCGCGGAGGATTTCAAAGTGGTTATGACCCTTGGGATGCAGCAGGCGGATCGGGTGCGGTCCGCGTTCGATGAGAACGTGGGATTGCGGGGTCAGGAAGACGTCGGTCTGGCCATCGCAGGTTACGATGATATGGCCCTGATCGGCGCGACTGTGGGCCCGAATTTCGATGCGGCTAGTCCCCGTCACGACCAAGGGCCGGTTGCTAAGGGTGTGGGGACAGATAGGTACTAGGGCGATGGCGTCCAGGGCTGGGTGAATCAGGGGACCGCCGCCGGAAAGGGCGTAGGCGGTCGAGCCCGTGGGGGTCGAAACGATGATGCCATCCCCACGCTGACGATTGACGAAGACGCCGTCAATAAAGGTCTCCAGTTCTATCATGCGCGCCATGTTCCACTTGTGGATTACGACGTCGTTGAGCGCCAGGACAGGCGGGCTCTCACTCACCCGTGCCGAGAGTAGAAAGCGTTCTTCGGCATCGAAATCCCCGGCTAGGATGGGTTCTAGGTGGGTTTCGATGGTGTCAGAGGAGACATCCGCGAGAAAGCCCAGCCGACCCAGGTTGATGCCCAATAAGGGCACGCCAGAGCGGGCCAGGGCGCGAGCGGCCCCGAGGAGGGTGCCGTCGCCTCCCACCGTGATAACCAGGTCGCACTGCTCGCCCATCTCGGTAGGTGTTAGGGTCTGGGGTTCCGACTCGCTGACAAGAACAGCGGCGAAGGGGTCGAAGATGACCGTCAGCCCGTGCTGGCGCAGGTAGCGGGCTAGGCGCGCGACTGCGAGGCGAGTATTGGCGGTCTCACCCTGCTTCGCAATAACGCCGATGGTCAGGAACTGGGGATGTAAGGACATGATGCGCGCGATCATCGCCGAAAGGGACCTTGGCGTAAACCTTGACAGCCCGATTGGCAATCCCTAAATTGCTAACCTTAGCACTCGTCCGAGGTGAGTGCTAATAGGGTCGGAGTTTGCGCAGTAGCGCGTAGTCGGGATTCCGAGAGGCGCAAGTTGACGGCTAAGGGTGACAATCCGGTCAATGATCGGGCCTTGCATTTCCTCAAGGTTCTTGTCGAGCGCTATATCCGGGATGGACAGCCCGTGGGTTCCCGTACCCTGGCGAAGGACACGGGGCTGGAGCTGAGTCCGGCTACGGTACGTAATGTCATGTCGGACCTGGAGGAATTGGGCCTGGTGTCCTCTCTCCACACCTCCTCAGGTCGGGTGCCGACTGTCTCTGGATACCGTCTCTTCCTCGATACCCTGCTGACGGTGCGCCCCCCGGAGGAGATCGAGGTGGACGAGATGCGCCGGCGCTTTGCTGCCCTGGATGACTCTCCGGCCTTGATTGCTACGGCCTCTCAGGTTCTCTCTGGCGTGACCCGCCTTGCCGGGGTGGTGATGTTGCCCCGTCGCGAGCGCAACGCCTTTCGCCAGATAGAGTTTCTGCCCCTGTCCGGCGACAGGATTCTAGCTATCCTGGTCACCGAGGAGGGTGAGGTTCATAACCGGGTCATTCATACGGACCAGCGCTATTCGCCCTCCCAGTTGGAACAGGCAGCGAACTATCTCAACAGTTTGTTCGCTGGACGCGATTTGCGTGAGGTGCGCCATCGGTTGTTGGACGAAATGCGCCATACCCACGACCGCCTGGATCGCCTGATGCGCCAGGCGGTGGAACTGGCGCGGCAAGTGGTGGAAGTGGCCGAGGACAAGGACAAGGATGATCTCTGTGTGGCGGGCCAAACCAACTTGATGGAATTTTCCGAGCTCGCGAGCATGGATCGGCTCAAACAGCTCTTCGAGGCCTTCGCCGAGAAGCGCCAGATCCTGCATCTGCTCGATCGTTGTCTGGAGGCCGAAGGTGTCCAGATTTTCGTTGGCGAGGAGTCCGGTTACGAATTGCTGGGAGGCTGTAGTCTGGTGAGCGCGCCCTACCAAATCGACGGCAAGGTGATCGGGGTCCTCGGCGTTATCGGCCCGGCGCGCATGAATTATTCCCGTGTCATCCCCATAGTGGATGTCACGGCGCGCCTGCTGGGCGCAGCCCTAACACATAGTTGACATTGGCATTCTTGGATTCCAGGGGCTAAGCACCCCAAAACCCATTTTTGGAGGTGAAAATGGCAGTGGAAGAGGAAATGGTTCAACCCGGCGAGGCGCCCGCGACCCAAGCCGAGCCCGTAGCCGAGGCCGACACCGAGGCTCAGGGGGAGCCGAATCCCTTCGAGGGGGCCAGCGCGCCCGCCGGTTCGGCCTCCCCTACGCCAGGGGGAACGGGCAGGGACCTGACCGCCCTGCTGGAGGATGCCCGCGCTAAGGCAGATGATCACTGGGATCAACTTCTACGTTCCCGCGCCGAGATGGAGAATTTGCGACGTCGCCATGCCAGTGAACTGGAAAAGGCTCATAAGTATGCCCTCGACAGCTTCGTCAAGGACCTCGTTGGGGTGCGCGATAGCCTGGAACTTGCCCTGGAGGCCGCCAGCGCAGAGTCGGCGGACCTGGCGAAGTTACGGGAGGGCACGGACCTGACCCTGAAGCAGCTTGCGGATGTCATGACTCGCTTTGGCGTAGAGCGTCTCGATCCCTTGGGCGAGCCCTTCAACCCGGAGTATCACCAGGCCATCACCATCCAGCCGCGGCCCGACCTGGCGCCCAACAGTGTGGCGACTGTCATTCAGAAGGGCTATATGCTCAATGGCCGTTTGGTTCGTCCCGCCATGGTCATCGTATCGAGTGCGGGTTGAGTATGGTCTTGAATCACTTCGCTAACTGAGGTTCGCTAAAACGTATTTTCTATCTTGAAACTCATGGGGTCCCGACCCCACCTGACGCGGCAATCCAGCGCGCGCGGCGCGCCAGCCCCTATTCCGGAGAAACATAATCATGGGAAAAATCATCGGCATCGACCTGGGTACCACGAATTCCTGTGTCGCCATCATGGAAGGTGATAAGGTCAAGGTCATCGAGAACTCGGAAGGCGATCGCACCACGCCCTCCGTCGTCGCCTACACCAACGACGGCGAGGTGCTGGTTGGCCAGTCCGCGAAGCGCCAGGCGGTCACCAATCCGCAGAACACCCTCTTCGCCATCAAGCGATTGATCGGGCGTCGTTTCGAAGATGCTGTGGTCAAGAAGGACATGGGCATGGTCCCCTACAAGATCGCACGCGCCGACAATGGTGACGCCTGGGTCGAGGTTCATAACAAGAAGATGGCCCCGCCCGAGGTTTCGGCCAAAATTCTGCAAAAGATGAAGAAAACGGCGGAGGACTACCTGGGTGAGGAGGTACGCGAGGCAGTTATAACGGTACCTGCCTACTTTAACGACTCCCAGCGTCAGGCCACCAAGGATGCAGGCCGCATCGCCGGCCTCGACGTCAAGCGCATCATCAACGAGCCCACCGCCGCCTCCCTGGCCTATGGCATGGATAAGCAGCGGGGCGACCAGAAGATCGCCGTCTATGACCTGGGCGGTGGCACCTTCGACATCTCCATCATCGAGATCGCCGAGATCGAGGGCGAGCATCAATTCGAGGTGCTTTCCACCAATGGCGACACCTTCCTGGGTGGCGAGGACTTCGACAAGCGCATCATCGACCATCTGGTGGAGATCTTCCAGAAGGAGCAGGGCATGGACCTGCGCAAGGACCCCCTGGCCTTGCAGCGTCTCAAGGAGTCCGCCGAGAAGGCTAAGATCGAACTGAGTTCCAGCCAGCAGACGGACCTCAATCTGCCCTACATCACCGCCGACCAGAATGGGCCCAAGCACCTCAATGTCAAGCTGACGCGGTCCAAGCTCGAATCCTTGGTAGAAGACCTGGTGGAGCGCACCATAGCTCCATGCCGCACCGCCCTCAAGGACGCCGGGCTGGGCGCGGGCGAGATCAACGAGGTGATTTTGGTGGGTGGCCAGACCCGCATGCCTATGGTTCAGGCCAAGGTTCAGGAGTTCTTCGGCAAAGCCCCGCGAAAAGACGTCAACCCGGACGAGGCGGTGGCCGTCGGCGCCGCCATTCAGGGCGGTGTCCTCGGCGGTCAGGTCAAGGATGTGCTGCTCCTGGATGTCACGCCCCTGTCCCTGGGTATCGAGACCCTGGGCGGGGTTATGACCAAGCTGATCGAGAAGAACACCACCATCCCGACCTCAGCCCAGCAGGTCTTCTCCACTGCCGACGACAACCAGACCGCCGTTACGGTCCATGTGCTCCAGGGCGAGCGGGAACAGGCCTCGGCCAACAAGTCCCTGGGACGTTTCGACCTCAGCGATATCCCACCGGCGCCGCGCGGCATGCCCCAGGTCGAGGTCAAGTTCGACATCGACGCCAACGGCATCCTCAACGTTTCGGCCCGCGATAAGGCGACCGGCAAAGAACAGTCCATTATCATCAAGGCCTCCTCCGGCCTCTCGGATGACGAGATTAAGCGCATGGTCAAGGATGCGGAGGCGCATGCTGAGGATGATCGCCGTTTCCATGAGTTGGTGAGTGCGCGCAACCAAGCCGATACCCTGGTTCACGCCACCCGCAAATCCATGGAGCAACTGGGCGACAAGATGGAGTCGGGCGAGAAGCAACGCATCGAAGCCGCCATCAAGGATCTCGAAGTCGCCATGAAGGGTGAGGACAAGGAACGGATCGAGACCCAGACCAAGGCCTTGGGGGAGGCCTCCGCCAAGATGGCCGAGCGCCTTTACTCCCAGCACGGCGACGCCGGCGATAACGCGGGTCAGGCCGGCCAGGGTCATGGCAGTAACGAGAAAAAGGCCGGCGACGAAGATGTTGTCGATGCCGAGTTCGAGGAAGTCAAGGACGACAAAAAGTAGCCAGCGCGGGAGCCTGCCCCGCCGCTTCTGAATGGGAATGCCTGAATAGGGGCATCTGGCGGCCACCCGAAGTCTTTCGTGGTGGCCGCCGTCCATCCAGCCAGTTCAAATGATCGATTGATTTTCGACAGAGACGTCTGAAGCCTTTCCGCCATGTCCAAACGTGATTACTACGAAGTCCTGGGTGTCCCCCGTAATGCCAGCGAGGCCGACATCAAGAAGGCCTACCGGCGGTTGGCCATGAAGTTCCACCCAGACCGCAATCCGGGTGAGGAGGCGGAACAGAAGTTCAAGGAGGCCAAACTGGCCTACGAGATCCTGACAGACCCCAAGAAACGCTCTGCCTATGATCAATTCGGCCATGCCGGGGTCGAGGCGGATGCGGGCCAGGGCGGGGGGTTTGGTGATATCTTTGGCGATGTCTTTGGCGATATCTTCGGTGGCCGGGGTGGTGGCCGGCGTGTCCATCGCGGCGCCGACCTGCGTTTTGACCTCAGCCTCAGTCTTGAGGACGCCGTGGCAGGCAAGGAGGTCAAGATCCGCATCCCCACCCTGGTGGAGTGTCACCATTGTGGCGGCAGCGGCGCCCGCCCCGGCTCCAAGCCCCGCACCTGTGCAATTTGCAACGGCATGGGTCAGGTACGGATGCAGCAGGGCTTTTTCTCCATCCAGCAGGCCTGCCCCCAGTGTCGGGGCACCGGTAGCCGCATCGATGACCCGTGCGTCCATTGTCACGGTCAGGGCCGGGTTCAGGAGCAGAAGACCCTCTCGGTCAAGGTTCCTGCTGGCGTCGATACCGGCGATCGCATTCGCCTGGCGGGGGAGGGGGAGGCGGGTGATAAGGGGGGGGCGCCGGGGGATCTTTATGTCCAGATCGAGGTCGAGCGCCATCCCATCTTTACCCGGGAGGACAATCATCTCTTCTGCGAGGTCCCTATCGGCTTCGTCACCGCCGCCCTGGGCGGCGAGATGCAGGTGCCGACCCTCGACGGCAAACTGATGCTCAAGATCCCGCCCGGCACCCAGACCGGCAGGATGTTCCGGGTACGCGGCAAGGGTGTAAAACCGGTACGCGGCGGCGTCATCGGCGATCTCATCTGCCGAGTTCTGGTGGAGACCCCGGTCAATCTCACCGAGCGCCAAAAGGAACTGCTGCGGGAATTTGACGAGTCCGTCATCGCTGGTGGCGACAAGCACAGCCCGCAATCCCATTCCTGGCTGGATGGGGTCAAGGGCTTTTTCGAGAAGATGGGATTTTAGAAGGGTTGCCCTTTGCCTGACTCCCGCAGATCACCGCAAGAGAGTCGCCACGCTGGCAATCGGTGCTGAGGACGAGGTCTAGCCCTGCAGGCCGGCTTCTGCCCGTTCGAGTTTATGCCGAAGGGCCTCCTCGCGGGCATCATCGATTTCCCGCATGATGCTTTCCAAATCAGCCTGTTTATTACTCCCCTTAAAATGGCCCGTCAGTTTGGTGGTGGGCGTCAGATTGCCGCTCTCATAGATGTACCAGATTTCCTTGCCGTAGCTGGTGGCAAGCAGTTCGGGCGCGTAACGACCGAAATAGACGGCGAGATTGTTCACATCCCGTTCTAACATCCTGGCAGCATTGTTATTCGCTGCCGCATCGACGGCCTGGGGGAGATCGATAATGACGGGGCCCTGGGTATCCACGAGGATATTGAACTCGGAAAGGTCCCCGTGGATCAGCCCGCCGCACAGCATTTTGACCACATTACCTATGAGTTGGTTGTGGTAGTCCAACGCTTGTGTTCCGGACAATTCAATATCGTTGAGTCGGGGCGCGGCATCGCCGTGTTCGTCAACCACCAACTCCATCAGGAGTACGCCCTCGACATAAAGGTAAGGCTGGGGAACACGCACCCCGGCCGCGGCCAACCGGTATAAGGCATCGACCTCCACATTTTGCCAGACATCTTCCTGCTGCTTACGGCCATAACGCGAGCCCTTTTCCATGGCCCTTGCCTGACGACTATTTCGCACCTTGCGGCCTTCCCGATACAGGACCTGTTTATGAAATCCTCGTTGGTTGGCTTCCTTATAGACTTTGGCACAGCGGATGGCACCGTCACTCCGCACCACATATACCGAGGCCTCCTTGCCGCTCTTCAAGGGGCGGATCACCTCATCGACAATGCCCTCGCTCACCAGCGGTTCGAGGCTTCTTGGGGTTTTCATAGTCAGCCTCGGGGGAAATGCCGTGACAGGGATGTAACCAGCCGCCAGGATCCTGGCGGCGCCGCGAGAAGCGCGATAAGCGCTCACTTCCTCACCCACTGGCCCCCAGACTGTATGAACTGACCCGCGGGGGTCTTGTCAATGGTCTTCTTGCCGGCTAAGGCCTCCACGTCTCCCAGGGGGATGGTGTTTTTCTTGGCGACTTGCTGATATTCGACGCGGCGCGCCTCGTTGATCAGACGGGCAATCTCCGTGGCCTGACCGCCTGGTTTTACGACCCCCAGGTAACCATTGGGCTGTTCCCCGATCTGACCCGCTGCCTTGGCCTGGCCCAGGGCGGCGCTGGCCTGACTCAGGTCGAGCGCCAGCACGGGTAGACTAAGAGCCAGAGCCAGGGGGGCTGCGACGAAACCAATGCGTGAGGACATGGGCGACTTTCTCCTTGAGGTCTCGACGTGGCGTCTAAAATAGACCGCTGGATTTATTGAGAACCTTATCCAGATCCTTATCGACCTTGATGTAAATCTCATGCTCGATCTTCACGTTGAGATTGATGTTGATCGGCTCTGCGGGCATGGCCAGTTGTACGGTGGGTGTGCAACCAGCCAGCAGGGGCGCTAGCAACATCAAAAAGGCCTCTCTGGGTAAAAGCATCGGGGGTCTCCTAGAATTCCGCTCAAGATTAGCCTCTTGCCGCGGTTCTGACAACAATATCCCTGTCAAGAAGTACTATTTCTTGCCAGCAATTCTCATTATGGCCGCATCACCCTGTTTCCGGCTGGGCTGTAACCGGCTCGAAGCTCGCCAGCATGAAATCCATCAGCGCCTCCCAGGTTTCGAAGCACAAGTAACTGGTTAAGGTTCGGATGTCGTTGAACAAGCGCCTTCGTGAGGACAGCTTCTGGCGCAGGAGCCGGTATTTGTCGTCCATCCACTCCAGCACGGTGTGGGTCAGAACAGCCAGGATGATGAGGCTGGCCAGCTGGGACGACAGGTGCTGCCGGCCGTGGCTGCGGATTCCACGCAAACTGGACACCCATTCCAGCGCAAGCTGGACACCCGTTCCACGCCAACCTGGACAGTCGGAGCGAAGCGACGCGCGGGGTGGATGCTGTTTACGCTGGGGTGGGTTCCTCCGTCAATCTGGGTTGGATTTTTCGCAGGGATTCCCCGGCGAGGTTGAGGGGGTGGGCGTGGTGGACCAGGCGGTCGAGGATGGCGTCGGCCAGGGTCGGATCGCCCAGGGCGTCGTGCCAGTGGGCCACCGGCAACTGGCTGGTCACCAGGGTCGAGCGGGTCTGATAACGCTCGTCGAGCAGTTCCAGTAGGTCCCGGCGGCGTTCGCCGTCGAGGATGGCCAACCCCCAGTCGTCGAGGATCAGGACATCGACCTTGGCCAGGGCGGCCATGAGCTTGAGGAAGCGCCCGTCGGCATGGGCGATGGCCAGCTCCTCCAGCAGGCGGGGCAGGCGCTGGTACAGGGCGGTGTAGCCCTGACGGCAGGCGGCATTGGCCAGGGCGCAGGCCAGATAGGTCTTACCCACACCGGTGGAGCCGGTGATGAGGATGTTCTGATGGCCGCGGACCCAGTCACCGGCGAGCAGGCGACGAAACAGGGCCCGGTCCAGGCCGCGGGGATGACGGTAGTCGATGTCCTCGGCCACTGCGGTCTGCTTGAGGCGGGCGCGGCGCAGACGGGTGCGGGTCTGGCGGTTGTGGCGTTCGTCCGCCTCACGTTCGACGAGCAACCCCAGGCGCTCCTCGAAAGTCAGGGCCTGGATGTCGGGGATCTGGGCCTGCCCGGCCAGCGCCCTGGCCATACCGGTCAGACGCCGTTGGGTCAGGCGTTCGTAGGTGGGATGGTTGAGCATGGTCGGTCCTGTCAGTGGTAGTACTGGGAGCCGAGCACATGGGCGTGGTCGGGGGGTAGGTGGGCCTGGACCTGGGTGGGCGTCTGGCGCTCCAGGGCGTGTTTGAGGATTGATGCGATGCTGCGGTAGGTGACGGCCTTGATCTGGATGGCGCGCAGGCAGGCCGCCTCCAGGCGCTCCTGCCCATGGGTCTTGCCCAGCCGCAGGATGCCCAGGGCGGTACGGTAGCCCTGTTGGGGATGGACCCGGGCGGCCAGCACCTGCTCGACGGCAGCCTGGGTCTGGGGACCTACCGTGGCGGCCCAGTCCAGGAAGCGCTGGGCGTTCCAGCCCGCCACCGCCTGATGGGCCGGGGCCAGGTGCGCCTCCAGGGTCGTGTGGCGGTCCTTCAGCGGGCTCCTGGGATGGCTGGCAATGCGCTCGCCTTTCTTGAACACCTCCACCCCGGTGGCGGTGGAGCGCACCTCGACCTTGTGGCGGGCATAGCGGTAGGGCACCGAGTAGTAGTGCCGGTCGAGCTCGACGTGGTAGTCGATGCCCACGGTGGCGACCTGCCACTGCGCGAACTCATAGCGGGTCGCCGGCAGGGGTCGCAGCGCCGGGCGGTCGAACTCCTCGAAGGCGCTCTGGCGGGAGCCGGGGAGCTTCTTAAAGGGGCGGGCGTTGAACGCCGCCAGGAGGGGGCGGATGGTGGTGTTGACCTCGGCGAGGCTGAAGAAGCGCTGGTGGCGCAGGCGCGCCAGAATCCAGCGCTGGGCGAGCAGCACTCCCGCCTCGACCTTGGCCTTGTCCCGCGGTTTACGCACCCGTGCCGGCAGCACCGCCATGCCATAGTGGCTGGCGAACTCCTGGTAGCTGGGGTTGAGGTCGGGGTCGTAGTAGCACGGGTGGGTAACCCCGCTCTTGAGATTGTCGGGGACCAAGAGCTCGGGTGCCCCGCCCAGATACGCCAGGCAGCGCACCTGCGCACCGATCCAGTCACCCAGCCCCTGGGTCCAGGTGGCCTCGACATCGGTGTAACGGGAGGCCCCAAGCACGGCCACGAAGATTTGGGCCTGACGTTCCTCTCCGGTGGCCACGTCGATGATCGTGACCGTCTGACCACTGTCGTCGACGAACAACCGCTCCCCAGGGGCATGGCTCTGGCGCAGCGTGACCGGCAAGGCCCGGGCAAAGGCCCGGTAGTGCTCGCAAAAACCACTGTACTGGTAGCCGTCAGGGTGACACTCCCGGTACTCCTGCCAGAGCAGGTCCAGGGTGACCCCAGAACGGCCCACCTGGCGATGCACCGCCGCCCAGTTAGGCTCGGGACGCTTGACCTGCGATCCGGCCTGGGGCGGGAAGAGCGCCGCTTCCAGAGCCATCTCGGTCATCCCTGGCGACAGTGGCCAGGTAAGCCCAGCCAGGCGTGCCCGACGCAGGTAGTCACCGACCGTCGTCGGGGAGGCTCGTACCGTCTGGGCAATCGCCCGATTGGAACGGCCGCACTCATGGTGCAACCGCAGAACTTCTTGAATCTTGCGCATGGATAACCTCGTGTAAGCCACTGACAACTCCAGGGGTCAAAACCCCAGAGTGTCACGGTTACCCCGCGCCTCGTCTCGCTACTTCAGGTGTCCAACTTGCCCTGGCACCGGTGTCCAGCTTGCCGTGGAATCACTGTCCACCTTGGCATGGAATCGGTGTCCAGCTTGGCGTGGAATACGCACCGTGGCCGAAATGGTGCTCGAAGTGGTAGCCCTGGGTCTTCAGCGTGTTGTTGTTCTCGTTCTCGATCTTCCAGCGGCTGCGTCCGGCCTCGACCAGGGCAGCGACGTTGCCGGCGTCCACGGTGAGGCTGGTGGCGAAGGCGTTGCGGTACAACACCTTGCCGCCCGCGTCTTTGGTGACGAGCCCGCACCAGTTGACCTCCAGCGCGCCGTCGGGGTCGCGCAGGGGCACCGACTCGGCGTAGCGGTAGGTGTCGGTTTCGTGTCGCCGGCCGGTCCAGCGGGTACGCGACACGGTGCGGACCGCGCCGTTGCGCCCGAAGTGCTCCAACCATTCGTAGGTGGTGGCGTGGGAGTCGGGCTTGCAGACCAGGATGAAGGCGAAGCCTTCGTCCAGCAACAGGCGGCAGAACGGCTCGTGGCAGTACAGGTCGTCGCCGAGGACGGTCGTCTTGAGCCGGGCGACCGCCGCGCCGTGGACGGCCAGCCAGCGCTTGGCGGCGGTGAGTTCACAGTCCTGCTTGGCCGCGCCGTCCTGGGGCGTGACGAACTCCGGGGCCAGTGCGATGACTTTGTCGCAGCCGGGCTTGACCAGCGCCGGCGTCAGCGCCGAATGGAAAGAGGTCACTTGGCCGTTAGCGTGCCGTCGCGTCGAACATCGCTCGCAATGAATGGCCGGCGACGAGAAATGTTGCGTCCCATCGAGGGCCAACAGCAGTGTGCCATCGACCGAACGGTGGGCATCCACCACCCCGGCCTGCTCCAAGGCATTGAACAGGAAGATATACGCCGGCTTGAGCGTCTCTGGCTGCGTGGCGTCGAGCAGGGTGCGGATGTGATTGTCCGACGGGATCTCATGGACGCCAAACAGCGTCCGGGCGTGGTGGTTGCCCTGCGACTGCTCCAGGCTGCGCTGGTACTCCAGGAACGAGGGGCTTTGCGTGAAGAACACCGAGAAGGCGCTCAGCGCCGCGTCGACCATCGTGTAGGACTTGTTCTTGCCCTTCCGGGGGTCAATGAATGTCTCGAAGGTGTGACGCATCTGCTGCGTGATGCCGTCTAGGGTCAGGGCGTAGGGGCCGAAGGGTGTGCTCAATGAAGGGTTTCCGTCTCGTCTGTCAGGCTACTTTAGCGGGTGGTCGCCAAAATGAGAATTGCTGATTTCTTGCCCTTGTTAGGTCCTGTTGACATAAGCCCCGTCTGCTGCGAGGGTTAGCGCCTTTGAGCGATGGCGAACCGGCTCGAAAGCAGTGATGAAGAATGGCGAACGATCCCCCGATATTGGCCACTCACAAGCATGTC
>WBZT01000206.1_pt1 | contig 49039 bp, 52 predicted proteins | sample 5204241 | NCBI WGS metagenome assembly WBZT01 (sample SAMN12344358, study PRJNA552823) | activated sludge metagenome | biome: Activated sludge suspended growth; feature: Nitrification reactor; material: Wastewater; isolation source: activated sludge from nitrification reactor of wastewater... | reverse complement strand
AGGTCCATGTCAACACCGCCGAGGGATTCTGGTCCCTGTTGCGTTCCTGGTTGCGACCCCATCGGGGAATTTCACAAGAAAAACTGCCGCTCTACCTGGGCTTCTTTCAGTTCGTGCACAACGTCCGCATCCGGGGTAAAGGCTTGCTCAAGCCCCTTCTGCAACTGTTGGTGGCGTAACCATGCGAACTGTCCGGAATCCATATTGAGCCTATTGCGGACACCCATCGGGTCAATAAAAAAACCGGCGGGATCAACCCACCGGTCTTGTTAGATTTGCTGGCAAGAGGAGAGATTACCTCCCGCCGTGTTCAAAGCTCACTGTGTCGAAGCCTCTTCCGGCTGCGGTGGCTGTACCTTGATCTGAAGCATTTCGCTTCTAATCTCGGGGCCGACGGTGGAGAAGAAGAAGTCCACACTCCCATCTGTTGGCAAGTCATTGACTTGCAAGACCAAATTCGTGTATCCACCTGCGCCGCTAGCCAGCGTTTCCGGGACCACCGACGCTGTGGGCGTGTGCAAATCAGCAATCGCACGAGCTTGGGCGGCAGCGATCTGCGCTGTCTCCAAAGTAGCCACCAATACTTTCCGCTCAGCACACTTTTCTGGGTCTTTCTCCACTGGTTCTGTTTCCGGATCACCATCGTCATCAATCAGATCGCAGACACCCGGATTCAACTCATCGAAGGTATCCAAAGCAACTTGTGCTTTCAGCTCAGCTTCTTCCGCCACAATCGCCGCAGCTTCGGATGGATCGTTAATGACGATTTGCACAGCAATCGGCACACCTGCCGCAATCGGGGTGCGTGTTAACACACCTCCAGAGGTGACGCCACCATCCAGCAATTGCAGCTTGACGGGCAAACTAACCATTGCTCCTGAAGGTACTTCTTGAGTCACCGTCACTAACGCTGGCCATGGAACCAAATCAATCGGTGCATTATTAGGATCGCTAGTTATTTGCGATGCCAGTTGCAGTGGCTCCACTATGGTTAAGATACTGTTATCTGGGTTACCCAGATACCAATGAGTCATCACCGCACCAACCGTTCCACCACCCGATTCGGCCGCCACCATGAACCGCCGCCCCACTTGGTTAGCTGGGTAGCTCATCACGGTGCTGGCTCTCCCAGCAACATCGGTCAAAATGGTGACTTCGTTCCCAATAATCCCATTGCCAATATTCATCACAGTGCCCTTGTAAGGTGGGCAACCGACTGTATACCAGACATTGGCACCAACGTTCTGACTGACTTGGTTAAACGGCGAATTAACAGTCAACATATTCCCGACACGCCCAATGATAATTCGGCTGCCGACATGGTATTCCAAGCGCCCTTCCGAAGGCAGTGCATTGATTGTGCTCGGATTCGGATTGATGACTTCAGGATCCTGCAACATCAACAGGCAAAGCGGGTTAGCCTCCGCATACGACAAGCCATTGGGCACCACGAATGGATTTAGGGTATCCCCGACGACCCGTGATACCGTACGATTGGGCGCGAAGAATTCCCAACTTCCTTCCTGAGGGTCACCGTTGTACCCTGTAATGGCGAACTGACCATGTCCTTGCTCAGGATAGCGATTTACCAGCATATCCAGTGGCGAATCGATCAATCGAAACGTGATGGGTGTTCCTTCTGGCGGCGGATTCCCAAAGGGATCACTAGCAACTACCGAAATGATGCGGTTATATACACCATCCCATACAGTGTCACACGGTTGATCAGAACAAACACCATCAGTAGCAATCAGATTGTTTGCGCCCACAAACACGGCATCGGCAAATGGCCCAGTAAACGTTAGCGAGTTAATCTCACCAGTCCCAATCGATACCATGGCGTAATTAGTGATACCCATCTCGATACCATTATCCACATTATTATCACGCCGGTCGGCGGTAGCCGAAATCAAGACCGTCCCTGGCAAGGTGCCACTATGCAAGACTAGGGTTGCCACGCCACCAACCAAACTAGCCAGAACGCTGGTACCCTCCTGCAGATTGCCGTTGGCATCGGTCGTACTCAACCACTCACCACCATTCGGCCGGTTAGGTAACATCTCGACTCGCAAGACATGTCCTTCGCCTTGGTTAACCGGCTGACCAAAATCGTCCAACACAAAAACCTGGAACTGCTTGACAGTGTTCTGAGTGACAGTGGTTGTACCCAAGGGATTATCACGGATATAAACCAGCGAGGTATCCATGACAAACTTAACCACGGATGGGAAACCACCTGTCGTGCCGCTACCCCCACCGGTCACATTAATAACCAGATTGGCGCTAATAGCTTCACCAGTTTGGGGATCCTGTACCGAAGCCACTAGCACCACGGTCCCAGGTGCGCTGAAAGCATGAAAGTGAAATGTCACGATGCCCGCCGTATTCTCGAATGTTATATTTCGAAAAGCGATGGGAACCGTAGAAGTGGGGGGACAAGTGGCTCCCGCAGGGCATTGCTCGTGTGCCGGATCACCATCCAAATAATACAAAGCACCACTGGAGAGACCTGAATAAATAGCAACATTAATAACAGGCGCCGCGAACAATTTACCGTTCCGCATCACCTGAACAGTCACCGTATTCGTGTAGAGACCACCAATAGACGGTCCAGTATCCAGAATATTCACCGGCAACGTGGTTTTATCGGCAGTCATCCCGACGGTAATGGGCGCCCGCCCGGTAAACCCGCCATCGGTAAACCCACCACCGCTGCCGTCGAAGCGGATAGCATCGCTACTGCCTCCCCAACTGACCAACACGATGGCCAGCAACAACAACTCTGCAAAACCCGGTAACCGACTCAATGGTCGCATGACTTATCTCCCCGTGATGAAATCATATTGCTCTTTGAAGAATCTTTAACGTTCCGCCAACGCACCGTTCTTCAAGATCTGCGGTGTCACGAAGATCAGCAATTCGCGCTTGGCATCGCTCTTGCCAGTGGTCCGGAACAGGTATCCCAGCAAAGGAATATCCCCCAGCAGAGGCACCTTGCTGACATCATCACGCTTGGTTTGCTCGAAAACACCGCCCAGCACCACAGTTTCACCGTTGTTCACCATGACCTCTGTTTCGACTTCGCGCTTATCAATGCTGACCTGCGGCCCGGTTGCGGTCACCACGGTGGCGCCTTGCTCGTCCTTGGAAACCTTAAGATTCATACGGACGCGATCATCCGGCGTAATTTGAGGCGTCACCTCCAATTTCAGGAAGGCATCCTTAAATTCGACATTGGTTCCTTGCTGGCTAGCTGTCGCGTAAGGAATTTGCCGGCCTTGCAAAACAGTCGCTTTCTTCAAATCGGCGGTCACTACTCGGGGATTCGAAATGATTTCACCCTTACCTTCGACCTGCAGTGCCGACAGCTCCAAATCCACCAGATAATCCGCCCCCAGAATCGACATCGCCAGACTCGGAGCGCCGGCTACTGGGAAGTTCACCCCCAATCGCTGATTGAGATCCGGCACCGTCACTGGGAAGGGCTGGCCAGTGTTGATCAAGTTATCCACCGCGCTGTTGACCATGGTACTAGTGCCATCCAGGCTGCCGCTCAGCGTATTCACGCTGCTGCCACCTTGATTAACGCCGGTTACACCAAAGCGAACGCCTAGATCACGGCTGAAGTCATCGCTGGCGATCACCACCCGCGAGTCGATCATCACCTGTCGGGTCGGCACATCAAGCTTAGTGACTAGATCCCGGATCTCTCCCAGCTTGTCGGGCACATCCTTGACGATCAGAGAATTGGTTCGTTCGTCAAACACCACATCCCCGCGTGCCGACAACATGGTTTGTCCCTTCTCGCCGGCTTGCTTGAGCAGGGTCGCCAACTCCGCCGCCTTGGCGTAATTCACCTGAATGATTTCGGTCCGTAACGGTATCAACTCCTGCACCGTCTTGCGCGACTCCAGATCCAGTTTCTCGCGGGCCGCGATTTCCTCGGTTGGGGCAATGAAAACCACATTGCCGTTCTGACGCATGGCCAGACCCTTGGTGCGCAGGATGATATCCAGCGCCTGATCCCAGGGTACGTTCTGCAAGCGCAGCGTCAGGTTACCCTTTACGCTGTCGCTGACCACGATGTTCAACCCGGTAAAATCCGCCAGAATCTGCAGGATCGCCCGTACCTCAATATCCTGGAAGTTCAATGACAATAGGTCGCCCTTGTACTTTTTCTTGGAAGGATCGAGCATTGCTTCCTTTTCTTCTTCTTCCGGGGATTTCTGCGGCGGACGCACCTCAATCACATATAAATCGTTGGCCTGATAGGCCAGATACTCGAATGGTGGGCTGGGCAAAATGCTCAAACGGGCGTTGTTACCCCGGTTCAGCGCCTCCACGGTGGTGACTGGCGTGGCAAAATCGGTGACGTCCAGACGCCGCTGCTGGCCTTTTTTCAAGGTCGCCCCTTGGAAATCGGCGATGATCTGATTGCCTTCCTGCCGCACGTCAACCGGAATGCCCGGACTCGACAGCTTGACCGTAATCACGCCCTGCCCGCCCGGACCGCGCCGGAAACTGACATCGCTGACATTGCGCGGTGCAGCGACCGGCGCTTCGCTGCGCCGCGATGAGGCGGCGGCGGCTACCGATGCCGTCACGGTAGGCGCCGGGGTCTTTGCAGCACTCGCCCCTGCGTTCTCCAAGGTCAACAACACGGTGTTGCCTTGCATCTGCACCTTATAGGGCACCAACCGCGCCAGATTCAGCGAGGCACGGGTTCGGTCGGACCCCTCCAGTACACTGATCCGATCGGCAACACCGACATTGATGGATTGCTGCCGTGTGTTCAAGCCGTTGCGGGTATTCAGAAAATCCAACACGATGCGCGCGGGCTCGTTGATGGTAAACGTGCTTGGCGGCTGCGCGGGCGCTTCCGAAAGCCGAAAGCGGAGTTGCAAACGGTTACCAGCCAGCGGGCTGATATCCACCGATTGCAATACCGACTCCCGTTCAGAGGTAGCCGCCAACGCATCGATCCACCCCTCCCACAGCATCCCTCCAATCAAAAAAGCTGTAACCACCAACATTGGCGACAACCATCCCCCGCCCGGTCGCCGGTCATGTTGGCCTTCGCTCGTGGACCTACTCGTCATGACACTTCCCCCTCAATCATTGGGTAAGCGACAGAAACGCATCCCGTTCCTGCCAGCGCCCGGGTCCATCCGGAACGATCTCCCGCAAATCTAACCGCTGCTCCGTGATGTCGACAATCTTGCCGTGGTTGGTCCCCAGGTAATTATTGTTCTGTACCCGGTGCACGACACCATCGGGCGCCAAGATCAGCGCCCATAACTCGTTGTTACCCCCCATACGAAAAGTACCCATCATCTTGAGCGAACCTAATGAGTATTTTTCTAGTTCTTCACGCACCCGATTGGGATCGGGCCGCACACCGGTGTAACTGCCGCTCTGCTGGGCCGCCAACGCCTGCGTCAGCTCAAGCTCTTCCTCTTGGGCAAACGGCGCAACGATGAATGGATCCTTGACGCCCTGCGCGGTGTAGGCAAAGGGTGTATAAGGCTTGATCTCCGGTGGAGGGTCGGGCTTCTTTACCGGTGTAGTGCGCTTGGTGGTCTCGACAAACTGCTGCAAGTCGGTCATATCGCGCTGTGCACACCCCGCCATGACCAACGTCACGACCAGCAATAAAACGGTACGGATGGCTACGGCGAAACTCAGAAAAAAGCACGCGTTCATTTTTTGCCGGCCCTCTTACCTTTTTGCTGACCTGCGGCTGGCGCATCGGCTTCATCCATATAACGATACGTCTGCAAGGTAGCCTGGATACTGAGGGATTCCGTATCACCCGCCTTCTTGCCGCCCTTTGCCGCCTTGTCACTGGCACTGGCACTGGCACTGGCACTGACACTGGCCAACGTCGCATTTTCCAGAGTCACGATGCGCGACAGCGCCGCAACCCCGCTGACGAATGCACCGAACTGATGATAAGTCCCCTGCGCCTTGATGGTAATCGGCTTAGCCGCATAAAAATCCCGAGGCTGTTCGGCCTCAGGCTTGAAGAGCTCGAAGTCCAGACCGTTTCTCTTGCCGGTGTTGGATACATCCTCCAGCAGATCGGGCATCTCCGTACCAGTCGGCAACTGCCGTAACATAACTTCCAGCTCGGCCTCCATCTGCTTGAGCTGCGCCCGAAACGATTCCAGATTGGCCGCGACCCGCTGCTTTTCAATAAACTCTTGCCGCAATTGCTGCTCCTCGCGGGTCACCCGATCCAGCTCTTCCAGGCGGTCACTGGTGAAGAAATAGTACCCCGCTCCCAGCACGGCGGCGATGACCAAAACGACCAGCACGATCTTGCCGACCCACGGCCAATCACCAGCTTCCCGCAGGTCGATGTCGTTGAGGTTGATCTCCGACAGATTCATGTCTTACCCCCCGCATCCGCCTTCTCCGCATCCAGTTTCAGCGGAACGACCAGTTCGAACACTCGCGCCTGCACATTATTTAAATTTTTATTCTGAATAACTTGCAAGACTGGCTCACCAAACAGCTTGGCATCCCGAATATCACGCATAAACTCGGAAATAATCAGGTCAGAGCGAGCAATGCCGTTGAGAATCACCTGATTGCTGGTAGTCTTGAAGGCAGTCAGGTAAATATCCTGAGGAACCAGCCGAACCAATTCATCCAGCATCCGCACCATGCCGGGGCGGCTGGCCTGCAATTTCTGGATAACGTTAAGGCGCTCCACGAGCCGGTTCCGGGTTTGTTGTAACGCTTGGATCTCCTCAGCGGCTTTCTTGAGCCGGGCCAGCTCACCACGCAGATAACCGTTGCGTTCCTGCTGGTACTCGATGCGGTTGGCGATTTCGGTTTGCACCAGAAACACGGCGCCGGCGGCAACCAGCGCCGCCGTAACCAGCATCGCGACCAACTCGCGCTGCCGCTGAGCACGGCGCGCCTCACGCCAAGGCAGCAAATTGATGCGCGTCATGTCAGTCGAAGCTCCTCAGGGCCAGTCCACCGGCAACAGCCAGCATGGGCGCGTCGCGCAATAAGGCGCTACTGTTGACCTTGGCGGCGCTGCCCATGTTCTTGAAAGGGTTGGCAACTACCGTGGCGATACCCAGCACGTCCGCCAACACTCGATCCAAACCCGCGATCATGGCACCGCCTCCCACCAGGGCGATTGTATCTACATTATAGCGACCCGAAGCATATTGGTCAGAGGAAAAAAAGAACTGCAAACCGTGCCCGATCTGCTCGGCCAACATGTGTTTGAAAGGCTCATGAACGGCTGTGGCAAAATCCTCAGCCACCGGATCAGCGGAGCGCTTGGCCTGTTCGGCCTGCTCCCGAGATAAGCCATAGGTTTCGGCGATCCGCAGGGTGAGTTGATCGCAACCAAAACCCTGCTCACGGGTAAAAATAACGCGATCCTGCTGCAGGATGTACAAGTTAGTGATGCTGGCACCGATATCGATCAACGCGACCAAACCTTCGCGCGGCTTATCCAGATTGAGCGATCCGCCACCACCAGTCTTAGGCAAACCCTCCATCAGCAAACGAAATGAGTTTTCCAAGGCATAAGCCTCGATATCCACGATCGCCGGAATCAAACCTGCATTCTTGAGCGCGGCTTCCCGAGTATCCACGTTCTCCTTACGAGTGGCCACCAGCATGACATCCTGCATTTCGCTACTGGCCTGGGATGGACCCTTCATCTCGAAATCCAGATAGATTTCCTCAATGGGGTACGGGATATACTGAGCCGCCTCGATTGAAATATTAACCTCGACATCGCTTTCCTTGAATTCCGCCGGCATCGGTATGGTGCGCGTGATCACGCTGGAGGTAGGCACGGCGACGGCCGCGCGGCGCAAGCGGGTACCTGATCTGCGGCAAGCCCGTTTGATCGCCTCTCCCATTGCATCAGGATCAGCGGGGTTACGATCCTCCATCATCCCCTCGCCCAGCGGTTCGACGGCGAATGCCTCAACCCGAAACCGCGGCCCGGAACGGCTCAACTCGATCAACTTGATTGACGAGGAGCTAATGTCGATGCCCAGAATAGATTCTTTACGCTTGAACAGAGCCAAGTTACGCTTCCTCAACTGATCTGATTGAACGAATCAAACCTGTGTACCCTGGAAATATAGCAAACAAACTCGCTCGCAGCGCCGGGGAATACCATAGCCCACCGCCATCGCCCACCGGAGTCCGTCCATGGCCCGACGCCGCCACGATACCCCACGACTCAAGATCCTCATGGCGCAGGAAAGCGCCCGAATCATGGTTGAAGAAGGAGTCCAGGATTTCCGCAGCGCCAAGCGCAAGGCAGCCATTCGCTTGGCGGTAACCGATAAGGCCGCTCTGCCGGACAACGCCGAGATCGAGCAGGCACTGCTCGATTACCAGCGGCTGTTCCATGCCGACCGTCAAGCGCTGCGCCTGCGCGGCCTGCGCGAAACCGCCGTGGAAATCATGCGGTTTCTGACGCGTTTCCGACCCCGGTTGGTTGGTCCGGTGCTGAGCGGCACCACCGGCTCGCACGCCGATATTCATCTGCACCTGTTTGCCGATACGCCCACGGATGTCCTGCTGTTTCTGATGGAACACCATATTCCCTTCGATACCACGGAACACCGTATCAAACTAGGTAATGGTGATCCGGTCTGCCTGCCTGCCTTTCGACTCGACGCCGACGGCAGCCGTGTCGATCTGACCATTTTCGCGCCATTGGCCGAACGGGAGGCACCGCGCAGCCCGATCGACGGCCGCTCCATCCGGCGGGCGAGCCTAGCCGAAGTTCAGGCTCTTTTGGCCGAAGATCGGCAACAGACACCGCCGGCCGCACCCGAACGCTGACACCAATCCGTCGCCTTGGCTAGGCCTTGTTGGCGGTGGCGTTTGGATGGGTGTCGACAAAGTGCTTGAGCACCAACTTCAACTGCAAGGCCTTTTCAGTGTGCCCGCGCCGGTTCGCATTCTCGATATCTTCTAAAATGATACGCTTGATCATCGGTACACCTTCCGGTGAATGCACCAGATAGCTACCCAGCTCCAAAGCCGCCATTTCCGGCAGATGCTCGTGCTCGGAGATGGCTTCGATCTCTTCTTCGGTCAGGTCGCTCAACTCCAGACAATCTTCATAGGTCAACATGGATGTTCCCTCCTGAATCGTTATTCGATGGATCAAAACCTGTTGTCAGGGCACACTACCAAGCAGGGCAAACTCCGCTCCAATGCCTGTTATTAAAGGTTAAACCCGGCGATGCGTCCACACAAGCACAAACCCCATGACCATTGTACTTATTACAGCCTGCCGATCCCGAACCTTCCATACCCCACGAGTACCCTTGTATCAATCAAGGTTTATCCTTATTTACGTTTGCTTGCTACTTTGGCTAAGGTTTCCGAGGTCAAGCGTTCAAATTCAAGAATCCTTATTCAACCTAGGTTAGCCGCGAAGACGAGAGGAGAGGTCTCCCAACCACCACAGGATCGAGGGTCGGACCACCACCGTCCGACCAAAGCGCCATGGCGCGTGCTCCGAACCAGCACACTCGATAAGCCCATAACCATTCTCTCCCAAGTCTTCGCGGCCGACCGCCTCCTCCGCCCCGACAACGCCCAACCGATCGCCGGAGTTCCGCCGGTCAACCAGGATTGGACATGGATTCGAACAGCCGGGGCGCTGTATGATTGCAACCTGATCCATGTTGCAAGCGACCACCATTCCGAAAGCCTCATGAGCGACCATCCTTCCGCCGCGCCCGGCGCGCCGCCGTCCCCGTGTATCGGGGTCTGCGTTATCAACCCACAGACCCAACTGTGCGACGGCTGCTATCGTACGTTGGAGGAAATTGCCGCTTGGTGGGACTGTACCCCTACGCAAAAGCATGCTGTGCTGGCGCGGTTGGAACAGCGAATGGCGCGAATCGTGGATGGTACGTTCTTCGACTGACGGCACTCGCCGGCCAACGTTTTGCCCTCCTTAAGGACTTCTCATGCCACTGCCCGCTCCCGCTCCCCGCCAGCTACTGCACAAGCGCGTCGTTCAATGCTGGGGCTACCGGCGCGAGGATGGCTTGTGGGATATCGAAGGACGGCTGGTCGACACCAAAACATACCCCTTTCCCAACGAAGATCGCGGCGGAGCGATTCAGGCCGGTGAACCGTTACACGATCTGTGGATCCGCCTGACCGTCGATAGCCAGTGTCTGATCCAGGGGGTCGAGGCTTGCACCGATGGAGCGCCGTTCGCCCTGTGTCCGGCGATCACCGACCGCTACCAAGGGCTGATCGGCGTAAGGATCGGCCCGGGCTGGTCGCTGAAGCTGAAGGAATTGTTCGGCGGCACGAGTGGCTGCACACACATGACCGAGCTGCTGGGTCCCGTGGCCACCACGTTCTTTCAAACCTTCTACGGGCAGCGTTACGACGAGGAAGATGCCAAGCCCGCCGCCGCTCGTAGGCCACCGCCGGTCCTGAATACATGTCATGCGCTAGCCAGCGACAGCCCGGTAGTCAAAAATCGCTGGCCGCAAGCCTATACCGGCCCGGACCGGGAAACGAACGATCACAACCGCCCATTGCTGGAAGGCTGCATCACTTAAACCACCACCCGACCGACGGTGGTCTTTCCTCAAACCCCTTCCGGCTTCGGATCTCGTGCCAGCAGATTTTCCACCGCCCGGCGCGGGCTCTGGCCATGATATAGCACCGCATCCACCTGTTCGGTAATGGGTAGCTCTACACCGTGCCGCCGCGCCAGCCGTCGGATTTCCCGCACGGTCGCCGCACCCTCCACCACCTGACCAATTGCCGCGCTGGCCGCCTCGGCGCTGTCACCGCGACCGATCGCCAAACCGAAGCGCCGGTTGCGCGACTGATCGTCGGTACAGGTCAGCACCAAATCACCGATACCGGCCAAGCCCATGAAGGTTTCGCGCTGACCACCCACGGCCACGCCCAACCGCACCATCTCCGCCAACCCGCGGGTGATCAGCGCCGCTCGGGCATTGGCCCCGAACCCCAGACCGTCGGCGATACCGGCGGCGATGGCCAGCACATTCTTGACCGCGCCGCCTAGTTCGACGCCGATCACATCGCTGCTGGTGTAGGCTCGCAAGTTAGAACCGTGCAGCACGGCCGCCACCCGAAGCGCATGCGTCATATCCCAGGCGGCGACCGTCACGGCGGTCGGCAAACCACGAGCTACTTCCACCGCAAAACTGGGGCCAGAAATCACCGCCGCCGGCCTGTCTCGGCCAAGCACCTCTAGCGTCGCTTCATGCAAAAACCGACCGCTGCCGTGCTCCAAGCCCTTGGTGGCCCAAGCGAAACCGGCGGTCATCGGCAACAGCGGCCGCAACCGGGTCAAGGTCGCTCCGTAGGCATGGCTCGGTACCGCCACCAGCGCCAGTTCGACACCGGCAAGCGCTTCGACCAGATCGGCGCCCGCGTTCAAGCGGGCTGGGAACGGCACGCCAGGTAAGTAGCGGCGGTTCTCTCGCTCCCGACACAAGGGCGTGACTTCCTCCGGATCGTGACCCCACAAGCGGACATCATGCCCATTGCGTGCCAGCAACAACGCCAGCGCGGTGCCCCAACTTCCCGCCCCGAGGACAGCGACCCGCGCGGCGACGAGCATCGCTCAGGAAATGGTTGGAGTGGAGGAGGACGAGGCGGCGGCTTGCTCCTGCTGTTGCTGCAAGCGTTGCAGATAAAGATTATCGAAGTTGATCGGATTGAGTAGCAACACCGGAAACCCACCCTTGCCGATCAACGAGGCCAGTTCCTCGCGAGCGAAGGGGAACAGGAGGTTCGGGCAGTATGCATGCAGCATGTGACCCATTTGTCCGTCATCGAAACCCCGTAGCACGAACAAGCCACCTTGCTGCGCCTCAGCCAGATAAGCGGTGCGGTCGCCGAGCTTGGCGGTGATGGTCACGGTCAACGACACTTCAAACAAGCCTTCGGCCAGCGGCTTAGCGCCGGTTTCTAGACGCACCTCGGTCTGCGGCTGCCATTGCTCGGTAAAAATCATCGGGGAATTAGGAGTTTCCAGCGATACATCCTTCAGATAGATTTTCTGAATTTCGAACTGCTGGGGAACCTGTTGCTGGTCGCTCATGCACAATAGCCTTATCTTGTCGGTGGGAAATACTCATCATTCTACAGGGTTCGCGCCATACAGCCCAACAATCCACCCAGACCGGCGTGATTGCAGCACGTTGACGGGACGCCAGCGGCCTACCCACCAGGCGTGTCTCCTCGGACAAACCGCGTGTCCGGCCTCAGCCTCGCAACAACGAGGTCAACTCACCGCGCCGCTCCAGCTCGAACAAATCATCGCAGCCACCGACATGCCGGTCGCCGATGAAGATTTGCGGCACGGTGTGACGACCGGTGCGTTTGGCGATTTCCTCCCACAGTCGCGGGTCGCGGTTCACGTCCAACAGTGTATAAACCACGCCCTTGCTGTCCAATAACGCCCGCGCACGCCGACAGTACGGACAATACTCGGAGGTGTATATCACGATGTTCGGTGTCGCCGAATCTGGCACAAGCATCAGGACTTCTTGCGACTGACCGGCAAGTTGGCCTCCTGCCAGGCCGACAACCCACCGCTCAGGTTGTAGACATCGGCAATGCCGCTCTTCTTGATCTGTGCGCAAGCCGCCTGCGAGGTGGCGCCGTTGCGACAATAGACGACGATGGGTTTATCCTTGGCCTTGGTCAGTTCGCCCAACCGGTCGCGCAGAGCGCCGAGCGGGATATGGCGCGCCTGCGGAATATGCCCTTCTTTGTATTCGCCGCCATCGCGAACGTCCAGAATCAGGGCTTCCTGGTCGTTGATCAGGCGTAGGGCCTCGGCGGTACTGAGGCTGCTGACCCCACGCATTTTGCGCAAGACCTCGCCACCGATCAACATCCCTGCAATAGCGAACAGCGCCAAGAACAACAGCCAGTTCTGGGTGGAGAATTCGATGAAATCGCTCATCAATGATTTCCCGTGGTCTCGCTAGTTCGAACAACCGGCTGGAGTAGGAGTATCGGCTTTTTTAACACCCAGCCTCCACAGGATTTGCTCGGCTGGACAGAAGCGGGTAAAGCCGCTTTGGAATAGATTGAACCCAACGAAGGCGGTGAACCAAAGCCAGTAACTACTGTGATAGAGCGGGCTGGCCGGAGCCCCCAGCAACAATGACAGCAGGATAAAGGAACCGGCCATAATCCGGATAATCCGTTCGCTATTCATAGGATCGATGACAACCTCGTGAAATGGTGGAGTCGGGCTCGCCGTCGGACGGACGGTACCCATGCACGTCCATCGACCCGCTCCGGCGATTCAAACCCGCGTACAGAAGACGTCCCTCATCATGCTGATCAGGCGCAAGGTACGGGCGTCTCCCACCCGATAATAAACCCGGTTGGCATCCTTGCGGCAAGTGAGGATGCCCTTGTCGCGCAGGATCGCCAGATGTTGGGAAATGTTGCTCTGAGAGGTACCCACGCGCTCGACGATTTCCTGGACACTGACTTCCCGCTCGCCCAGGGTACAAAGAATCTTCAACCGCAGCGGATGCGACATCGCCTTGAGCGAACGCGAGGCTCGTTCGATATCCTCATCGCGGGTCATCAGCAGTTCCAGCGCCATATTGCCGATCCCGCCGCCATCCCGCGCAATGCCCGCAAACCCATCTTGCACCATAAATCCGACAACGCCTTGTCCAGGAATTTGGTGTATTAGCATAGCTTGATATAGCGATACTGAGAAGCTACTTCAGGGCTAGCGGCACAAATGCCAAGTGGCGAAATCGACCGGTCCGGCGTATGATCTTCCGATAAATTATGTAAATCGTTTCAAGGGATCGGCGCGCTGCTGGCCCCGTGGTGTTGCCGCCATCCCAGCGCAGCGTATTCCAGACACTGGCCGATAACCATCTGATCACGACCACGACCGCCCTGAACCAAGGAGGCATTCTTTCATGTACAAAATCGTGCTCATCCGCCATGGCGAAAGCCAATGGAACAAGGAAAACCGTTTCACCGGTTGGCATGACGTCGATCTATCCGAGAAGGGCCGTGAGGAAGCTCGGAAAGGTGGGCAAACCCTGAAGAAGGAAGGCTACGTCTTCGATGTCGCTTTTACCTCGGTACTCAAGCGCGCCATCCGTACGCTCTGGACCGTACTGGACGAAATGGACCTGATGTGGATTCCGGTCAACCGGACCTGGCGGCTCAACGAGCGCCACTACGGTAACCTGACTGGCTTGAACAAGGCGGAAACCGCCGCCCAGCACGGCGAGGAACAGGTCAAGATTTGGCGGCGCAGCTTCGATATTCCGCCCCCGCCGCTGGAAGCGACCGACCCGCGTTTCCCCAGCAACGATCCGCGCTACGCCGATCTCGATCCGCGCGTGTTGCCGGCCACCGAAAGTCTCAAGATTACCATCGAGCGGGTGCTGCCCTACTGGCACGACACCATCGTGCCCACCATCCGCGCTGGCAAGCGTGTGGTGATCGCCGCGCATGGCAACAGCTTGCGGGCACTGGTCAAATACCTTGACGATATGTCCGACGAGGCGATCATCGCCCTGAACATACCGACCGGCGTGCCGCTGGTTTACGAACTCGATGCCAAGCTGCGACCCACCAAGAGCTACTACCTCGCCGATCCCGAGGAGCTCAAGAAGCTGATGGATGCCGTCGCCAACCAAGGCAAAGCCAAGTAGAACTCGCCCATTTCCTCACCGTAATCACTCCCGATACCGGCCTTGATGGTCGGTGTTGGGGTTTTTCTGTCCGCGATTCATCAAGCCTCGGTACATTTTTCTAGCTTGACCCTGCATCATTTAGGCTTATTTGGTTGTCTCATGGCAATCACCAATCGATTATTTATGTTCTCCCTGTGCGACGAAGAATTCTGGAGCGAAGATGAGTGCTGCAACCCGACACGGTCTGGCGCTGGCGTTAAGTTTCTTGGCGGGCGTTTCATTGACGACGGTGCATGCCGTTTGGGCCGAGAAGGAAACGACGGCTGAGAGCAACCGGCTCCCTCTGGATGAGTTGCGCACCTTCACCGGCGTACTCGATGCCGTCAAGCAAGATTATGTGGAGCCGGTCAAGGACAAGGATCTGCTGGAAAACGCGATTCGCGGCATGCTGAGCAATCTCGACCCCCATTCCGCCTACCTGGACGCCGAAGCATTCCAGGACTTGCAGATCGGCACGTCCGGCGAATTTGGCGGCCTGGGCATCGAAGTCGGGCAGGAAGACAGTGGTTTCATCAAGATCATTGCCCCGATCGACGATACGCCCGCCCAACGGGCTGGCCTTCGCGCCGGCGACTTGATCATCCGTCTGGACGATACCTCGGTCAAGGGCATGCCGTTGGCCGATGCCATCCAGCGGATGCGAGGCAAGCCAAATAGTTCGATCACTCTGACCATCGTCAGGGAAGGCACGAAAAAACCGTTCAAGGTCAAGCTGGTCCGGGAAGTCATTCAGGTCAGGAGCGTCAAAAGCCGCTTGTTGGAACCGGATTTTGGCTATCTGCGAATCACACAGTTCCAATCCAAGACCGCGCAGAACCTGGAGCAAGCACTGCAAGAACTGGAACAACAGAACAAAAAACCGCTGCGAGGACTGGTGCTGGACTTGCGCAATAACCCTGGCGGAGTGTTGAACGGCGCGGTGGATGTGGCGGACGATTTCCTTGAAGATGGCGCCATCGTCCAGACCAAGGGCCGTGGCAACGGCTCCGACCAAAGCTTCAAGGCCACGCCGGGTGATTTACTGAAAGGCGCGCCGCTGGTGGTGCTGGTCAACGGCGGTTCCGCGTCAGCATCGGAAATCGTCGCGGGCGCGCTACAAGATCATCGCCGAGCGCTGATTCTGGGCGAGCGCACATTTGGCAAGGGCTCGGTACAAACCATTTTGCCCCTGGGCAACGGCACGGCGGTCAAATTGACCACGGCACGCTACTACACCCCGAACGGCCGCTCCATCCAGGCCGAGGGTATCGAACCCGACATCAAGCTCAAGTCTCTGAAAGTTGCCGCTGACGACACCGACACCAATTTCATCAAGGAATCCGACCTGTCTGGCCACCTGAACAACGACCGCCACGACCGGACCGACGACGGCGTGCCGCCAGACGACACCGATTCCATAACCATTAGCGGCGAAGCAGCCGATTCCGCCCAAAACGATTACGCGCTTTACGAAGCCCTGAACCTGCTTAGAGGCATGTCCTTACTGCAAGATCACAAAAACGGCTGAATACCGACCTGCCACCCCTGAATCCGCATCCCTCGAAAGAAGAGTTTGCCATGGCCACCATACTTGTCCCACTCGCTCAAGGCTGCGAAGAACTGGAAGCCGTCACCATTATCGATCTACTGCGCCGCGCCGGCCTCACCGTGGTGGTCGCGGGGCTGGAAGAGGGAACGGTGACGGCTTCGCGCGGGGTCATGCTGCTCCCCGAAACCACGCTGGCCGAGGTTCTGGATCAGGATTTCGACATGGTGGTGCTACCGGGCGGTCTGGGCGGCGCGCAGCGGTTGGAGGCCGATCAGCGGATCGCGGCACTACTGCGGCGGATGGCGGAACAGGGCCGCTACGTCGCCGCCATCTGCGCCGCGCCACGGGTGCTGGCCGGCACCGGTTTGCTGGATCATCGTGAAGCCACCGCCTATCCAGGCATCCTGGACGGCCAGGAAGCCATCAAGACCAGCAGCGCCGCCGTGGTGCGCGACGGCACTTTCATCACCTCGCGCGGCCCCGGCACCGCCATGGACTTCGCCTTGATCCTGATTGAAATTCTATGTGGACACGACCAACGCGACACTGTTGAAGCCGCATTGCAACGTTCCTGAACGTCTTCAGGTATCCGTTGGCCAAGCGCCGAGCAGCAAGCCGACACCGACACCGCCCAGCAACCAGACCAGTAATGGCGTGTGCCAAATATCGATGCTGTTTTGCGCATTGAATCCCAGTAGCACCGCCGCACAGACGATCAGTGCGGCGCCCACCACGGAATGAAAATTGCGCCGGTTGGCACGGCGGAGATCGCGCCGCAAATATTCCGTTTCCTGTTTATGCAGTTGCACCGTCAGCCCGCCGGTACTCGCATGTTGGAGCAGATAATAGACCAGGTTTGGCAGATCCGGTGTCTGGTCGATCCAACGCGGTATATGGTTTTTGATGCGTCTGATGAAGGAACGCGGACCGACCCGGTCACGCATCCAACTTTCCAGGAACGGTTTGGCCGTCTTCCACAGATCCAGTTCAGGATCGAGCTGCCGCCCCAAACCCTCGATATTGAGCAGGGTCTTTTGCAGCAGTATCAGCTGTGGCTGCACCTCCATGTTGAAGCGGCGGGCGGTCTGGAACAGCGTCAGTAGAAAAACGCCGAAGGAAATATCCTTGAGCGGGCGGTCGAAGATCGGCTCTGATACGGTGCGGATGGCCGACTCGAATTCGTCTATCCGGGTTTCCGCCGGCACCCAGCCGGATTCGATATGCAGCTCCGCCACCCGCCGGTAATCGCGATGGAAAAACGCCAGAAAATTTTCCGCCAGGTATTGTTGGTCGGTGGGACTCAAGGTACCGATGATACCGAAGTCCACGGCGATGTAGCTGGGATTGTCTGGGTGTTCGGCATTGACGAAGATATTACCGGGATGCATGTCGGCGTGAAAGAAACTGTCGCGGAACACCTGGGTAAAAAAAACCTCCACCCCACGTTCCGACAGCTTCTTCAAATTCACCCCGAGCCGCCGCAATTCGGCGATATCGCCCACGGGGATACCGTGAATCCGCTCCATCACCAGCACTTCGCGGCGGGTTTCCGGCCAGAACACCTCGGGCACGTACAGGACCGGTGAGTCCTGGAAATTGCGCCGTAATTGACTAGCGTTAGCGGCCTCGCGGATCAGATCCAGTTCATCGAAAATGGTCTTTTCATACTCGCTCACCACCTCGACCGGCCGCAGTCGACGCCCCTCCCGCCAATAGCGCTGCGCCAGGTTGGCGATGATGTACAGCAATTCCACATCGCGGCGGATGGTCTTTTCGATACCAGGCCGCACCACCTTGACCACCACCTGCCGACCGTTGTGCAAGCGGGCGGTATGCACTTGGGCAATCGAAGCGGAAGCCAGTGGTTGAAAACTGAATTCTTCGAAAAACGTTTCCAGCGGCTGGCCGTAGGCTTTTTCGACGATGGCTCGCGCCTGCTCACCGGGAAAAGGCGGCACTCGATCTTGCAGCTTGGCCAATTCCATGGCGATATCGTCTGGCAGCAGGTCGCGACGGGTGGACAGCATTTGCCCGAACTTGACAAAGATCGGTCCCAAATCTTCCAGCGTCAGACGGATGCGAGCGCCGCGCGGTAGATCCAGTTGCTGGCGAGGAACCCAGTTCCACGGCAACAGGTGCCGCAAAAACCCGATAGGCCGAAACAGATGGGTCGCCAGCACGATGTCGTCCAGACCGTGGCGCACCAATACCCGGTTGATGTGCAGCAAACGCAGCAGTTGCGCAGGGCCGAACAGGCGAAGTTCGCGCATTGGATGGAGGAGACTAGCGCGGTTCGCCGATCATCGGCGGCCGCCGACGCAGGCGTTCGACCCGTGCGGCTAGTCGGTCGGCGTCTTCACGCAGGAGGTCCACGGCATTCAAAAACTGTTCGATCGCCTGGCGCGGCGGCAACACACGCAGCTCTTGTTGCAAATACTCGCCACCATCGCGCAGCAGGACATCGCCAGTTCGTCCGCTCCAGGCCCGCAGACCATCCCACAAACCACCAAGGCGACGAGCAACCACATCTCCGACGACCCGTGACAGTTGTTCTTCCCAGTCGATGTCCAGCCGCGCCAAAATGGTTTGGAACTCCCGCCCCACCCCGACATCGCCCTCAATAACGATCTCGCCGCCGCCGGCGCGTCGCCCGCGCCATTGCCGGAACAGCGCCGCTGGCGTGGCACGAATCCGCACACTAGGCTCGGTCTCGCAACGATCCATCACTTGAATGCCGCCAGGCTTGGGCAACAGATAGAAGGTCATCGCCATGCCGCTCGGTTCAATCGCAATGACGTGACCGCTCAGCGTACCCAAACGGGGAAGTATCTCGGGATCCAGTCGCAGCACCAGGTTGAGCGCGGTCTCCAAACTGGCGGCGGTCACGGCAGGCGTCACGCGAGGCTCCTGGCTAAGGTGGAGTCTAGAGAAGAGATAAGGGAGGATCAAAATTTGTAGCCGCGATGCACCGCCACAATGCCGCCGGTCAAGTTGAAATACTGACAGCGCTCAAAGCCCGCCGCCTCCATCAGCCGCAGCAGGGTTTCCTGATCTGGATGCAGGCGAATGGACTCGGCCAGGTAGCGGTAACTCGCGGCATCGCCGGCCACCAACTTGCCCAGAATGGGCAGCACCGCGAAGGAATACAAGTCATAGGCCGGCTTCAGGCCCGGCGCGATCGGATGAGAGAACTCCAGGATGATCGCCCGCCCACCCGGCTTGAGCGCCCGGTACATGTCCGCCAGTGCCCGCTCCTTGCGAGTGACATTACGCAAACCGAAGCCGATGGTGATGCAATCAAAGGTCTGGTCGGGAAACGGCAATTGCTCGGCATCGAGCTGGGCGTAGGCGACATTGCCGGCCACACCCTTGTCGATCAACCGCTTGCGACCCTCGCCCAACATGCGGGCATTGATGTCGGACAACACCACCAACCCTTTCGGTCCGACCAAAGGTAGCAACCGACTGGTCAAGTCACCGGTTCCGCCAGCCAGATCCAGCACTCGCTCGCCCAGCCGTACGCCGCTGACGCTTACCGCGAACCGCTTCCATATGCGGTGCACACCGAGCGACATCAGATCATTCATCAGATCGTACTTGCCGGCCACGGAATCGAACACACCCGCCACCTTGCGGGCCTTCTCGGCGGTGGCCACTTTCTGGTAGCCGAAATGCGTGGTTTCGGGGTGTTCCATGCTCGCGGGTTCCTTGGGACAAATACCGGTTCAGATCGGGCGCTGGTGGCCGGCTTCAGCCAGCCGCCGCAGATAATCCTGCCAGTTGCGCTCCTGATTCGCGCCCAGATCGTACAGGATGCTCCAGGAATATAGACCGGTCGAGTGGCCATCGTCGAACACCAGCTTGACCGCGTAGTGACCCACCGGTTCGATGGCACTGATGTTGACCGCTTCCTTGCCGGTCACCAGAGTGGCGCTGTCGGGCCCGTGACCGCGAACTTCTGCCGAGGGCGAAAACACCCGCAGGTACTCGCAGGGCAACTGGAAATGTGCGCCGTCATCGAAGGCAACCTCCAGAACGCGGGATGCCTGATGCAGTTTGATTTCGGTGGGATGCGTATTCATGGTGGTCGAGTTTCACAGAATGTAACGGGTCAGATCTTCGTGCTTGATCAATTCGCCCAAATGGGCGTCGACATAGGCCAGATCGACAATCACCGCCTGACCGGAACGGTCGGGCGCCTCAAAGGAAATTGTTTCCAGCAGCCGTTCCATGACGGTGTGCAGCCGACGGGCACCGATGTTTTCGGTGCGTTCGTTGACCTGGCAGGCGACCTCGGCCAGGCGGCGTACCCCATCCGCCGCAAATTGCAGCTCGACACCTTCGGTGTTCAGCAACGCCGTGTACTGCTCGGTGAGGGATGCATCCGGTTCAGTCAGAATCCGCACGAAGTCCTCCGTGCTCAAGGCGCTGAGTTCCACCCGGATCGGCAAACGGCCCTGCAATTCGGGAATCAAATCGGACGGCTTGGCCAGATGAAACGCCCCGGAAGCGATGAAGAGAATGTGATCGGTACGCACCATGCCGTACTTGGTGGAGACGGTACAGCCTTCCACCAACGGCAGTAGATCGCGCTGTACGCCCTCACGGGAGACATCCGGGCCGCCGTACTCGCCGCGTTTGGCAACCTTGTCGAGTTCGTCGATGAAGACGATACCGTTCTGCTCCACCGCCGCCAGCGCCCTGAGCTTGAGTTCATCCTCGTTGATCATCTTAGCCGCTTCCTCTTCCTGCAACAGCTTGAGGGCATCCTGCACCTTGAGCTTGCGGGTGCGAGTGCGACCGCTGCTCAGATTCTGAAACAGGCTTTGCAACTGGCTGGTCATTTCTTCCATGCCAGGCGGCGCCATGATTTCCACGCCCACCGGCCGGGTCGCAACCTCGATTTCGATTTCGCGGTCGTCCAGATCGCCCTTGAGCAGGCGTTCGCGCATCTTTTGCCGAGTCGTGGAGTGATCCGCCTGCTGCGGTTCGTTGGCGAAACCGACGCTGCGCGGCTTCGGCAACAGCGTGTCCAACACCCGTTCGTAGGCAGCTTCCTCGGCGCGGTGACGGACCTTGTGCATCTCTTCTTCGCGCACCATCTTGACCGCTCCATCCATCAGATCGCGGATGATGGACTCCACGTCCCGGCCCACGTAGCCGACCTCGGTGAACTTGGTGGCCTCGACCTTGATGAAGGGCGCGTTGGCCAGTTTAGCCAGCCGCCGAGCGATTTCGGTCTTGCCCACCCCGGTCGGGCCGATCATCAGAATATTCTTCGGGGTGATTTCGTTGCCCAGCACCGGCTCGACCCGCATCCGCCGCCAACGATTGCGTAGGGCGATGGCCACCGCCCGTTTCGCGGCATCCTGCCCGATAATGTGTTTATCTAGTTCCTGGGCGATTTCTCGGGGGGTCATCTCCGACATGCTGGATTACCGTTTGGACGTGAGGGGTAAAGACAAACCGGTGGACGCATTGATCTCAAACCGTTCATCACGCGGTCACCAGTTCTTCAAGGGTCAGATTCTCGTTGGTGTATATGCAGATGCCAGCGGCGATTTTCAAGGCCTGTTCGACGATGGTCCGCGCGTCCAGTTCGGTATGCCCGAGCAAAGCTTGAGCGGCGGCCTGGGCATAAGCGCCACCAGAACCGATCGCCGCCAAGTTGTTTTCCGGCTCGACGACATCGCCGTTACCGGAAAGAATCAGGGTAGTCTGAGGATCGGCGACGATCAGCAACGCTTCCAAGCGCCGCAACAGGCGATCAGTGCGCCAGTCTTTGGCCAGCTCCACGGCGGCACGAGTCAGGTTACCGCCATGCTTTTCCAGCTTGCCTTCGAAGCGCTCGAACAGCGTGAAGGCATCGGCGGTGCCGCCCGCGAATCCCGCGATCACCTTGTTCTGGTATAAACGCCGCACCTTGCGGGCGTTACCCTTCATCACGGTATTACCCAACGTTACCTGGCCGTCGCCGCCGATCACGACCCGGTTGGCGCGGCGCACGGCCAGTACCGTGGTGCCATGCAATGATTCCATGCCAATGCCTCTTAATTGTGTGCGAGATTGTACACGATATCTGGGATACGGCAGGGGGAAGCACGCCTGCCCCGATCACCACAGAAAAAAGAAGCCCCGGTTACAAGGGGGAATGGAACCGGGGCGAATTGATATCCGGTTTAGCTAACCGGACATAGCCCGCTCAGGGAGGGAAGCGGACAGGCGTAAGGGCTTACGCTTACTTCCTGAGATGGGGACAATTCGAGAAAGTTCAATAGTGCTCAACGCGATTTTTGATAAGTACCCACCAATTCGGTGCTCGCCAGCACATGTCCCGCCATGGCCTGTTCCAGTGCCGCCTTGGTCGCTCTGCCCAAATCCGGTAGTTCCGTATCCAGAGCGTAGAGCTTGTGGAAATAGCGGTGCCGGCCAATCGGCGGGCAGGGACCGCCATAGCCAGTCCGGCCCCAGTCGTTTAAGCCTTCCCGGGTTCCCGGCGGCAAGGCTCGGGCCATCACGCCTTCCGACAACCCCGTCGCCGTGGGCGGCATGTTATACAGCACCCAATGAACCCAGGTCATACGAGGCGCCGCTGGGTCGGGGGCGTCTGGATCGTCCACGATCAACGCCAGACTTTGGGTTCCGGCTGGCATGCCCGACCAATGGAGTTGAGGCGAGAGATCCCGGCCATCACAGGTCAAGCGGGCTGGCATCGGGCCGTTGTGAACGAAGGCAGGTGAATCGAGGGTCAAGGTCATGGCCATCTCCCGTGGCGACAGAAAATTCCACCGCCATGTCGTCAACAGTTTAGACGTTCTCCAAACAAATCATGTTCGTCGGAATCCACGATCCGCACCGAGGCAAACTCGCCGACCGGCAGTACCGCGCCATCCTCGATATAGACAACTCCATCGATCTCCGGTGCATCGGCGCTAGAGCGAGCGATGGCCGTTCCTTCATCGTCGATGCCATCCACCAGAACGATCATGGTGCGATCGATCTTGCGCCGCAATCGGTCGGCGCTGACCGTTGCCTGCAACTCCATCAACCGGGACAAGCGTTCCTGTTTGACCTCCTCCGGCACCGGATTCGGCAACTGGTTGGCGGTGGCGCCTTCCACCGGCGAATAGGCAAAGCAGCCAACCCGATCCAGTTCCGCCTCCGCCAGGAATCCTAGCAAACGCTCGAAATCATCCTCGGTCTCACCGGGAAAGCCGACGATGAAGGTGCTGCGTAGGGTGAGATCCGGACACATGTCCCGCCAGCGGCGAATGCGCCCCAAGGTGTCGCCAGTGTTGGCCGGCCGCCTCATGGCCTTGAGCACGCGCGGGCTGGCATGCTGCAACGGCACATCCAGATAGGGCAACACTTTGCCTTCCGCCATCAGTGGCACCACTTCATCGACATGCGGATATGGGTAGACATAATGCAAGCGCACCCAAACGCCCAGTTCGCCCAGTGCCGCCGCCAGACTGGTCAAATGGGTCTTGAGCGGCCGGCCGGCCCAAAAATCCGTGCGGTAACGGATGTCCACTCCATAGGCACTGGTATCCTGAGACACAATCAGCAGTTCCTTGACCCCAGCCCGGACCAGATTTTCCGCCTCCCGTAGCACCTCGCCAACCGGTCGGCTGACCAGATCGCCCCGCAGTTGGGGGATGATGCAAAAGGTACAGCGATGGTTGCAGCCCTCGGAAATTTTCAAGTATGCGTAATGTCGAGGGGTCAGCTTGATACCCTGCGGCGGCACCAAATCCACGAACGGATCGTGCGGCCGAGGGAGATGGGTATGGACCGCCGTCATGACTTCCTCGCAGGCGTGCGGCCCGGTCACCGCCAGTACGTTCGGATGCAGGTCGCGCACCACGTTGCCCTTCGCACCTAGGCAGCCGGTCACGATCACCCGGCCGTTTTCGGCCAGCGCCTCGCCGATAGCCTCCAGCGATTCCGTCACCGCCGCGTCGATAAAACCACAGGTATTCACCACCACCAGATCCGCCGCTTGATAAGTGGGTACCAGATCGTAACCCTCGGCTCGCAAACGGGTCAGGATATGTTCGGAATCCACCAGCGCTTTGGGGCAACCGAGGCTAACAAAACCGATTTGGGGGGAACGGCTCATGGGATCATGCATGCGGGTGGGCTCGAAATGGGGAACGGTGGCGTCGGGCCATCGACTGGAAATCTAGAAATTTGAAGCGATTTGATCTTGCGAGTCAAGCTGGAAAATAGCTATATTGTGAAGCTTTAATAATCCATTGGAGCATCGCTACCCGCGTGTCGGCGATGATGCGTCTTGGATCGGTCAATAGTATCCTTAAGGTTTCAGCAGCCATGAAAAAAGATATTCATCCCCAGTACCGCGACGTGGTGTTCCAGGACATCTCTACCGATTTCGCCTTCCTCACTCGCTCCACCATCACCGCCAAAGACACCATCAAGTGGACCGACGGCAAGGAATATCCTCTAGTGAAGGTGGAGGTCTCCAGCCAATCGCACCCGTTCTACACCGGTAAGCAGAAGATCGTGGATACCGCCGGCCGGGTGGACCGCTTCCGCCGAAAATATGGCTTGTCCTAAAGGCTCTGGCTCAACCCGAGCAAGGCATCTCAAGATGCCTTTTATTTTGCCCGTCACCGGCCGCCCCTCCTGGTCGTGAGGATTTTTCGGCAAAGCAACATGGCTTGGGTTATCATTGCCATCACTTCGAAAAAAAGTGCGTAAGACGCTGAATCACTGCCGGATTACCGCCAGGTCAACCAGAACGCGACAACGGATGGCCAGCCGGCCCCGGCCCATCAACCCACTCTGGAGGTTATGAATGGCAACGATCACCTTGAAGGATGACGCCACTGGAAAAGCAGTGCAAATGCCAGTGCTGGAGCCGACTTACGGCCATCCCGTGGTGGATATCGGTAAGCTGGCCAAAGAGTTCGGTTACTTCACTTACGACCCCGGTTTCATGTCCACCGCTAGTTGCCAGAGCGCAATCACCTACCTGGACGGCGACAAGGGTGAACTGCTGTATCGCGGCTTCCCCATCGAGCAACTGGCCGAACAGTGCAATTTTCTGGAAGTCTCCTATCTGCTGATTTACGGCGAGTTGCCCAACGCTGAAAAAAAGCAGGTTTTTGAAACGAGCATTGCCCGGCACAACCGGATTCGCGAAAACCTGCGGCGGTTCCTACACGGCTTCAACCACGACGCCCATCCGATGGCAATGATGGCGGCGGTGGTCAGTTCACTATCGGCCTTTTTCCACGACCGCCTCGACATCCGCGATTACGAGCACCGCATGGTCACCGCCCGCCGGCTGATCGCCAAGATGCCGACCATCGCCGCCGCCTGCTACAAGCACAGCATCGGCGATCCCACGATTTACCCCCGCGACGATCTGAGCTATACCGGCAACCTGCTGTACATGATGTTCAGTCTTCCCGGCAAGCGCTATGAAGTGGACCCCGTCGCCGAGCGGGCGTTGGATGTCCTGTTCACTTTGCACGCCGACCATGAGCAGAACGCTTCCACCTCGACCGTACGGCTGGCCGGCTCCTCGGGAACCAATCCCTATGCCGCCATCGCTGCTGGTATCACCTGTCTGTGGGGTCCGGCGCACGGCGGCGCCAACGAAGCCGTATTACGCATGCTGGACCAAATCGGCGACATCAAAAACGTCGATAGCTACATCGCCAAGGTCAAGGACAAGAATTCCAATGCGCGGCTCATGGGCTTTGGTCACCGCGTCTACAAAAATTTCGACCCCCGCGCCAAGATCATCAAGGAAATCTGCCATCAGATCCTAGACTCCTATGGCCACGACCCGCGGCTGGATCTGGCGATGCGCTTGGAAGAGATCGCTCTCAACGACGATTACTTTGTCGAACGCAAGCTATACCCGAACGTCGATTTCTATTCCGGTATCATCTACAGCGCACTGCAAATTCCGGTTGAGATGTTCACGGTGATGTTCGCTATTGCCCGCACCGCCGGCTGGATCACTCATTGGATGGAAATGATCACCGAAAAGGATCAGAAGATCGGCCGACCGCGGCAGCTGTATGTCGGCGAAAAACGCCGCGACGTGATATCGCTGCAAGATCGCAAGTAAGCCAGCCTCTTGCGATTCGGGATCAAAAAAGGCGATTTCCACATCGCCTTTTTTGTTGACCAGTTCGCCCACACTGGTTAGCGGCGAGACATCCTTCTCAGATCCGCTGCTTTTTGTTTTTCCGCGGCTTGCCATTGGATTCGGTGGGAATGGTGGCAATCTTGGTGCCCGGCTTGACCGGCTTGACCGCGACGGCGGTCGCCGGTTTTTTGCCCGAATTCCCCCGGGCCACCTTACCGGATGGTTTGGTTACCGCCGCCTTCGCGACTGATTTCTTCCGGGTAGTTTGCATCTTGGCGGCGGTGGTTTTAGCGGATGCCGCCACCCCGCTCCTTGCAACCGCATGCCCTTGTTTACCTGCCAGCGCCGTCCGAACCACAGCCGCGCGAGCCGCCCTCGGCGTGATCACAGGTATATGTCGGGCCATAACTGGTTCCGGCTCCACCCGCATGGGCGGCGGCGGGGCCAAGCCGTATCGAGAAAATCCGTAATCGAGCAGATTACGGGCATCCTGCCACAACGTACCCCGACTGGGGCTATTGAAAATAGCAACGATCAACGGGATGTCCCCCCGATCCACTTCGCCGACAAAACAATGCCGGGCTTTGAAGGTGAAGCCGGTTTTACCGCCACGTGTGCCCTCATAAGACGCCAGCAAGCGGTTGGTACTGTGTACCGGTACCATCCGCCAGTCACCGTACGGACCGGATCCCGATTCAATGCGCAAAGCGGCGGTGCGGGTGCGCACGATGTCCGAAAACAGCGGATAGTGCATCGCCCAGCGAAAAACCAATGCCAAATCATAGGCGGTGGAGTAATGATCGTCGTCGGGTAAACCGTGCGGGTTCGTGAAATGACTGTTGCGCGCCCCAATCTGCCAGGCCTTGGCGTTCATCAATCCGGCAAACTGGTAGACCGAACCGCCCGCAGCCTCCGCTAAGGTCTCGGCGGCATCATTGCCCGATTTCAGCAACAACCCATACATCAGATCCTGCATCGTGACCATCTCGCCAGCCCGCAAGCCAATGCGACTTGGCGCGACGCTGGCGGCCTGTGCGCTGACGGGCAATCGCGCATTTGGATCGAGCCGATCCAACGCCACTAGCGCGGTCAACACCTTGGTGGTACTGGCTGGCGGCAGACGCAAGTGCGGCTCCTTGGCAAATAAAATTTCACCAGTCACGGCATTCATCAGCACCGCCGAGCGTGCGGCCACTTCGGGCCCTGGCGAAAAAAAAGGGGCTTGCTGCGCCGACAGCGGCCCTGCCACCACCCACAAAACAGTGCCCAGTATCCAGAGACGAGGCCGCCAAGCCCGCAATGCACTAAAGGAGAATTTTAAAAACATTCGGTTAACTCCATTGTCATTTTGAGTTCGGGCCGGGCCGCCCAAGGTTTCCAGCGGAGAATCTCTATCGCTAGGCTCGCGTTCAGCAGCAACTTCCTATTCTGAGCAATAATCAGACGACCCGCTAGAGCCTGGTCTGAAATCCTCGGCGCGGCCAAGCGCGGCCGGCAACGGAACATGAAAACGAGTCGCTGTTCCCACCGCCCGGAAGGCTCGCTAGCTCATACTCCTGGCTGGGAGCGGGCAAACAACATATCCCAAACCCCATGACCCAAGCGCCGGCCACGCCGTTCGAATCGGGTCAAAGGTCGGTACGCCGGGCGCTCGGCAAATCCGTCGCCATCCACCACATTCGCCAATTCAGGAACGACGCGCAACACGTTCAGAATCGAATGGGCGTAATCTTCGCAATCGGTGGCCACATGCAGTTGCCCGGCCCACTTTAGCTTGGAAACCAGCATCTCAACGAATGGCGGCTGGATCAGGCGGCGCTTGTGGTGCCGTGCCTTGGGCCATGGGTCGGGGAAAAAAATCTGAATGCGCTCCAGACTTTCGTCCGGTAGCTGCCGCAAGACCTCGACAGCGTCGGCGCACATGACCCGAAGATTGCTCAGGTCCAGTGCCTCGGCACGCAGCAGTACATGCCCAATACCCGGACGATGGACCTCAATGCCCAGATAATCCATCTCGGGATGGACCATCGCCATGGCGACCAAGGATTCGCCATCGCCGAAACCGATTTCCAACACCAATGGCGCACGGCGGCCGAACAACCGCTCCGGTTCCAGGGTCGCCGCGCCAGCATCAACCCCAAATCGCGCCCAGCACTCCACAAATGCCCGCCGCTGGGCAGACGTCATTCGGCCCTCACGTCGAACAAAGCTGCGGATTCGCCGCAGCGCTTCACCGCCGGTATTCGAATCCTCCACGACGGGGAAGGTCGACGCAGAAAACTTCATGGTGTCATCAGCATTCATTGGTCTTTCGATCCACACTGCAACGATATTTGGAATCGCTAATCACAAAAAACGGCCAATCCTCTGAAAGATTACTTCCCCGAACCACCACATAAAAGATAGTCAAAATCATTGCAGTCATAAAAAAAAATGCTCTACAATAATCACATGGTCCTAATCAAGGACCCCATAACAGCAAACATTGACAACGGCAAACGAAAAACCATGAGCGACAACATCGAAGACCTCATCAATTCCTATTCCGTCGAGCAACTCAAGCAGTTGATCCAGACAGCCGAAGATGCCATCGAACAAAAAAAGACTGGTGAAATCGAAGCCCTTCGCGATCAAATGTTCAAAATGGCCGATCAATACGATATGACGCCGGAAGAGGTAATCAACTATTCGGGCCGCCGGAAGAGATCGCCCGGCAAACCTAAATACCGCAATCCCAACAACCCCGAACAGACATGGACAGGGCGTGGCAAAAGGCCCGGTTGGCTGAAGCAGGCGGATGATATCGAAGTTTTCCGAATCCCTGAATAGATTTTGCGGTTAAATCCCGCCAAGAAGGCGCGCTTTAACCATCTTGCAACTTACCCGCTTTATCTCTATGATTTCCAAACTACCCGCTTGATTGGGTTCAGGCAGGAAGAATGCGAGATTTTGCGGCGGGTGTAGTTCAATGGTAGAACCTCAGCTTCCCAAGCTGATGGCGTGGGTTCGATTCCCATCACCCGCTCCAAAGTGACAGGGTTGCGTCGCAGTGCGTAACCCTTTGTCTTTGCAAAGAGCACCCGCGAGCATTTCACGCGGTAACGCCTCAAAGCCGGTACCAGCCCAGTTGTCGGTAGCGTCTGACTATCCCATTGGAGAACGCCCGCCATGATTCACGTCGCAATCGCCGGCGCCGCTGGTCGCATGGGGCGACAATTGCTTGACGCATGCAGCCGGGTTGAAAACATTCGTTGCTCCGTGGCTTCCGAACACCCCGATAGCCCGTTTATTGGCGCCGATGCTGGCGAAATCGCCGGTATCGGCCGGTTGGGCATCCCTATCACCGCTGAGCTAGCGTCACTAGTCGATCGCTTCGATCTGCTGATCGATTTCACCAAGCCGGCGGTAACCATCGCTCATCTTGCGCTGTGCCGGTCCGCCGGCAAGGCAATGGTGATCGGCACCACTGGCCTATCGGTGGAACAGAAGGCGGAAATTGCTGCTTGCGCGGCATGGATTCCCATCGTGTTTGCGCCCAACATGAGCGTTGGAGTCAACCTCTGCCTCAAGTTGCTGGAGCTGGCGGCGCGAACCTTGGGCGACAACGTCGACATCGAGATTCTCGAAGCCCATCATCGCCATAAGGTGGACGCCCCCTCCGGCACGGCGCTGGCGATGGGGCAGACGATTGCCGGAGTACTCGGCCGGGATCTTGCGCAATGCGCGATGTACGGTCGGGAAGGCGTCACCGGCGAGCGCGACCGCAACACCATCGGTTTCGCCACCATCCGGGCTGGCGACATCGTCGGCGACCATACCGTTCTGTTCGCCGACGACGGCGAACGCATCGAAATCACCCATCGCGCCTCCAGCCGAATGACCTTCGCCAAGGGCGCCGCGCGCGCGGCCGCCTGGCTGGAAAATCGTCCCCCCGGCCTGTATGACATGCGGGACGTGCTCGACCTGCGCTGAAACACCATTCACCGGCGGGCTCACTCTCTAGAGCCTCACGGCATGATTTGGTAAACTCCCCGCCAGTCCAGCCATTTTTTTGCATCGCATCCTGGGAGCAGCCCGTGTACTGCTCCCTTTCTGTGTGTCCATTCTGGAGGCTCCCTTGAGGAAACCCGCGCTTCTGGCTCTGGAAGACGGTAGCCTGTTCCAGGGCGAATCCATCGGCATTGATGGATTCGCTCAAGGCGAAGTTGTGTTCAATACCTCGATCACCGGCTATCAAGAAATTTTGACCGATCCTTCCTACTGCCGGCAGATCGTGACCCTGACTTACCCTCACATCGGTAATGTTGGCACCAACCGCAGCGATGAGGAAGCAAGCCAAATCCACGCCAGCGGCCTAGTGGTACGGGATTGTCCACGCGTCGCCAGCAACTGGCGCAATCAGCAATCGCTGGACAACTACTTGCGCGAACGCGGCGTGGTCGCCATCGCCGGCATCGATACCCGTCGGCTGACCCGCCTACTGCGGGAAAAGGGCGCGCAGGGCGGCTGCTTGATCGCGGCAGATGCTCCCGACGCGGATCGGGCACTACGCCTGGCTCGTGAATTTCCTGGCTTGAAGGGTATGGATTTGGCCCAGGTCGTCAGCGTCACCGAACCCTACGAGTGGCAAGAGGGCGCCTGGCGCTTGGCCGACAACAGCTTCCCAAGCGTGCACGCCACCCGCTATCACGTGGTCGCCTACGACTACGGCGTCAAGCGCAACATCTTGCGGATGCTGGTTGCTCGCGACTGTCGAGTCACCGTGGTGCCAGCGCGGACGCCGGCCAGCGCGGTCATCGACCTGAATCCCACCGGTGTATTCCTGTCCAACGGCCCCGGTGATCCCGAGCCGTGCGACTATGCCATCGTCGCCATCCGCGAGTTGCTGGACACTGGGATTCCGCTGTTCGGAATCTGCCTCGGTCATCAATTGCTGGGACTGGCCAGCGGCGCGCGTACCGTCAAGATGAAGTTCGGCCACCACGGCGGCAACCATCCGGTGCTGGATCTCGACAGCGGCCGGGTGATGATCAGCAGCCAGAACCACGGCTTCGCGGTGGACGAAACCACATTGCCGACCAACTTGCGCGCGACTCACCGCTCGCTGTTCGATGGCTCGCTGCAGGGCCTCGCCCGCACCGACCGACCGGCCTTCAGTTTCCAGGGCCACCCGGAAGCCAGCCCCGGCCCACACGACGTGGCGCCGCTGTTCGACCGGTTCATCGATCTGATGGCGGCAAACCGACCCGACGCATGAGCCGGGCACCAAATAGGCCCCCGCTGCTGCTCGTGTCTCGTTGTCCTCGTCCGACTCCCAACTCCCGACTCCCGACCCCGACATCTGAGCCATGCCCAAGCGCACCGATTTGCACAGCATCCTGATCATCGGCGCCGGTCCCATCGTGATCGGTCAAGCCTGCGAGTTCGACTACTCGGGCGCCCAAGCCTGCAAGGCGCTGCGGGAGGAAGGTTACCGGGTGATCCTGGTCAATTCCAACCCCGCCACCATCATGACCGACCCCAACATGGCCGACGCCGTGTACATCGAGCCGATCCACTGGCGAACGGTCAGCCACGTCATCGCCCGCGAGCGCCCGGACGCCGTGCTACCGACCATGGGCGGCCAAACCGCGCTGAACTGCGCGCTGGATCTGGTTCGCCACGGCGTGTTGAAACAATATGGCGTGGAAATGATCGGCGCTTCTCCCAATGCCATCGACATGGCCGAGGACCGCGAGCGCTTCCGTCAGGCAATGCACGAGATCGGGCTGGCCACCCCGCGATCCGTGGTCGCTCATACTTTGGAGGAGGCACTGGCCCAGCATCATGAGATCGGTTTTCCGACCATCCTCCGTCCATCCTTCACCCTGGGCGGCAGCGGCGGTGGTATCGCCTACAACCGTGAAGAACTGGTCGAAATCCTCGAACGCGGCTTGGATTTGTCGCCGACCAGCGAGGTGTTGCTGGAGGAATCCGTGCTGGGCTGGAAAGAATTCGAGATGGAAGTGGTCCGCGATCGGGCCGACAACTGCATCATCGTCTGTTCGATCGAAAATTTCGATCCGATGGGCGTGCATACCGGCGACTCGATCACCGTCGCCCCAGCCCAGACCCTGACCGACAAGGAATACCAGATCATGCGCAACGCCTCGCTGGCGGTGCTGCGTAAGATCGGCGTCGATACCGGTGGCTCCAATGTCCAATTCGCCATCAATCCCGACGATGGACGCATGGTCATCATCGAGATGAACCCTCGGGTCTCGCGATCCTCGGCGCTAGCGTCCAAGGCCACCGGTTTTCCCATCGCCAAGATCGCGGCCAAACTGGCGGTCGGCTATACCCTGGACGAGCTCAAGAACGAAATCACCGGCGGCCGTACCCCCGCATCGTTCGAGCCGAGCATCGATTACGTCGTCACCAAGGTACCGCGCTTCAACTTCGAAAAATTCCCGCAAGCCAACCAGCGCTTGACCACCCAGATGAAATCGGTCGGCGAGGTGATGGCCATTGGTCGAACCTTCCAGGAATCACTCCACAAGGCCTTGCGCGGCCTGGAAATCGGCACCGACGGTTTCAACGAAATCCTCGACCACCAACACCCTGACCCGCATGTCGCGCTCAAGTATGAGCTGGGCATGCCCGGCCCACAGCGACTGTGGTTCGTCGCCGAAGCCTTCCGACTGGGATACTCGGTGGATACACTGTACGAACTCACCCGGATCGATCCCTGGTTCCTGGCGCAGATTGACGAACTGGTTCAGATCGCCGGCGAGGTGCGCGCCCTGGGCGCGGCGGCCTTGCGGAACCGGGAGCGGCTGTATTTTCTCAAGCGCAAGGGCTTCTCCGACAGCCGCCTGGCGACCCTGGCCGGCGTCACCGAGACCCTGGTCCGCCAGCAGCGCAACGAATTCGACATCCACCCGGTCTACAAGCGAGTCGATTCCTGCGCCGCCGAATTCGCCACCAGCACCGCCTATCTGTATTCAACTTACGAGGAAGAGTGCGAGGCCGAACCGACCGACCGCGCCAAAATCATGGTGTTGGGCGGCGGCCCCAACCGCATCGGTCAGGGTATCGAGTTCGACTACTGCTGTGTCCATGCCGCCCTCGCCCTGCGCGAGGATGGCTACGAAACCATCATGGTCAACTGCAATCCGGAGACGGTGTCCACCGACTTCGATACCTCCGACCGGCTGTATTTCGAACCGCTGACCCTGGAAGACGTGCTCGAAATCGTCCGCAAGGAGCAGCCCAAGGGGGTGATCGTCCAGTACGGCGGACAGACACCGCTCAAGCTGGCCCGGCCGCTGGAAGCCAATGGCGTACCGATCGTCGGCACCACGCCGGACGCCATCGACCGCGCCGAGGACCGCCAGCGCTTCCAACAGATGATCGCCCAACTCGGCTTGTTGCAGCCACCCAATCGCACCGCCCGCGAACCCGAGGAAGCGGTGCGGTTGGCCCAGGAAATCGGCTATCCGCTGGTGGTGCGCCCCTCCTACGTCCTGGGCGGCCGGGCCATGGAGATCGTCCACCAGGAAGAGGACCTGCGCCGCTACATGACCGACGCGGTACAAGTCTCCAACGATTCGCCGGTGCTGCTGGACTGCTTTCTCAACAATGCCGTCGAGGTGGATGTGGACGCGCTCAGCGACGGGCGGGAAGTCCTCATCGGCGGCATCATGGAACACATCGAGGAAGCCGGCGTGCATTCCGGCGATTCCGCCTGCTCGCTGCCGCCCTTTTCCCTCAGTCCGGCGATTCAGGACCGGCTCCGCGAACAAGTGCGGGCGATGGCGCTGGAACTAGGCGTGGTCGGGCTGATGAACACCCAGTTTGCCATTCAGGGCAACGACATCTACGTGCTGGAAGTCAACCCGCGCGCTTCCCGCACCGTGCCTTATGTCTCCAAAGCCACCGGCCGACCGCTGGCCAAAATCGCCGCCCGTTGCATGGTCGGACGCGGACTAGCCGAGCAAGGGGTATCCGGCGAAGTGATTCCCGCCTATTATTGCGTGAAGGAAGCCGTGTTCCCCTTCGTCAAATTCCCTGGCGTCGATCCCCTGCTGGGGCCGGAAATGAAATCCACCGGTGAAGTGATGGGCGTCGGTCGTACCTTCGGCGAAGCGTTCGCCAAGGCCCAACTCGGGGCGGGCGATCAACTGCCACGCGGTGGACAAGCCTTCATCAGCGTGCGCGATGCCGACAAACCCAAGGCGGTTGAAGTCGCTCGCGAACTGGAACGGCTCGGTTTCAGACTGGTCGCCACCAAGGGAACCGCAGCAGCTTTGCATGCCTTCGACCTCGCCTGCGACATCGTCCATAAGGTAGGGGAAGGCCGGCCGCATGTCGTGGACATGATCAAGAACGATCAGATCAGTCTTATCATCAACACGACGGAAGGCAAACAGGCGATCGCCGATTCTTACTCCATCCGTCGCGAGGCTCTGATGCACAAAATCAGCTACACCACCACCATCGCCGCCGCGCGAGCCACCTGCCAGGCCCTGCGCGAACTCGACAATGGGAGCGTGAACTGCCTCCAGGATCTGCACCGGGAACTGCACGCATGACTCAGAAGGTACCGATGACCATCGCCGGCGCTGAAAAACTGCGCGAGGAGCTGCTCCAACTGAAAACGGTGGCGCGACCGCAGATTACCGCCGCCATCGCCGAGGCTCGTGCTCATGGCGATCTGAAGGAAAATGCCGAATACCATGCCGCCCGCGAGCAGCAAAGCTTCACGGAGGGCCGCATTGCTGAAATCGAAGCGAAGCTGGCCTATGCCCAGATTATCGACGTCACCAAGCTACCGCCCTCCGACAGGGTGGTGTTCGCCTCCACCGTGCTGCTGACCGAGGAGGACAGCGAGGAAGAAAAACGCTACCAGATCGTTGGCGAGGACGAGGCGGATATCAAAGAGGGCAAGATTTCATTCAGTTCGCCCATCGCCCGAGCATTGATCGGCAAGTTCGTTGGCGACATCGTCGACGTCCAAACGCCCGGCGGTCTGAGAACCTACGAAATCGTCGACGTACAATACACCTGAGTAAAACCGCGATGCCCGCGTCATCTGGCCGTATTCCTGTTACCGGGAATCGGGGTCTCGTCGGTCTGTGCTTGGGTCATCCGCCGGAGAACCAATGCATATAATGAAACAAACGCTTGTCAGAAAGGAGGTCGGCTGCTTATAATCTCGACCCCGTTTGACGGGCGATTAGCTCAGTGGGAGAGCACTACCTTCACACGGTAGGGGTCGCTGGTTCGAGCCCAGCATCGCCCACCACTTCGCAATAAAAAAGCCGTTCGTTGGAACGGCTTTTTTTGTGTCCGGCCAGACAGGACATTCGGCTCAGACCGACTCCAGATCGGCCATCGGCTACTTGGTTTCCTTGTCGTGCTCGATCATGGCGTAAGCCGAATGGTTGTGGATGGATTCAAAATTCTCCGACTCCACCGCATATGCCGCAACGCGATCGTCCTGATTCAGTTTGGCGGCAATATCGCGCACCATGTCCTCGACGAACTTGGGATTGTCGTAGGCTCGCTCGGTAACATACTTCTCGTCCGGACGCTTGAGCAGTCCGTACAATTCGCAGGACGCTTCCTTTTCCACCAAGTCGATGATGTCCTCGATCCAGATAAAACCCTGGGCGCGCACATTGACTGTCACATGCGAGCGCTGATTATGTGCGCCGTATTTGGAAATTTTCTTCGAACAAGGGCATAGGCTGGTCACCGGCACCACAACTTTGACGTTCATGGTCGGACGGCTGTCGCGAATCTCGCCAATGAAGGTCACCTCGTAATCCATCAGGCTCCTAACCCCGGATACCGGCGCCGCCTTGGTGACGAAATACATGAAAGTCATCTCGATATGACCGGCTTCCGCTTCCAGCCGCCCGGTCATCTCGGTCAGCATGTCCTTGAAGGAGTCCACCGAAATCTCGCGGCCCGGTACGTTCAGAATCTCTACGAAACGCGACATGTGCGTGCCCTTGAAATTGTGGAGCAGGTTCACGTACATGTTGAACGTGGCGATGGTGTGCTGCTCGCCCCCGCTACGATCACGGACTTTGACCGGATGGCGGATGTCCTTGATTCCCACCTTATTGATCGCCAATCGGCGGGTATCGGTGCTGTTCTGCACGTCGGGAATATGGATGACCGCCGGCATGGCCGCGGGACTCATCATCGATGGCTTCATGCAATCCTCTCAACCGCGCGCCTTCGCGCGCTTCATTCAAAATCCAACGCCTCGCACCGCTCCAACCGGTTGGGGAAGTGCTTCATTACCAGTGGTTGGATGATCAAATCGACGGTTAATTCCCAAGCATATTGCTCAGCTATCAAACCGGGAGCGAGACGGGACACTTTATCCCCCAATCCGTCAGTTGCCGGAGCACGCCTTCCACATCCAAGCCGCACTCGGCTAGCAGTTCGTCGCGCTCACCCTGACCCACGAAGCGATCCGGTAATCCAATATTGTAAACTGGGACGTGGATATTCCGCGCTGCCAGACACTCGTTCACCGCACTGCCCGCGCCACCGGCCACCACATTCTCTTCCAACGTGACCACCCAGCGGTGTTCGGCGGCCAACCGTATCACAACCGCCTCATCCAGCGGTTTGATAAAGCGCATGTTCACCACAGTGGCATCCAGCCGTCGAGCCACGGCCTCAGCGATCTCCACCATGCTACCGAAAGCCAGCAATGCCAGATCCCGGCCGCGACGGCGGACAACGGCTTCCCCTAGTGGCAACGCCCGCATCTCTTCTCGCCGCACATCCACTCCAGTGCCCTTGCCGCGCGGATAGCGCACCGCCACCGGTTGGTCCAACAGGAACCCGGTGTAGAGCATCCGCCGGCATTCGTCCTCATCGGCCGGGGCCATCACCACCAGATTAGGAATACAGCGCAGGTAACTGTAGTCGAAGCTGCCGGCGTGGGTCGGTCCGTCGGGTCCCACCAATCCGGCGCGATCGATGGCGAACAACACCGGTAAATTCTGCAGGGCGACATCGTGAATCAATTGATCGTAAGCGCGCTGCAGGAACGTGGAATAAATCGCCACCACCGGCTTGAGCCCCTCGCAGGCCAGACCAGCGGCCAGCGTGACCGCGTGCTGTTCGGCGATCGCCACATCGAAATAGCGATCCGGAAAGCGCTCCGCGAACTCCACCAGACCGGAGCCTTCCCGCATGGCCGGGGTAATGCCAATCAGACGCTCGTCCCGCTCGGCCATATCGCACAGCCATTCCCCGAACACCTGGGTATAGCTCGGCCTTCCGCCCGGCCTGGCTGGCTTGAGCCCGCAGGCCGGGTCGAAAACACCGACTCCGTGATAGCCGACCGGTTCATCCTCGGCCGGCGGATAACCCTTGCCTTTGCGGGTGACCACATGCAACAGTCGCGGCCCCTTGAGCGCCCGCAGGTTGTGCAGAGTCTGAACCAACGTCGGTAGGTCATGCCCGTCCACCGGTCCGAAATAATTGAAACCCAGCTCCTCGAAGAGGGTACCGGGAGCGAACATACCTTTGACGTGCTCCTCGGCGCGTCGCGCCACTTCCAGCATGGGCGGCACCCGACTGAGCATGCGTTTACCGCCTTCCCGGACACTGGAGAAGAATCGGCCCGACAGCAACTTGGTCAGATGGGCCGACAGGGCGCCGACGTTCGGCGAAATCGACATTTCGTTATCGTTCAGTATCACCAACAGGTCGGGCTTCAGATGGCCGGCATGATTGAGCGCTTCGAACGCCATGCCGGCGGTCATGGCGCCATCGCCGATCACCGCCACCACCTTGCGGTCGCTGTTCGCCTGCTCGGCGGCGATGGCCATGCCCAGCGCCGCGCTGAGCGAGGTGCTGGAATGACCGACGCCAAAAGTATCGTAGGGGCTTTCGTCCCGCTTGGGGAAACCGGCGATACCGCCTTTGCGCCGCAAGGTTTCCATCCGGGTTCGACGGCCGGTCAGAATCTTGTGGGGATAGGTTTGATGGCCCACATCCCAGACCAGGCGATCCTCTGGCGTGTCAAACACATAATGCAGAGCGACGGTCAATTCCACGGTGCCCAGATTGGCGGCGAAATGCCCCCCGGTCTTGGCCACGGTTTGGATGAGGAACTCACGCAGTTCGCAGGCCAATTCCGGCAAGCGCGCTTCGGGCAACTGCCGCAGGTCGAGCGGCATATCGATCTGTTCCAGCAACGGAAAAGCGGATCCGGCGGTCATCGTGACAAAGTCCATGCCCATTCGTGATTTTACATGAGGGATGCGTCGAGTGGCTTCGACCACCCAGTGCTTTCAAGCTGGCTAGTAGACACGCTCGACGATGTAAGTGGCGAGCCACCGCAGCGGATCGGCTTCGGACCCCAAGGGCTCAAGGCTGGCCAGCGCTTCCTGGTGCAGCGCGCGAGCGTGCTCGCGGGCACCGTCCAAACCCAGCAGTGCGGGGTAAGTGGGCTTGTTGAGCGCCCGGTCGGCCCCCTGGGTCTTACCAAGGGTAGCGGTATCGCCGACCACGTCGAGAATGTCGTCGCGAATTTGGAAGGCCAGACCGATGCACTTGGCATAGCGATCCAATCGCTCCAACACCGTGGATTCGACTTCCGGTCGGCTGAACGCTCCAAGCAGCACACTAGCGCGAATCAATGCGCCAGTCTTGTGGATATGCATGTTTTCCAATTCCGCCAGGGTCAGATCATCCCGACCGACCGCCGCCAGATCGATGGCCTGGCCACCCACCAACCCCCGTGAACCGGCGGCTTGCGCCAACAGGCCGAGCATCCGCATGCGAATGACGGAATCGGAGATCATGGCGGGATCCTGACTCAACACCTGAAACGCCAGTGCCTGCAAGGCGTCGCCGGCCAGAATCGCCAGCGCTTCGCCGAACGCCCTGTGGCAGGTTGGCCGACCGTGGCGCAGTTCGTCGTTATCCATCGCCGGCAAGTCGTCGTGGATCAGGGAATAGGCATGGATGAATTCCACCGCGCAAGCCGGACCGTCCAAGGACTCAAGTACCGCGCCGACCGCCGCGCCGGCCGCGTATACCAACACTGGCCGGATGCGCTTGCCACCTCCTAGGACCGCGTAGCGCATGGCCTGATGCAGATCGCCGGGATGAAGATCCGCAGCGGGTAACCGTTGATCGAGTGCTTGGTTGGCGCGGCTCCGATAGTGCCTGCTCCATTCCGCAACCATGTTCATCACGCCGTCGTCTCGTCGAACGGCAAAATTTCCAAGCCGCCATTTTGCTCAAGCAATTGTTCCACTTTTTGCTCGGCCAGTTGCAGGGCAATTTGGCAGGTTCGCGTCAAGGCAACCCCCTGCTCGAACCGTTGCAAGGTCTCTTCGAGACTCAGTTCGCCTTGTTCGAGCTGCGCGACCACACTTTCCAGTTCGGTCAGAGCCGCTTCGAAAGAAAGAGGGGAATGTTTCTTAGCCGTCATACCTGCCCATCCGTTTTCGGTAGGCGCTTACGTTACCTTGCGGCTGGCAAACGGTCAATTTTGTGCGTCAATCCGAAGCGAGGCCCAAAAATACGGAAAAGGGTCGCTCCCTGACCCTGTTATTCTCTCTGACGCTTGGTCGTAATTCCCTCGGTTGCTCACGGCGGGGCGGTGGTGCTTACACATGCTGACACCGGGTCAACAATCTTTGGAGGGCACCACCGGATCAGCGTCCTTGCGGGTACGCGTATTCCTGGTCTTGGTCTCCGCTTCCGCCGCCCGGGTCAAATCCCGAATAGTTCGGTCCAGAAATTCCACCTGCCGGAACAGGCACTGAATGTCATCTTGGCTCGGCACGCCCAAGCGATGCAGGGCACGCACCACTCGCCCCTGGAATACTTCTTCCAGCTTGTTCCAGGTATCGGCCAATCGGTCATGGAGTTCTTCGACCTTGTCTTTTGTCGTATCGCTCCCGTCTTCCACTTGTCCGGTTTTCCGCTCGGCGGTTTTCCTCATCCGTATATCCACCCCTTGACCTTCCAGAACCAGGGTTTCGAACAGCCACCCACTTTCTTGCTGGGTTCTGGCAAAGACGCCAAGCCCCGCCATCTATATAGATTTAGCGCGCGTAATCCTGGACATTGCCGGTCAATTGATTTTCGAAGCAGTTGGCTTCCATGATCGAGTACCCATTCATACAATCATGCAAAAGGCTTACATTGCTTTAACCCCTGATATGTATATACTTAGAAATTCCGGTCGCGAGTCATCCCGATAATCTTGTCTTGAAGGAGGTTAGCAAACAAAATTAGAGCGTACATACTAACCGGGTAATCGCGAGGGGGATCATCAAGCGAGGTCGGCGATGGCTCCGCTCTACTCGCCCCGCTGGATAAACCGGACGATGCGGCGGCGGTCCTGCTTGGTGGGACGACCAGTGGGAGGGGGAGAACCGAACTGCAGCAGGCGTCGCTGCTCGCAGAACGCTTCGCGAGACTGGCGACTTTCGACGCTCTCTTCGTATAGCAGAGCCGCTTCCTTGGCGGGACCGCGCCGATCACTAAGCGCCTTAACCGTCACGATATACTGATCAAGACCGCGCTGTACAGACAGGACTTCCCCCACGCGCACGGCGTGGGCGGGTTTGACGCGCTGACCACCAGCATGAACCTTACCGCCGGCAACTGCTGCGACCGCCAAGGTGCGAGTCTTGAAGAACCGTGCGGCCCACAACCACTTATCGAGCCGAATCCGGTTTTCGCTATCGCCCGCAACCATTGCCGACCCCATCTCGATTCAATAGTAATCGAACCCTATCCTAGCGCTGGCTGAGACGCTGTTCTTCATCGGGTAGGGTGATGTTCAATTCCAGAACTTCGCAGTCTCCTTCACGATCCAGATGCACCTTGATCTGACTCTGATCAATTGGTACATATTTGCGCACTACCTCCAGCAACTCCTTTTTGAGCACAGGCAGGTAGTCAGGGCTGCTGCGGCGATTACCCCGTTCATGCGCGACAATGATCTGTAACCTTTCCTTGGCCAGAGCCGCCGATTTACTGGGCGGCGCACGAAAGTAATCAAAAATGCCCATGGCCTAGTTCCCGCCAAATAGACGCTTCAGAAACCCCTTCTTCTGGGTCACGAGAAACCGATGCGGCAAATCCTTGCCCAGGAAGCGGTCAACCAGATCGCTATAGGCGGCACCCGCATCGCTACCCTCCTCCAAAATCACGGGAACACCGGCATTCGAGGATTGCAAAACGGTCGGCGATTCTGGAATCACGCCCAACAACGAGATGCCCAGGATCTCCAATACATCATCTACACCCAGCATATCGCCCCGATCCGCGCGCTCCGGCGCGTAGCGCGCCAGCACCAAATGCTCCTTGACCGGCTCGTCGCCTTGCTCGGCCCGACGCGAGCGACTGGCCAGAATGCCGAGAATGCGATCGGAATCGCGCACCGATGAAACCTCTGGATTGGTGACCACCAACGCTTCATCGGCAAAATACAGCGACATCAGAGCCCCTCGCTCGATGCCAGCGGGCGAGTCGCAGACAATGTAATCGAAGCTCTGCTTAAGTTCGTTCAGGATTTTTTCCACGCCTTCCTTGGTGAGCGCCTCCTTGTCGCGGGTCTGCGAGGCTGGCAGAATGTACAAATTTTCCACACGCTTATCGCGAATCAGAGCCTGATTGAGATTGGCCTCGTTGTTGATGACATTGATGAAGTCATACACAACCCGGCGTTCGCAGCCCATGATCAAATCCAAATTGCGCAATCCAACATCGAAATCGATGACGGCGGTCCGGTAGCCGCGTTGGGCCAGACCGGTGGCAAAACTGGCACTGGTCGTGGTCTTGCCCACACCACCCTTGCCGGAAGTCACAACGATAACGGTTGCCAAGCTGCTGTTCCTACAAGTTGTGTTTTAAAAGTTCATGGATTGAGCCGGACCCATCGGTCAACGTGCCAGATGCTCGATAATCAATCGATCATCCGCCAAATGGATCTGAGCGGCCTTACCCCAATCGTCCGAACCGATCTGCTCGCTGACCCGGTAGCGACCAGCGATCGAGATCAATTCCGCTTCCAGTCCCTGACAGAAGATGCGCGCTTCCAGGTCACCCTTCATTCCCGCCTGAGCGCGCCCCCGCAGCAATCCATACACATGAACATGGCCGTCCGCCATGATCTCGGCGCCGGCGCTGACCGTACCCAAAATGATCAAATCGCCATTTGGAGCATAGATTTGCTGACCCGAACGCACCGGATGGCTAACGATCAGACCACGCGTCGACACCGGCTCGGCGGCCCGTTGCTCGGGTTTCCTGGCGGGGCTGGTGGAACGGCTTTCGGGCAGCAACGGCAACCCCGCCAATCGGGCAACCGCCTGAAGTTTGGGATTACCGTTACGAATCCCCACCGGCACCATGCCGCATCCTTTCAGCAGTTCGTATAGTGCGATGAAATCCACGCCATCCCTGGATTCATGCAACCCTTCCAGATCGATTACCACCGGCGTGTTATTGAAAAAACCGGGAGCCTGTTTGATTTTCTCCGTCAGATGCCGCTCAATGGCGACTCGATCCAACTTGAAGAGATACAGGATAGTCAGCGTGAACAAGCTACCCTTGAGTTCGAAGGGCGGTGGCTCTTCGCTGGCGAGAGGAGAGGTTTGCAGCAACATGGCGGTTGAGGCACCTTGAGCTAAACGCGTGTGTAGAACATCATTCTACACATCAACCGTTACCGATGAACACGCATCCGGCCCGGCCAGCCGCCGTTGGTGGATCAATGATCATGACCGTGTGGATGAACGTGTCCGTGGGATAATTCTTGTGCGGTCGCGTCGCGCACTTCCAGTACCTCCACCTCGAAATTCAAGTTCTTGCCGGCCATTGGGTGGTTGGCGTCCAAGACTACACCTTTTTCGTTCACCGCCAACACCGTGAAATTCAGTACGCCATCGGGGCTTTCGCCTTGGACCTGCATGCCAACTTGAATAGTCTCATTCGGGGGAAACTGCTCGCGCGGCACCTCGAACACGGCTTGCGGGTTGTATTCGCCATAGCCATCGGCGGGCACCACTTGGACAGAGGAACTGAAACCGGCTTCATTACCCTCCAGCGCCGCCTCCAAACCCCGGATGATATTGCCGTGGCCATGCAAGTAACTCAGTGGCTCGCGCCCGCGACTGGAGTCGAGAGTCACGCCACCATCATCGGTCAAAGTGTAATGTAGGGATACGATTTTGTCTTTTTCCGCCTTCATGAGTCCTCCGCCAGGTTGCAACAAAATTGTACTATAGAACATGGATGACGTTTTCGCCGCACTAAACTCGACCATCCGTTTATCGGATTAACCGGCATGCCATCGCTTCCCGCTCTCCTGCCAAACGCGACCTAGCCTTATACTTAACCCATTCTTGGTTTACCGGGAGCTGTCGTGATGCCCATCCCGCCGTGCACCTACCGAGCTTTTCTTGCGTTGCTACTAGTCGGATTATTTTGGCTGGGAGGGTGCGCGGCGCCGTCGGCGCCGGCTCGCGGTGACTCGTACACCGCCGCGCGCCAGCGCATTCTCGGTACCGCCGAACGGCTGATTGGGACACCGTACGTGCTGGGCGGCGAATCGCCGGGCGGGGTGGATTGCAGCGGTCTGGTGCAGTACGCCTATTTGCAGGCCGGTATCCGGCTGCCGCGCACGGCGATGGAGCAATTTCAGTCGGGACGACCACAGCGCAAGGTCCTGCCCGGCGATCTGCTGTTTTTCCGTACCGGCAACGACAGCATGGTTTCACATGTTGGCATCTACGCCGGCAAGGGGCAAATGATCCACGCCTCCTCGGGCAGCGGCCAAGTCCGTAAAGTCAGCTTGAATCGGCGCTACTGGCAACAGCGGCTGGTCGGAGGCGCAACGTTTCTCGGCGGCACGACATCGCTGGTCCACCATGCGGCGCCGACCGACGGCGGCCCTTCCGGCTAACGATCGAGCATGGCCACCGGCTCGCCAGCGTCAAAAATCGCTAGAGTTCCGGCATTCATAACCGTCCACGGCTCGTTGTCGGTCAGCGGCCGAGTCGCCACCACGGTCACGACATCGTCAGGCGTGGTTTCCGCCTGGAAATCCACCATCATGTCGGCGTCCATCAGACAGGCTTTGCCGAACGGCGCCCGCCGGGTCAGCCATGACAGTTGCGTGCTGCAATGGGCGTACAGGTAATCGGCGTCGCTCAGCAGGAAATTGCAGACCCCTCGCGGGTTCAATTCCCCAGCCAAGGCGCGGATGTAACGCCATAGCGCCGCTGGCCGACGCGGCGGTTGGGGAAATCGGGCGCGGATGCGGTCCAGTAGCCAGCAGAAGGCGTGTTCGCTGTCGGTGCCACCGATGGGGTGGTAAAAATGCAGCGGTAGCCGCTTTACTCCCCGCAATTGGCCGTTGTGGGCAAACACCCAATGCCGACCCCACAACTCGCGACCGAACGGATGGGTGTTCTCCAAACAAACTCGGCCGCGGTTGGCGCGGCGGATGTGGCTGACCACGATCCGGCTCTTGATGGCGTAGCGCTGCACCAAACGGGCGATTTCCGACTCGGCGCTGGGATGGGGATCGTGAAAGGCACGGCAACCACGTCCCTCGTAAAAGGCGATGCCCCATCCGTCTCGATGGGGGCCGGTCCTACCGCCGCGCTGCATCAGGCCGGTAAAGCTAAAACAGATATCGGTGGGCACATTGGCGCTCATCCCGAGCAATTCGCACATCTCCCACCCCTCTCGCTAACCCCAGTTGGCCCCCAGCGGCGACCGCCAGCCGGACGGTTCCGCCAGACCTCGCTCGCGACGCAGATCACCCAGAAACGGATTGCTCTTCAGTTCCTGCTCCAAGGTCGTGACCGGCCCGTGACCGCTGCATACGATCAGATGCCCCGGCAAATCCAACAACCGGCGCAAGCTAGCCTGCATCAGCGCTGGATCGCTCATGGGAAAATCGGTCCGGCCCACGCTACCGGCGAACAACGTGTCGCCGACGAAGATATAGGTATCGTCGTAATAACAGCCCTGCCCTGGCGTATGTCCCGGGGTGGACAAAAAGCGAAAACGCAACTCGCCACCAAGTTCCAGCGTGTCACCGTCCCGCACTTCCCGGTCGATCCGGCCGCCCGGTCGGTCAAAATCGGCCATGCCAAACAGTAGGGAACCCTGCTGGGGCAATACTTCGAACATCGGCCACTCCAAAGCCGGCAGGTAGGTCACCGCCTCGGGGAATTCCCGCTGCAGGTCAGCCAAGCCGCCGGCATGGTCGAAATGCGCGTGGGTCAACAGAATGGCTCGCAAGTCCGGGCGCGGCTGCAAGTCGGCCAAGGCGTTCGCCAGTTGTGAGTCGTCGCCGGTATCGACCACGGCGCAGATCCCCGAGGCCGAATCTTCCAGCAAATAGGCATTGACCTGGAACGCGCCCAGGGTAAAACAGCGAACTTTCATGATGGCCACTCAACGATATGGTCTTCCAGTCGCCGGCTTCGTCGTTCCGGCACCACCCAGCCGCACACGCTCATGCCCGCCCGGCGGGTCGAGTCGGGATCGTGGGTCCGTAACGGATGCCAGCTCGGCAACGACTTGCGCTCCGCCCGCAGCCGGTACGCACAGGTGGGCGGTAGCCAGTTTACCCGTTCCACTTCGGCCGGTGTCAGCAGCACGCAGTCGGGCACCCAGCGAAACCGGTCGGCGTAGCGGGTGCAACGTCCAGTCTCAAGATCCAGTAACCGGCAAGCGACGTTGGTGTGGAATAGCTCACCCGTGTCTTCATCTTCCAGCTTGTGCAGGCAGCATTTGCCGCAACCGTCGCAAAGCGCTTCCCATTCCGCCAAGGTCAAATCGGCAAGGGATTTTTCTTCCCAGAAGCGAGGGATGGCATTCATGGCGACCGACCAGTCAGCGGGAAAACAGGGACGCCGTCTGGCGTCCCCATCAAGTCAGGAGTTGATGTACTCGCGCAGCGCCTGCGCTTCGACGGCGGTTTCTTCGAGTTTGGCTTTCACCAGGTCGCCGATGGAAACCACACCCACCATCCTACCGTCCTCCACCACCGGAATATGCCGGAACCGTTTGGCGGTCATCACGGTCAACGCTTCGCCGACGGTGTCGCCCGGCTTGCAGACATAGATATTGGTGGTCATCCAATCCTTGACCAGCATGGTTTCGAAATCGCTTTCGCCATCGGCATACAGCCGTATCATGTCGCGCTCCGTCAGGATACCCATCGGCTCGCCGCCAGGACCTTGCACCATCACGGACCCAACCCGTTTGGCATTCATGGTTCGAATGGCGGACGCCACCGTGCTGGCTTCCGGCACGACCACGGGCTCGCCACCTTTGTTCTTCAACACTTCCTTCAATTGCATCATGGATAGACACCTCCCTCATCATTAACTTCGTCAGGTCGAGCCAAACAGCTCGTCAATAATAATTTATCAGAATCGTCGGTTTTAGCGATAGAAACCACACAACGGGGGCCAACCCTGCCGCAACAGGTCACGCAACCCCTCGCCGTGTAGTGTAGGCGCTTTTTAGTGGCCCAGCGTCAGCAACAGACCGTTCAACCGCTTCACAAAGCTGGCTGGATCTTCCAGTTGCCCCCCTTCCGCCAACATCGCCTGCTCGAACAACAAGTGGGTCCAGTCGCCGAAGCGGCCGGCGTCCACTTCGTCCTTCAGCCGGGCAACCAGCGGATGCTGGGGATTCAATTCCAGGTGCGGCTTGCTCACCGGCACGTTCTGGCCCGCCTCACGCAGCAAGCGTTCCAAGTGGGCACTAAGCGCGTACTCGTCCACCACCAAGCAGGCCGGGGAATCGGTCAGTCGCGAGGAAACCCGCACTTCGTTGACCTTGTCGCCCAGCACTTCCTTGACTCGGGTCAGCAAATCCTTGAACTGATCCTCGGCCTGCTTCTGCTCTTGTTTTTCCTCCTCCGAGGCAATCTTGTCCAGATCCAGCGCCCCCTTGGCGACCGACTGGAAAGGCTTGCCTTCGAACTCGGTCAAGTGCGACATTAGCCACTCGTCCACTCGATCGGTCAGCAACAAAACTTCCAAACCTTTCTTGCGGAAGACTTCCAGGTGCGGGCTGTTCTTGGCGGCGGCGAAGCTGTCGGCGCTGATGTAGTAAATCTTATCCTGTCCTTCCTTCATCCGACCGACGTAATCCGCCAGCGCGACGATCTGTTCGGCGCTGTCGTTGTGAGTCGAGGCAAAGCGCAGCAATTTGGCGATTTGCTCGCGATTGCCATGATCCTCCGCCGGCCCTTCCTTGATGACCCGCCCAAAATCCTTCCAGAACTTGCCATATTTCTCGGCATCGTTGGCCGCCATGTCCTCCAGCAACCCCAGCACTTTCTTGACCGATCCGCCACGAATGCTGTCCACGATCTTGCTACCTTGCAGAATCTCGCGGGAGATGTTGAGCGGCAGGTCGTTGGAATCGATCACGCCGCGCACGAAGCGCAGATAACGCGGCATCAGATGCTCGGCATCGTCCATGATGAACACCCGCTGTACGTACAGCTTCACCCCATGACGCTGTTCGCGATCCCAGAGATCGAACGGCGCGCGGGCCGGGATAAACAGCAGCGAGGTGTATTCCAGCTTGCCCTCGACCCGGTTGTGGGTCCAGACCAGTGGGTCTTCGAAATCGTGACCGACATGCTTGTAGAACTCCTTGTACTCCTCTTCCTTGATCTCCTGTTTGGGTCGCGCCCACAGCGCCGCCGCCTGATTGATGCGTTCCTCCTCAATGGTCGGCGGCGCATCCTTATCTTCACTGAACTTCTGTACCGGCATCAGCACGGGTAGGGTGATGTGGTCGGAATACTTGGTGATGATGGAGCGCAATTGCCACTCGTTCAGCAGCTCGCTCTCTTCCTCACGCAGATGGAGAATCACCTCGGTACCGCGTGTGGGTTTTTCGATGGTTTCCAGCGCGTATTCGCCCTCGCCGGTGGATTCCCAAAGCACCCCGTGTTCCGGCCCCATGCCAGCACGGCGGGTGCGCAGCGTGACCTTGTCGGCGACGACGAAGCTGGAGTAGAAGCCGACGCCAAACTGGCCGATCAGATTGGCATCGCGGGCCTGATCGCCGCTCAGTTTCTGCATGAACTGGCGGGTACCGGAACGGGCGATCGTGCCGATGTTGTCGATGACTTCCTGCCGATCCATACCGATGCCGTTATCGGACACAGTGATGGTGCGGGCATCCTTATCGAAACTCACTCGGATTTTCAACTCGGGATCGCTCTCGTACAAAGCGCCGTCGGTGAGCGCCTCGAAGCGCAATTTGTCGCAGGCGTCGGATGCGTTGGAGATCAGCTCGCGGAGGAAGACCTCCTTGTTGGAATACAGCGAATGCGCGACCAAACGCAGCAATTGCTGCACCTCGGCCTGAAAACCAAGGGTTTCCTTATGGGCTTCAACGGTCATGGGGAACGGGTCTCCTGGGTGGTGTTCGTATGCCAGGAGCGAATATGCGGGCGACTGGCGGGATTTCAAGATGGCTCAATCTGGATTCCAGACGGTTGAGGATGGCTCGCCCCGCCGGCGAGCGGGGGCTACCCTGTACGGGTTCCGAACCACCGTGACGTGACCCAAGCCCCCAACGATGATCAACCTTCAAAAT
>WBZT01000205.1_pt1 | contig 49173 bp, 39 predicted proteins | sample 5204241 | NCBI WGS metagenome assembly WBZT01 (sample SAMN12344358, study PRJNA552823) | activated sludge metagenome | biome: Activated sludge suspended growth; feature: Nitrification reactor; material: Wastewater; isolation source: activated sludge from nitrification reactor of wastewater... | reverse complement strand
CCGACACGAACGGGAATTACTCGCTCGCCGTGCCGTACGACTGGGCCGGCGCCGTGACACCGATGCTGGGGAATTTCATGTTCGCGCCGGGTTCGCGCGGCTACGTCGGCGTCACGAACGATCTTGCAGCGCAGAACTTCCTCATGATCGCCACCCTTGCCGCTCAACTCGGGATCGGGAGCAGCAACACCAATCTGTTGCTCAGTTGGAACGGCATCGCCGACGTGACCTATCAGGTTTATTGGACCACCAACCTGGAATCCGCCGCCTGGTATCCACTGGATGCTCCCATCGCCGGCACGAACGGCCCGATGCAATTGGCGCTGCCGATCACCGACGAACCGGAGAAGTATTTCCGGCTGGACGCGCATAATTAGCCGGCGGGACCGCGGTCCGGAAGCCGGCGCCGTCCAACTCGCGCCTTGTTTCGGTCGGTTCGCTGAAGTATCTATCCGCCGGCTTTGTGGTGATGAACAAGACGCTGATCGTCATGCCGACGTACAATGAGCGGGACAACCTCCCGCGCATGGCGCAGCGCTTCCTCTCGCTCCCCGCGGATTTGCTCGTGGTGGATGACAACTCCCCGGACGGCACCGGCCAGTTGGCCGACGAACTCGCCACGAAGCACCCGAACCTCCACGTCCTGCATCGCCAGGAAAAGAACGGCCTCGGTCGCGCCTACATCGCCGGCTTCAAATGGGCGCTCCAGCACGAGTACGATTTTGTCTTCGAGATGGACGGCGACTTCTCCCACAACCCGGACGACATTCCCGTGTTGCTGGAGGCGGCAAAGAGCGCCGACCTCGTGATTGGATCGCGCTATATCGGCGGCATCCGCATCATCAACTGGCCGTTGAGCCGGTTGATGTTGAGCAAGGGCGCGGCGACGTACGTTTCGATTATTACTGGAATGCCATTCACCGATCCGACCGGCGGCTACAAATGTTTTCGCCGCAGCGCGCTCGAAGCGCTGGATCTCGACCAGGTCCGCTCGAACGGCTACAGCTTCCAGATCGAACTCACCCATAAGCTCTGGCGGCAGGGAAGGAAGATCGTCGAAGTGCCGATCATCTTTACCGAGCGCGCACAGGGACATTCTAAAATGTCCGGCCATATCATCCGGGAGGCGGTCTTCATGGTCTGGCGGCTGTGGCTGCAAAACGGCTGTCGCCGCAAGCCGAGGAAGTAAGCGCGGCATTTGCCAAACGCCGGCGCTCGACTAGACTCAGGCCATGATCACCTTGATTGTTGGCACGAATCGTCCGGGCAGCAACACGCGCAAAGTTGCCCGACACTTGGAAGAATTTTACACCCAACAAAAAGTTCCGTTGCGCGTGCTCGATCTGGCGCAACTCCCGCCGGAAATTTTCTCTCCGGGTTCGTACGGGGAGAAACCCGCTTCGTTTGCGCCCTTCGCCGACGCTGTGTTGCAAGCCTCCGGCCTGCACGTCGTCACTCCCGAATACAACGGCGGCGTGCCCGGTGTCTTGAAGTATTTCATAGACATGCTCAAGTTTCCCGAGAGCTTCGAGCGCCGGCCGGTTTGTTTTACCGGCGTGGCGGCGGGTGTCTGGGGCGCCCTGCGGCCGGTCGAACAATTGCAGGCCATCTTCGGCTACCGCAACGCTTATCTGTATCCCGAGCGCGTGTTCCTGTCCGGGATCGGCAGGCTGCTGGACGCGAACGGGCGGTTGCAGGATGCAGAGTTGCTGGGCCGGTTGAGCAAACAGGCGGAAGGCTTCGTAACTTTCGCCGAGAAACTTCAGAGCGTGAAGTTGCGCGGAGCGGCTTGAACAAAGCCCTGTTCGCCTCCGTCAGAATCCCGTTCACCCAAACTCTGAATGAACCAATGAAAACTCCTCTTCTCACTCGTTGCGGCGCAGCCGTGCTGGCGGTCGTGCTCTTCGCCGCATCCGCGGTCGCCGAAACTGCCCCCGTGCCCAAGGTCGGCGAGAAAGCGCCGCTGGTCTCCGGCAAAAACCAGGATGGCAAATCCTGGAAGCTCACCGATGCCGTCGGCAAGAAGATCGTGCTCCTCTATTTCTATCCCAAAGATGATACGCCGGGTTGCACCAAGGAAGCCTGCGGTTTGCGCGATCGCATGGAGGATTTCAAGAAGGACAAGGTCGAGGTCGTCGGCGTCAGCTTTGACACGGCCGAGAGTCATCAGCAGTTCATCGAGAAGCACAAACTCAATTTTTCGCTCCTGGCCGACACGGATGGCAAGATCGCCGACGCGTATGGCGTCCGGTTGCCCAACGGCACGAAGGCGAAGCGCGTGAGCTTCCTGATCGGCCTTGATGGCAAAATCGCGCACGTCACGGATTCGCCACAAGCGGACGTGCATCTGAGCGAAATGAAAGCCGCGATCGAGAAACTCAAGGCGAAGTAGCGGCGACTGGAAACGGCTGTCCGAGGTTCGAGGTCTTTCTGCTGACTTCGGACTTCTGACTTACGGCCTCCGTTTGTCCATGAATTGGAGAAAATTGTCCCGGTTCCATTCAGCGTTGAGGGACGCGGGAAAAAATGTGAACCGAGTTGATTTCTTTCGCTTGTCAGGAAGTTAAACCGGGGCAAACGTAGGCGCGATGCGCATCGGTTTCTCAGTACTGGAGGCGGGCACAGGGCAGGGGACAACCCGCCAATATACCCTTCCGTTGACGCGCGCGTTATCCACGCTGGAAGAAGCACCGGACGTCGTGGTATTCGTGCGAGAAGAGGATCTGACCCTCTTCGAGTCGGTTTGCCCTCGCCTGGAATGCGTGCCGGTTCCGGGTAGTTTTCAAGCGCCCGAGCAAGCGCTCGGCTGGCAGGAGAATCACCTGCCTGATCTGGCGCGCGAGCACGATCTCGACCTGGTTCACCTGCCCGATTATCGCCCATTGAAATGGCGCGGCGAGTGCCCGCTCGTGGGCACCCTGCACGAACTCGGTGCTCTTGCGGGAGCAACGAAAGCGAGCTGGACCCAAAAGCTGCTCGGTTCATTTGCGCCGCCCAAGACGGGGCGGCCGGTGCAAAAGTTGATCGTCGCTCACGAGCGTCTTGCGCGCGAATGCCGGGCCCGGCTCGGCGTCACGGAAGAACAACTCGCCATCATCCCGAATGGCATTGACCACGAGCGGTTTTCCCCGGGCCCGGCTTTCGAGGCGAAGGCGGAGATAGGTGCGCGGTTCGATCTCGTCGAGCCGTTCTTCCTTTGCCTCGGCCAGCTTAACCATCCGGCGGCGAATCACGTCAGCCTGGTCGCCGCGTTCAATCGTTTCAAACGGCGCATGAAATCCCCCTGGCTGCTCGTGCTCGTGGGCGACGACGGCATGGATGCGGGAAAAGTGCATGAAGCCATCCTGCAATCGCCATACGCCGCCGACATCCGCTGGACGGCGCACGTGCCGCCGGACGACCTGGCCACGTTGTATCGCGCGGCCGACGTGCTGGTGCATCCGTCACTGTTGGGCGAGCCGAACGTCGCGTTGTTGGACGCGATGGCCTGCGGTTGCCCGGTGATTTGCTCCACGCGCGGCGCGCTGGCGGAAGTCGTGGGCGAAGCTTCGTCGCTGATTGATCCCGAGGACATGGACGACATCGCCGGCAAGCTGGCGGCGATGGCGGGCAGCCTCGAACTGCGCCAACGCTGGCGTGCCGCCAGCCTGTCCCGCGCGAAGCAATTCAACTGGCGGCAAACCGCGGCGCGCACCCGGGCGCTCTACGAGCGGATCGTCTGGCGTTAGACCGGCCGCCATCGGCCCGGGTTACGGGTCATCTCATGGCGTCGGTGAAATTTCGCCTAGGCAGCTTGGACGGAGTCGCTACACTCCCGCCTCATGAACACGGTTCGACTCGGCATCATTGGTATGGGCAATATCGGGAAGTACCATGCCGATTATCTGGCCAAGAAGAAAGTTACTCGTTGCGAACTGGTCGCCGTCTGCGATGCGCTGGCACCGTTGGATGCTTACAAGCCGCTGAAGACCTTCACCGACGGCGAAGCGCTCATCAAATCCGGCGAGGTGGATGCCGTCATCGTGGCCACGCCGCATTTTCAACACACGACCCTCGGCGTCACCGCGCTGGACGCGGGCGTTCACGCGATGATCGAGAAGCCGATTTCCTCGCACAAGGCCGATGCCGAACGACTCATCGCGGCCAGCCGGCGCAATCCCAAAGTCGTTTTCGGCGGCATGTTCCAGATGCGCACGGAGCCGCGTTATCAAAAAGTTCAGAAGCTGATCCAGAGCGGCGAGCTTGGGAAAATCGTGCGCGTCAGCTGGATCAACACGGACTGGTATCGGACGGACGCCTACTACGCTAGCGGCGGTTGGCGCGCGACGTGGAAGGGTGAGGGCGGCGGGGTTTTGTTGAACCAATGCCTGCACAACCTCGACACGATGCAGTGGCTCGTCGGCATGCCCACCCGCGTGCGGGGCTTCTGCCAGTTGGGGCGGTTTCACCAGATCGAAGTCGAGGACAGCGTCACCGCGTACCTGGAATGGCCGAACGGGGCGACGGGTGTGTTCGTCAGTTCCACCGGCGAGGCGCCAGGCACAAACCGGTTCGAGATCGTCGGCTCGCGCGGCACAATCGTCATGGAGAACAACAAGCTGCACTTCACGCGCAACGACGCGGACATGCTCGAATTCAGCCAGACGGCGAAACAGGGCTTTGTCAAGCCGGACGTGTGGCATGTGGACATTCCGTTTGAGAACGCCGTCGTGCCGCACGCGATCATCATTCAGAACTTTGTTAATGCCATCCTTGATGGCGAGCCGCTCATCGTGCCGGGTGCGGAAGGCATGAACTCGGTCGAACTGGCCAACGTGATGGTTTATTCCTCCCTCCTCCACCAGACGGTTGAACTGCCTATGGACGGCCTGGCTTGGGAGAATAAGTTGAACCAGTTGATCGCCGAGTCGAAGGTGGTCAAGAAAGTGGTGCCGGTCGAAGCCACCGATTTCGCCAGTTCGTTCCGGCGCTAACCCAACCAGCCACCACGTTATGTCCGAGCAACCCACCGACACCGCCACCGCCAGAATGAACGCCAATTCCGCGTGGCGGTTTGTGGAGGCGTTCATCCGCGAACCGCTCCTGGTGGGCGCCTGCTGGCCCAGTTCACCCGAGCTGGCGCGTTCCGTGGTGGCGGCCTGTGATTTCCAGCCAGGTGATACGGTTGCGGAACTCGGCCCGGGCACGGGTTCGTTCACGGAACTGTTGCTGGAGCGATTGCACGGGCGCGGGCGGTTGCTGGCGGTGGAGTTGAGCGAGACGAACATCGCCGAACTGCGCCGGCGCTTTCCGCATTGCGAAACGATTCATGACTCGGCGGAAAATCTTCCGAAGCATCTCAATGGCAAACGCGCCCGGTGTGTGGTGAGCGGGCTGGCGTGGGGCAACATGCTGCCGGCGTTGCAGGACCGCATCTTCAACGCCATGCTCGAATCGCTCACGCCGAACGGGCAGTTCGTGGCGTTTGCGTACGTTCATGCCCGCTTCTTCCCGACAACGCTGCGTTTTCGCAAATTGATGTTCCGTAATTTCAGACGGGTTGAACTCACGCCCATTATCTGGCGCAACCTGCCGCCGGCCTACGTCTATCGCTGCTGGCGGAAGTGAACGTCAGCCGCGCGGCGGCGCATTCATTTCTGCGTACAGCCACGCGCGGGCAAAGGCCCAGTGACGCTTGGCGGTCGGCGCGGAGATGCTCAGTAGTTCCGCCGCTTCCTCAAATGTGAGGCCAACGAAATACCGCAGCTTCACCAGCTCCGCCTTGGGCTGGTCCAGCGCGGCGAGCTTTTCGAGCGCTTCATCAAGCGCCAGCAAATCGTCGTTGCCGGCTTCGGTGGCGAGTTCAACCTCGTCAATATCCACGCGCTGCTGGCCGCCGCCGTGGCGGCCAGCTTGTTTACGCCGGGCGTTTTCGATCAGGATGCGGCGCATGGCTTCTGCCGCCGCGCCGAAGAAATGCGCGCGACTCTTGAACTTCGCCTGGCCGTCCGGGCCGACCAGCCGCAGCCAGGCCTCATGCACCAGCGCGGTCGGCTGCAAGGTCTGGCCGGGGGCTTCGTTCACCATCCTGGACGCGGCGAGCTTGCGCAGTTCTTCATAAACCAGCGGCAGCAATTCTCCAGCGGCATGGGCATCGCCGTGTTCGATGGCGTGGAGAAGGTGCGTGACGTCGCTCACGACCTGTTTGTAGCAGGCGGCTGGGGGACTTTCAAATCGTCATGGCTGTTTTATGAAAATCTGTGGCTACGCATCGAGCGGGGGGCGCGCACGCACCCCGCTTGTGTCCGACTGCACCTTGCAGTCGGAAGGACGCGCGCTAACGAGCGTCGTAACCGGGCGCGGTGGCGCGCTCGCCCGCGGTTGACGAGGGCGTCAACCGCCGCACGCGAGGCGGGTACGCTCCCCGACCGCGCGGTGGCTTACTCGCGGGAGGAAGTTTCGGCTCCGGTCAACTTGCGTTTCCACTCCGCGGCCTGGGCCGGGCGATCGGTGGCTTCGTAAATCTGCACCAGCCGTTGCGCGGTTTCCCTTTGCGCGGATTTGCCGCTGGCGGGAATTTTATCCCCGCGCTGTTTCAAACCCTCGTAGCCGGAGAGCAACAACGGCTCGGCCTCGGCGAATTTCTTCTGCCCCAGCAAACTGCCGCCGAGCAGGCTGCGGGCGTTGGAAGCCTGCCAGTCGTCCGGGGTTGTCTTTTCGCGGATGGCCAGGCATTCGCGCGCGAGCGGTTCGGCTTCGGCGAACTTCCCGTTGGCGAGCAGCGTCGCGGTCAGAATGGCCAGCGAGTTGGCGACGGTCGGGTCTTCATTACCGCTGCGTTTCCGCAGGATTGCCAGCCCCTCGCGTTCGATGACGGCGGCCTCGTCCAGCTTGCCTTGCTGATGCAGAATTCCCGCGAGCTTGCTGAGGTAGATCACAACTTCAGGATGGTCGTCGCCCAGGTGCTTCTTGCCGATTTCGACCGCTTTGCGGAACAGCGCTTCAGCTCCGGGCAATTTGCCCTGGCGCTCCAATACGCGCGCCAAACCATCGTGCGCTATCGCCAGTCCGTCGCCTCCGTGCATGCGCCTGCCCATTTCGAGGCCCTCGCGCAAGCGGCTCTCCGCCTCGTGCAGTTTGCCTTGGTCCGCCAGAATCTCGCCGAGGAATTGCAGCGAGCGGGTCAGGTCGGGATGATCGCCGGGAAACATCTTCTTCCGCAACGCCAGCGACTCCCGCGCCACTGCCTCGGCCTCGGCTGGCCGGCCTTGAATCCGCAGCACGGCGCTTAACGAGTCGAGCGACTTGGCAACCTCCGGATGCTCGTTGCCGAAAAGTTTTCGCCGCGTGGCCAGCATTTCGCGCGTGACCGCTTCGGCTTCGGCCAGCCGGGCCGGCGCGTCGGCGCCGCCCGCGCTCCACTGGAAGCGCAACACCGCGCTCAGGGTGTAAAGCGCCGCCGCGGCCTCGGCGGTTTCGCGGCCCCGGAGTTTCGTTTGCAGCGCGAGCGATTGGCGCGTGAGTGTCTCCGCCTCGTGCAGCATCCGCCGGTGCATCAACGCGTCGCCCACCTGGCACAGCGCGTCCGCCACGGTCACGTGCTCCTCGCCGTACGTGGCGCGGGCCAGGCGAAGGTTCTCGCGGGCCATGTCCTCCATGTTTTTGTAGAGCGTCAGCGAGTGGTAAATGTCCGCCAGCGTGAGGCGTAGTTCGATTTGCACCGCCGGTTGGTCCTTAAGCTCCACGCCAATGCGCTCGGTGGTCCGGTCCAGGATTTCGCGCAGCATGGTGCGGTCGCGGCCCAGCGCCGCCGAGGGGCCGACGCCGTTGAGCATGTCCTTGAGAAATGCGGCGACCTGCCGGCTCTTGGTGGATTCGGTCTGCGCCTTGAAATACAGCGAGGTGGAAATGCCCAGGCCGGCGACGAGGGCCACGCCGACGGCGCTCGCGGCGGCAAACGCGAGCTGGTTGCGTCGCACCAGTTTTTGAAAGCGGTAGAGATTGCTCGGGGGCCGGGCGACGACAGGTTCGCGGTTCAGAAAGCGCTCCACGTCCATCGCCAGGCCGTTGGCCGTTTCGTAGCGGCGCGTGCGGTCCTTCTCCAGCGCCTTCATCACGATCCAGTCGAGGTCGCCGCGAATCAGACTGGTGAGCCGCGCGGGTTCGGCCTGACGCTGTCTCGCGACGGCAACCTGTTCGCCCGCGAGCATCGTGCTCAAGCGCGTGGAAGGCCGGGTCGGTTCCTGTTCGCGGATCACGCGGCGCATCGCGTCCAGCCCGGCGCGCGAAAGTTCGGCGGGATCGAACGGCGTCTTGCCCGTGAGCAATTCGTAGAGCAACACGCCGAGCGCGTAGATGTCGCTGCGTGTATCAACGTCCAGCCCGCTCAGCTCGGCCTGCTCGGGACTCATGTAAGCGGGCGTGCCGATGAATTGCTCGAACGCGGTGCACAACGTTTTGTTCGTGAGCCGCTGTTCGGTCGCCGCCTTGGCGATGCCGAAATCAATCACCTTCGGCACGGGTACGCCGTCGTGGAGTGAGACGAGGATGTTCGACGGCTTGATGTCGCGGTGGATGATGCCCTTCTGATGCGCGTGCTGGATGGCCTGACAGACCTGGACGAACAGCATGAGGCGTTTTTCGGTCGGGAGTTTGGCTTCGTCGCAGTAGTCGGTGACACGGACGCCGCGCACGAGTTCCATCACGAAATACGGCCGACCGGTCTGGGTTGCGCCGGCGTCGAGCACCGTGGCGATGTTCGGATGGTCCATGAGCGCGAGCGCCTGTCGCTCGGCCTCGAACCGGGCGATGACCTGGCGCGTGTCCATGCCGAGCTTGATGACCTTGAGCGCCACACGCCGGCGCACCGGCTCCTCCTGTTCGGCCATGTAAACGACGCCGCAACCGCCCGCGCCGATTTGCTGGAGTAACCGGTAGCGTCCGATGCGGTCGCCCGTCTTTTCCGTGAGGGTGGCGGATGGCGCGAGGGTTTCGCGCAACGCCGCCGCCGCGGATTTTTCCAGGACGCCGACGGCCCGGGCGTGCGCGTGGAGCAGAGTCTCGACGCGCTGGCGCAAGGGGGCGTCTGCGCCGCAAGCTTGCGTGAGGTAGGCGTCGCGATCCGGGACGGGCCGTTCCAGCGCGGCGGCAAAGAGGATTTCCTCGCGTTGGAGCGGCGCGTTCATTTGGTGCAACGGCTTTCTAGCAGACAATCCGCGAAGCCGGGAGCAAAACGTTCGGCAAAACAGGACCGGGCTGCGCCGTCTGGTTTTGCTGGTCTTCCTGTGAACTGGCGCGCCGAGCACCGGCTCGGCTCGTTACGAAAGCCTCGTGGAAACTGGCTGACGCGGTGCTCGGCGCTGCATCGCGGTTCATGGTCCCAAAGTGCGCCTTACCGGCCCGACCGTGTTCAAGGGTTTGATGCGCGCCTCGTTTTGGAGAGTTCTCTTCTTGTCAAATCACCGGCCGTGCCTACGGAGAACTGCGTCGCACGCGGAAGAAACGATTGCCCGGCAGCACCGGCTCGGGGTGCGGGCTGGTGGCGCCCGTCACTTCATCCCACGGGCCGTCTAAAGTCGGAGCGGCTTCCAACGTGCCGACGCAGTCCCAGGTCAGGGTGAGGGTCAGCGGATCGGGCGGGGACACTTTGACGTGCAGCGTGCAGTCTGGCAGCGGTGGCGGCAGCACGATGACGTTGAACGAACACGTGTTCGTGTTGCGGCACGCGTCGCGGGCGACACAGGAGACAAGGTTGGTGCCGAGGGGGAAGACGCTGCCGCTCGGCGGGGTGATGTTGAGCTGCCACAGGTCGGTGGCCGTGGTGAGGGTGAATTCCACGACGGCGTCGGTGCCGTTCGTGGCGGTCACGATGATGTCGTGGCAATCGAGGGCGGGTGGAGTGAAGTCGTAGTGTGCGACGATTTGACGGGTGGCCTTTTGACCCAGAAGATTGGTGGCGGTGGCGGTGTAGAGGATGTCTTGATAGTAGGAGGGCGGGTAGCCGTCGAAATCGGGGAACAAGCCGTGCGCGGTGGTCAGGTTGGTTCTCGGCTGGCCGGCGGGGTAAAGGATGCGGATGTCCGAGTAGCCGATCCGGATGCTGGGATCGGACAACGGCGAAGCGCGCAAGCTCAGGAACACCAGGTTGGATTCGCACGAGGTGGCATACGCCCGTGCCAGGAATCCGAAGTTGGTCGAACACATCGGCGGCTCGATGAAAACCTGGAGACAATCCTCCACGCACAGCTTCTCGCCGGCCACGACGGTGACTTCGATGGGCGGCAACTGAACCGCCGACTCGCCACCGCCGGGATCAACGGTCGTGATCGAGGCTGAAAGCGTGTACGTGCCCTCGGGGAGATACATCGTGACCAGCCCTTCATTCGCCGCGGTGACGGCGGTGTTGGGCAGGCCATAGGCGTAGTCGCTGCCAACGTGATACGCGCGAACCTGGCCTTGGGAATCAATGCCCGCGAAGCCGCCACTGGCGTTGATGCGCGGACTATGGAAGCGGGCCGGTGATTTGATGCGCACGCAGACTTCGGCGAATCCGTAATGCAGATCGTTTGTCACGCGATCTCCGGGCGCGAGCGTCACCTGCCAGGGCACGTCCTCGGCCACGTTGCCCACTTGATCCACGTAAGGCGCGCCGTTCGTTTCGAGTTGGTGGAACGTGTAGCTGAGGCTCTCCTGCCGCCAGATGCCGGGTTGATCGTTCAACATGCCGAGGACAACTTCATAATCGCCCTCGAACGCCGCCGTCGCCGAGTTGAACGCGCCCATGAACGAAGCCGCCGCGCCGCCGCCCGTGGTCGCGAACGAGGCGCCAGGCGCGAGTTCATCCACGCCAGCAACGTTCACGTAACTGCCGCGCGTCCCGCCTGGCCCGACGGCGTCGGGAATGCCATTCGTGTCGGGGTCGTAATCCGCCGCGCGCAGTAAGCCGCGCAATGCCGAGAGGCTGCCGCTGGGTTCCGGCGGGCCGGTGAGCGTGATCTTCCCGAAGATGCGCGCGGGGTGCATCACGAACGTGTCGCCCAGATCGTTCGTCGCGCCAGCAGTGACTTCGACGCCGGCATTGGTGCCGGCCCCGAGAGCGGGCGTCTGGAAATACTCGAAGCGATAGCCGTCGCCAAACTGCATCTCCGCATGCACACGCCAGCCTTGCCCGGCCGTGGAGGGAACGAGGTTCGGCAATTCAAACGCCCGGCTGGCGTCGCCGCCCGGAGTTTCGGCGGGCAGCGCGGCGTAGCGTTGATTCGCGGCCGGTCCGGCGGCCTTGACTACCGGGCGGCCTAACAGTTCGAAATAGCCGTCCGTCGGCAATTCGATTTCATCCACGAGATTCGCATTGCCGATGATGTTTCCCAACGCGCCGGAGTCGGGCAGGGTGATCGTGATGACTGGCTGGTCTTCGCAGTTCAACAGCATCGTGTGCGTCTCGCGATGCGTGAGGCGGTCGAGATAAATGTCCGTGCCGGTGTCCACTTCGACGACGAGTTCCAGGCCCACGCCGCTGGGCACGACGAGGAAATTGTTCGTGCGACCCGGGGGCTGGGTCGTGTAGCGGGCGCGCAGGCCGTAAGGCGAATTGGTTTCCGTGACGAAAGCGCGCCCGCCGAGCGCGGCGACGGGCTGGCCCAAGGCGTCCACATAACGCAGTTCAATCAAAGCTACGCACTCGTCGAAATTCACTGTGGCGGGCGGCGAGTTGCTCGTGACGGGCGCAGCGACCTGGACGGGCGTCCAGTACTCTTCGCTGGTATCGAGCACCGCGTACGCATAGACGCTGTAGGCCAGCGGCGTGTCATTGGCGGTGACGGTGAGCGCGTAGGGACTGCTGAGGTGGTCGGCGGTGTTGAAGCTCTTGCTCGAGATGAGCGCGTCGGGTGGATCGGTGTAGGCGAAGATCGAAAATGCGAACATCCCTTCGTCGGCCGGCGGGCCGAGCCGGGCGAGAATATCGGGATCGGTATTCACAAAGCGCACCAAGCCGCTGATGGTGTTGGTGCCGGACTGCACCTGCTGGCCAGGAGCGCTGGCGACCAAGCTGGCCAGCACGGCTAAGAAGGCAGTCATGCGGCGGAATCCAGGGTGTAGGTTGATCATAATGGCTTTCCAGGTTATGCGTGAACGCCCAGGGGTTTGCCTGATCCTGTCCCGGGTGCTCACTATACAGTGCGAAAAGCACGGGCAAAAAGGATCAGGCAATTGGAAAAAATGCGGACGAGCCCGGGAAAACGATTTTTCGCTAGCTAGCGTCACCCTGGCGGAGCAGTATTTTGGCCGATCATGAAATTGATGGGCATTGGCGACGAAGCGGCGAACGGCATTGACGGCCAGCTCCTGGCCACGAAGGAACTTGGCTGGAAATTTATCGAACCGCGGGGCGTGGAAGTACCGGGTTTTGCGAAGGCGAATTTCCACGACATCCCGGATGCGGCGTTCGATCTGGCGGTGAAGAAATTGGAGGACGCTGGAATCGGCGTCTATTGCTTTGGTTCCACGGTGATGAACTGGGCAAAGAAAATCTCCGACCCTTTCGATATCACGCTTGCCGAAGTGAAGCGCACCATTCCGCGGATGAAACGCACCGGAGCAAAGTTCGTCCGTATCATGAGCTTCAAGCCCGGCGACGACGAATTTAAGACGCCGCCCGAGGTTTTCCGTCGCGTGAGGGACGTGACGAACATGTTCCTTGATCAGGGTCTCCAGCCGGTTCACGAAAACTGCATGAACTACGGCGGCATGAGCTGGCAACACACACTGGAGTTGTTGGACAAAGCGCCCGGCCTCAAACTTGTGTTCGATACCGCCAACCCGATTTTCAATCCCGACCGCACCAAGCCCAAACCCTGGCCGCGGCAGGACGCGTGGGAATTCTGGGAGCACGTTCGCGATCATGTCGTCCACATCCACATCAAGGATGCCACTTGGAATCCGGCGAAGAATGATGCCGACTACAACTGGCCGGGCGAAGGGCAGGGCCGCGTGCGCGACATCCTGCAAGACGCCGCCCGGCGCGGTTACAGCGCTGGTTTGAGCATTGAGCCGCACATGGTCGTCGTGTTCCACGACGCGAACTCCAAAGCCGCCAACGACGACGCGACGCGAAAGAACTTTGTCGAATACGGTCGGCGGTTGGAGCAAATGCTCGCTGCCTCGAAACGGGCGTGACCCATGGCGACCTGCCAATCAATCATTTTCCGAAACGCGGTTGCCGGAGCTAGATCGTCCGCCCATGATCGTCGTTAGTTCCGTCAACGTATTCGTTCATGATCCGCGTCCCTGCCCACCACGCTTTCATCTCAAGCGATGGATGATCTGCCCAACGCGACAGTGAGCCGCCGCAACGTTCACGCTAAGGAGCGGGGGGTACAAAAAACGGGAGCCGGCTGGGGCCAGCTCCCAAAATTCTGCGGTTTGGCAAGGATTACGAAGTCAGCTTGCGGCTCCACCCAAGTGCCAGTAACCCCATTCCCAGGAGCAAGGCACTCGTTCCGCCGTCAGGAACCTGGGCTTGATCCCGCTGTTCCAAGCGAACATTGTCCAGAATGGCGCCGACGTTGTCGCCGCCGGCATTCTGGAAGACCAGGTTGATGCTGGTTGCAGACAGAACCTGAAACGGCAGGGTATAGGTAGTCAGTGGATCCATATAGTTGAGGACGTAGTTCTGATTGGCAAAACCAGTGTCAACGGACACACTGATGGTATCATGCGCAGCACCACGCGCATTACCGCCCAGCATGAAGGAAAGCGAGTAGAATCCGGGAGTCACGGCGATCGCGCTGCTCGTCATCTTGCCGGCTTGGCTCGTGCTTCCGTCCAAGTCCACGAACAATCCGTTGCCAGGGTAGAAATCAAAGAAGCCGTTACCGATGAGGTCAACCGTGCCTGGATTCACGGTCCAATTTACGAAACCCGCGTAGTTAAGCGTCCCCACCCCGCCGTTCTCCCCGTTGAAGTTATCGCTGAAGATTGTTACCGCGCCCGCCCCTGCCGGTAGGGCAATGCACGCTGCTGCAAGGAGTGTTTTTATGAGTGTTTTCATATCCCGAAGTTACCCAATGTTGTATCCCAATCCCGAGGTGCGCCTGAGCACTTTCGCGCTCAAACCAAGCGCCTTGCCTGAATTTCGAGCAGTCCAGATGCCGTGACTGTGGTTTTGGATTTGTGGAATTGGCTTTTTCAGTCCACTAAACGTTGGCCTGCAATGCTGTGGACCTTTTTGCCTTGATCTTGACAGATGGCAAATGCCTTCGCTGCTTGGAGACCAGAAGTGTAAACATGTCCGTCGTGTCCGTTGTTGGCAAACCAGCATGGGAGTCGCACTAGCGGGTGATTGCAGGCGTTTGGGTGCAAGAATTATGTTGGAGGCTGCGGTGTAAGCGGTGGCGACACATCAGGCCGCGCGCGGCCTCTCATTGCTGACTGCAACGATTTTCGAATTAACTTCGCTACGATCTCCTCAAGACTGCATTCAAAATGGAGTGACTCGGATCGTGCTTTCGAGCCCTGGATTCGGCTGGTACGTCCGTGAATCTGAATGTCTGCCGGCCAACCTGAACGAAAGGCGCTGTTGAGAACTCGCTGCCACTTGAAAACAAAAAAGGCGTCCTTGCGGACGCCTTGAAACGAAGACCAGCCGAGGTCAAATCCCCTCGCCAACTTGGAATCGGACGAAGCGGCGGATGGTGATTTCGTCGCCGAGCTGCTTGCCGACGGTCGCCACGTGCTCCTTCACGCTGACCTCGGAGTTCTTCTTCACGAAGCCTTGGTCCACGAGGCAGTAAGTCTGGTAGAACTTCTCCAGGATTCCCTGAAGAATCTTCTCCATCGCCTGGGCGGGCTTGCCTTTCAGGCGGTCGGATTGCGCCGCGATTTCGCGCTCCTTGGCGATGACATCCGCGGGCACTTGCTCGCGCGAGACGGCGAACGGATGCCCGGCGGCGATTTGCAGCGTGATGTCCTTCACCAGTTGCTTGAATTCGTCGTTGGCTGCGGTTTCCGGTTTGCTGGCGCCGACTTCCACAAGCACGCCGACTTTCGCGCCGGTATGGATGTAGGCGGCCACAAGCCCGTTGCCGGATACTTCCATGCGGGCGTTGCGAGCAATCTTGATGTTCTCGCCGATGCGGCCTACCGCCGCCTCGCGATCAGCCTCCAGATTCGCCGCGGGATCGGCGGCAACCTTGCGGGCAATTTCGTCGCAGAAGGCACGGAACGATTCATTGCGGGCCACGAAGTCGGTTTCGCAGTTCACTTCCACGAGCACGCCGGCTTTGCCGCCGGGCGCAATGAACTGGGCAATCACGCCCTCGCGCGCTTCGCGGGATGCCTTCTTCGCCGCGCTGGCGGCGCCGCTCTTGCGCAGGATGTCCACCGCCTTCTCCATGTCGCCCCCGGCTTCGGTGAGCGCCCGTTTGCAGTCCATCATGCCTGCGCTGGTCATTTCGCGCAGCTTGGCCACATTGCTAGCATTTATTTCAGCCATTGATCTAAAAAGTTGAGAGTTGATTGTTGAAAGTTGAGATGCGGCTGGCGCCAAGTCTCAACTCTTCACACCGGCACGGACTCCGTGGCTGGTGCGGTGGTTTCCGTGGTGGCGGGCGCCTCGGTGGCGGCTTCCTCGGGTTTGCGGCGCGTGGCCTTGGATTCGTATTCAGCCTGGGCGCGCGTCACGACCTGCGAGATCGTCGCGAGAATCATGCGCACCGAACGGATCGCGTCGTCGTTGCCGGCGATCGGATAATCCACCAGGTCGGGATCGCAATTCGTGTCCACGATGGCCACGACCGGGATTTTCATGCGGCGGGCCTCGGCCACGGCGTTATGCTCGCGTTTGATGTCCACGACAAACATCGCCGCGGGAATCCGGTCCGGCTTGTCCATGCCGCGGATGCCGTCAAAATACTTCACCAGCCGCGCGCATTCGCGGCGGATGACGGCCTGCTCCTGCTTCACATAGGCGTTGATCGAGCCGTCGGCTTCCATCTTCTCGATCTCTTTGAGCCGGGCGATGGATTTCTTGATGGTGTTGAAATTCGTAAGCGTGCCGCCGAGCCAGCGCTCGGTGACGAAATACTGGTTGCACTCCTTGGCGGTTTCCTTGACCGCCTGCTGGGCCTGCTTCTTGGTGCCGACGAACAGCACCTTGCCGCCCTTGCGCACGGTGGTGGTGAGGAAATCGCACGCCGCCTCGAGCTGCGCGATGCTCTTGCTGAGATCAATGATGTGAATCCCGTTGCGGGCGTCGAAGATGAACTTCTTCATCTTGGGATTCCAACGACGCGTCTGATGTCCGAAATGGACGCCGGCTTCCAACAATTCCTTAACGCCAATGCTTAACACAATCTTCCTTTGGTTGAGACCCCGGAGTTTTTCCAGAGCATCCCGCGGAACACGGGATTATTTTCGATGTTATTGTGGCCGCCCAAACTCACACGAGGCCGGGCAATTTAAGGCCGTTCAACTCCCTCCGCCGAACCCGGCGAAAGAGGGCAGGAAGGTACCAGAGTCCGGCGTGGAGGCAACAGGGAATTCTCGGTCGGGCAGGCGCAAATTCCCATCGCTCCCCGCGCGCATGGCAAACCCGCCCGCCGGTTTCGGGCTAGCGGCCCGTCACGCCGGCAAAGATTCCCTTCAGGGCGCTCATCGGTATGCTGGCACCGACGGTGATGCTCCATTGATCCGGGCCGGTGCGGGGAGAATAAACCTCGCGCAGCGAAACGACGTTTGCCGCGAACAGGAGGTAGATGTTCTCGGTCAAGGGGTGCGCGAAGGTGACGGAAAAAACGGGCGCCCAGCGATGGTTGAACTGGGGCAGGCCGCCGTCCACCTTCACCTCAAGTTGTGTTTCAGTGGCGTTGATGACCGGCACGTCCACGGGGCCGAACCCGGCCCGCAGGCAGAGCAAGCCGTAGCTGCTGGGGTTGCCCAGGAACTCTGCGCGGTAACCCAGCTCGTAGCCCAGGCCAAAAAACGCGCTGGTATGCACTTGAAGGAAGTCTTTTTCGGTCGAAACTCCGCCGCCCAATTCGATCGTGAACTGGCGCCGCGCGAAGGCGGTTTCATGGCGCCACAAGGGCAGGCCAATGTCCAGATTCGCGTAGAAGTCGCCGCCACCCGCCAGCGTTGCCGCGGAATAATTGGTCGCCGCCAGGCCGCCGCCAAAAACAATGCCGATGCCGGCGGAGATGTCCGGCCGGGTGGGCCAGATTTCGCACATCCACTGGCCGTTCGTCGCGCGCGCATCCTCGCCGCGGCCGACCAGTGCATACCGGTCAACCCAGTTGATGGAGAGAAAGCTCACCGTGTCATTGCCTTGTTTGTTCAGTTTGCCGGTGTCAGTGTCCACTGTAGGATCGTATCCGATGGCGTAGGGGTTTTGAAACTTGGCCCCGGACGCGAAGAAGATCGGGTGCGCAGATTGGTTTGTATCCCAGGCCGTCAGCCGGCTGCTCTCCTCCCTGTCATCCGACGGCTTGGTCGAATTGGCCTCCTTCGGCTCTTTGTCCTTCGCGGACGATGCATCCAGTGCGAGCCGCTTTTTCAGCAGCCCGGTGCGGACGAGCGCGGGATTCGCTGTCGCCGCTGGCTCCGGCTGGCCATCGGATGGCACGCTCGCCATTTTGAGCAGGTCAAACAGTGCCGCGACTTCCTGCGCGGAATACCGCTTCTGCATTTCGCCGAACGTTTCCGGCGTGAAGTTGCAGGACCACCCCTGCGCCCGAACCAAAACCAGCAACTGGCCTGGGGTGAGGTCGCCGCGGTCGCGCAGCCTGATCTTGTCGAGCAACTGCGTGGCGGTGAATGGCGGATCAACCGTCGCCGGCTCCGTCGCCGCCGCGCGCTGCCCGCCCGCAAGCATGTGCAAAGCGGCCAGGACTGATAACAACAGGGTACAGCTCATGATTTGCGAGTGCTTCATAAGACAATTCCTTATTGGACCGAAGTGTGGGACGGGCAAAGGAGTAGGGGGGCCGGGGGGCGAAACGCAAGCACAAAGCCATGGCGAAATCTCCGCCGTTCACCGCGGATTTTTGAAGCTTCCGGCGGCTGGCTTGTCAAACCGCCGTTCGCTGATTATTGTCACGCCATGTTGAGATTGCGCAATTTTGTCCTGCCCGCGCTGGTTTCGAGCGCGAGCCTCGCCGTCGCCGATACCATTCAGCTTAGGGACAACGCCGCAATCTCGGGCAAAATCCTTTCCGAGAAGAACAGTCTCGTCGCCGTGGACGTCGGCTACACCGTCCTGACCGTCCCCCGCGCCAGCATTGTGAAGATCTCGCGCGGCGAGGAAGCGGAAGGTCCGGCCAAGCCCGTCAAGACCGCGCGTGGGGCCAAGACTTCGCCGAACGCCCAGCCGCCCGCCGAGTCGCGCGGAGATTTTTACGTCGCCACGGTCAGGTCCGGACCGGAGCGCAACGTGCGCGACCTGGTCAACCAGCTTGGCGAAGCCGTGGTGCAGGTGCGCACGCCCAGCGGGCTGGGTTCCGGTTTTTTCATCAACGATGACGGTTTCCTGATGACGAACTTTCACGTGATCGAAGGCGAGACGCAGATTTCGGTGGAGGTTTACCTTCAGAAGGGCGGGCAGCTTGAGCGCAAGACCTGCAAACAGGTGCGCATCGTGGCGTTGAACAAGTTCGCCGATCTCGCGCTGCTAAAGGTCGAGGACAAGGACGCGCCCAAGTCCAAGCATGTGTCCCTGGGCAGTTCAGATGCGCTGTCGGTGGGTGAACGGGTCTTCGCCATCGGCAGCCCGCTGGGACTGGAGCGGACGGTCACGGAGGGCATTCTCAGTACCAAGACGCGCCAAATGGCGGGCGAGCTTTATCTCCAAACCACGACCCAGATCAATCCCGGTAACAGCGGTGGCCCGCTGTTCAATATGAGCGGCGACGTCGTGGGCATCACCAACATGAAGATCACTTTCGGCGAGGGGCTGGGGTTCGCGATTCCCGTTGAAACGGTCCGCTACTTTCTGGATCATCGCGACGCCTTTGCCTACGCCACCGATAATCCGAGCAATCCGTTCCGCTATCTCGAACCGCCGAGCCGGACGAAGCACAAACTCGCGGAGCAGTAAACCCCGCCGCGGGCGTCCGCCGTTGATTTGTTTTCATACCTTCCCACGGCCAGCCGCCGACGCATGAACCACACCCGGACCATGATTTTTAGCCAGACCCGCCGCGCTTCCGCGGCCCTGCTGCTCTCGGGCAGCTTCGCCTTCGCCGCCATTCCACCCGTCGAGAAGCTTCTCCCGAATGACACGCTGTTCGTTTGCGCCGTGCCCGATTGCCCCAAGTTCAGCCGGCTGGTTGAACGCTCGCCGCAGGCCGGGCTGTGGAACGATGCCGCGATGAAACCGTTTCGCGACAAGTTCATGGAGAAGTGCAGCGAGGAACTCATCAAACCGCTCGAACAGGAACTGGGTGTGAGGTTGTCGGATTACACCGCGTTGCTCCAGGGGCAGTTCGCTCTCGCGGTCACGCCGGACGGCTGGCCAGGCCAGGAAGGCGCCGAGCCGGGCATCGTGCTGCTGCTCGACGCAAAGGACAAAGGCGGGCAGTTGAAAACCAACCTCACCGAGTTGCGCAAGAAATGGTCCGACGCCGGCAAAGCGGTGAAGACGGAAAAAATCCGCGACGTGGAGTTTTCCATCGTGCCGCTCTCCACGAATGATCTGCCGGCGACGCTCAAGAAATTCTTCCCGCAAAAGCAGGAAATCCAGGAACTCGGCAAGGAGCCGGAGAAGAAAACGGAGGAGAAGAACGAGTTGATCATCGGCCAGTATGAATCGCTGCTGATCCTCGCCAGTTCGGTCAAGACCGTGGAAAGCATCGCCGCCCACCTGACCGGCGGCAGCGCGCCCGCCCTCGCGGATGACGCCGGCTTCGAGCAAAACCGCCTCGCCCTGTTCCGCGAGGCGGCGGGCTACGCCTGGTTCAACGCTACCCGCTTCTTCGAGAGCTACGCGAAACTGCCCAAGGAAAAACCGTCCCAGGTGCCGACGCCGCTGCCGTTGCCCGAACCCGACAAAGTCATCGGCGGTCTGGGCTTCGCCGGCTTGAAATCTCTGGCGTTCACGCTGCGCGATTTGCCGGAAGGCAGTCTCGGGGAGTTCTTCATCGGCGCGCCGGAGGCCAATCGCAAGGGGCTGACGAAGCTCGCGGCCGTAGATGCCAAGGAAGCCAGCCCGCCGCCATTCGTGCCGGCGGACGCAGTGAAATTCCAGCGTTGGCGGCTTGATGGTCAGAAGACCATCGGCACGTTGGAAAAAATGCTCGGCGAAATCTCGCCGCAATTCCTGAACACCTGGAATTTTCTCCTCAAGAGCGGCGAGGACATGATGAAACAATCCAATGCCGACTACGATTTGCGCAAAAGCGTCTTCGGCAACCTGGGCGACGATTTGATCACCTACGAGAAACCACCGCGCGGCAATTCGCCGGCGGAACTCGCCGCACCGCCTTCGCTGTTCGCCATCGGCTCGCCCGACGCCGAGGCACTCAGCCGCGCGCTCTCCGGCGTGCTGATCATCCGCTTTGGCGATGCCATGAGTCCGAAGACGCGCGAATTCCTGGGCCGGAAGATTTATTCCGTCAGCCTGCCCTCGGGTCGCGGCGCAGACGCCGGCTCGCTTAATTACACGGCCGGCAGCGGTTACGTGACGTTCAGCACGGACACGGCACTGATCGAGGAGTTCATCCGCAGCGCCGAATCGCCGGGCAAACCCCTGCGCGAGGCCGCGGGTTTGGCAGACGCGGCCCAGCGAGTGGGCGGCTTCGGCACGGGCGTCTTTTGTTACGAAAACCAGGCCGAGTCCATGCGTGTGGCGTTTGAACTGTTCAAGAAGCAGCCCCCGGCCACCGGCGGCAGCCTGACGGGATCGAACCCACTGACCAGTGCGCTGCCCTTTGCCAGTGCGGAAAAAAGCTGGCGTGCGTGGATGGATTTCTCGCTGTTGCCGGACTTCGCCAAAGTGTCACGCTACTTCACCCTCTCCGTCTGGGCTGCCAGCACGACCACCGAGGGCACGAGCTTCAAATTCTTCACGCCCGCGCCGGGGACTCCGAAATAAGTCGCGGACGATTCAATTCATCGCCGTTGGTTTCCCGCGTCGTCCGATGCGCCGGTGGTCGGCAGATGGCGCCGGTGCGCGTTCAGCGCGGCATTGCGCGTTTGGCTTCCCATTCCATCCGGGCGGCCAGGCATTGAGAGCAGACGTAGATCATTGCCTGCGTCGGGCTGTTCCGACCAACAATGCACCCGCCTAAGAATTCATCCGGTGCGTGCGGGAAATTGTTGCTGCTCGCCGCTGCGAAAGCCTTGCCATATTCATTCAGAGCCACCAAGCCATACGTAACCGGCACGTTGGTCTTGCACATGCGTGAGTTGTGGATTTGACAGACCGGGGAAGCGCCACGCGTGGCGTCCAGACTCCGTCGGTCGCAGCCCGCCGAGAGGAGAGCCGTTGCCAGAATCATGAACTGAGCAAGTCTTATCAATGCTTCACCAAGAATGTCTTTCCGCCCGACGACACGCCCGTACAAACGCCGGCGTTCGTCGAGCTTATTCCTGCGGATAAACCAGGATGCGGTCGTGAACGAGGACCACGAGATCGTTCTTGCCGTCGCCCGTCACGTCGGCCACCGCCGCTTCGCGCGGTTCGGGTGAATCACCGGTGCGGCCCCGGAAAGTTTTTTGCTCGAACACCTGCCAGCGATCCGCCGGCACGAGCTTGTGTTGCGCGTCGAAGATCACCAGGTCGAGGTGGTTCTTCGCGGTCTCGGTGAACACCAGATCGCGACGACCGTCATTGTTCAAATCACCGGTGATCACGTCGGTGAGGTAGCCGTCTTTGACGGGCGTTTCGTAACCGTCCAGTTCGCTGAATTCCCAGACGTCGCCCGCGAACGGCATCCAGGCCACGGAGTTCAGCCCCAGGAACGCCACGCCGTTTGGCCTGGCTTCGCGCAGGGCGACGCTTTGCAGGCTGGCAAAATCCGAGACCGGCAGGGGCAGATTGCGCACCACCTGCCACGCGCCGGCGGTGTCGCGCTCGCAAAGCGTGAGGACCTTGCGCTCGGCATCAAGCAGGAAAATGGAGGCGACCGCGTTGCTGCCGTTGGGCACGGCGGCGGCGCCAACGAGCTTGGAATTGCTCGCGCTGCCGTTGATTTGTTCCTTCACCTGGAACGTGTAGCCCAGCTTGTTCGTCGAGTTGGCCGCAGGCTCTTCCGCGCGAAGCACCACCGCGCGCAGAAAATTCTTTTGCGCCAGCAGCAGTTCCGCTTTGCCATCGCCATCCACGTCGGCGGCGCTGAACCACGGTTGCGCGATATCCGAACCGCCCGGCGGAGCGACGTCGAATTCCGCGAAATCCTGATTGGCCCCCTGCCGCAACACCTTGATCTTTTCGTACGGAATCAGCGCCAGCAAATCGGGCAGACCGTCCTGATCCAGGTCATGCAGCGCCAGCGAAACGGGGTTTGACTTGAAGCTCTCACTCAACGCCTGGGATTTCACTTCGCCGTTGAAGCTCCGGGTCACGAGCGAACGCTTGCCGTCCTTGTCCACGATGGCGGTGAGCGACGGTTTGGCGCCCGGCTGGAGCGCGCCCACCGTCATCGCCAGCGGTTTCCCGTCGAGCGGAATCAACGTCGGAAAAGGCAGCCGCCCCTTGTCGTCGAAGCGCGTCACGCCAATCTGTTGTTCACCGCCTTGCGCCGCGGGCGCGCTGAAGAGGAAGATCTCTGGATTGCCATCGCCATCCCAGTCCGCCACGCCGAGGTCGGTGACCCCCGCGAGCGTGGAAAAGGTCTTGCCGGAACCGAGTGAGCCGTCGGGCTTCTGCAAATAGAGGGTGAGTTGTCCGCTCTCCGGCTCGGCGACCAGCAGGTCGGAAAGGCCGTCGCGATTCACATCGGCCCACTTCAATCCGCGCCGCGCCTTGTCGGTCTGGTTGAGCGGCAGCACTTGGAACTGTCCCTGGCGAAACGCGCCGGACAACGCCTCCGCCGGTTTGCGTTTGAACTCCGAAATCTGCGCGCGGCCCGAGTTCAATGCGACCGTGACGACGTAGGTTTGTCCGTTCGACTCGAAGTTGTCCGCGCAAAACGAGCGGATGGGCGGCAGCGAAAAATAAATCTCCGGCCCCAATTGTCCGGCGGCATCCTGCAACCGGAAGCGGAACGGCATGGGGCTGTCCCAGTTTACCAGCAGCAAGTCTTTGCGCCCGTCGCCGTCCAGATCCAGCACGTCCACCGCCTTGACCGGCGAGGCGAGCGGGAATTTCCGGGGCTCGGCGAACGTGTGGTCGGGTTGCTGGGTGATGAGATAGACGTGTTTCTCCGCCAGCAGGACGAGGTCCACCAGTTGATCGCCGTTCAAATCCTCGGCCGCCAGCGCGCCGGGCAGCAACTGGCCGTCGTCAATGCTCCAGCGCTTCGGGGCGCTCCAGCCGTTCGTGCCCTCGTTGAAAATTGCCACCAGTTCCTTCGGCTCGCCGTAGTAGGCGATGTCGGGCCGCTGATCGCCGTTCAAGTCGGTCACGACCAGCGCGGCAATCCGCTTCTCGGAGGCAATCGAATCAATCCGAAACCGGGCATCCGGCGGCAGCTCGTTCAACTCCCGTTTCGTGGCCGGCTTGCGCGCCGGCTGGTTTGTTTTGCCGGTCTGGTTGTAGAGGAGGTTGATCTTCGAGCGCGCGTTGTTGACCACCACCAGGTCATTCAATCCGTCGCCATCCAGGTCGGCGACCTGGAGCGAACTGATCAGCGGGTCAATGGGGAAAATCTCCCGGCCGGAAAAGCCGAAGCCGTTCGTCGTGGCGGCGGCCGTCGCAGCGAACTGCCAGCCAGCCGCCAGGGCGAATGAAGCGGCCAAACAAAGCGATTTCATACGTGCATTCAGGGGGCGCAAGGTGCCAGCGCGCGGCGGGGTTGGCGAGAATTATTCCCCAAGGAAATGCAGCACCACCTTGCGGGTGTGCGGCGCGCGGCGGTGTTCCCACAGGTAAATACCCTGCCAGGTGCCGAGCGTGAGCCGGCCTTCGGCGACGGGGATGCTCAAGTTGACCGTCGTGAGTGCGGTCCGCACGTGCGCCGGCATGTCGTCCGGTCCTTCGCAGGTGTGCTCGAACAGCGGGTCGCCATCGGGAACCAGGCGCTTGAAGAAGCGTTCCAAATCTGCGCGCACGTCGGGGTCGGCGTTTTCCTGGATCAACAGCGAGGCGGACGTGTGCCGCAGTTGCAGCGTGAGCAAGCCCTGCGAAGCGCGCTGGCGCGCCAGCCAGCTCGCTACCTCATCGGTGAATTCGTAAAGTCCGCGGCCTTCAGTCGCGAGCGCGAGTTCATGGATGGCTTGTCGCAGCATGTTTCTGAATGGTTCGGAGCGTCGGAGACCGGCGTTCCTTCACGAATGTGCGGTGGTCCCCGCCAAAGTCATGCGGTCACTTCGCACCCTCGGAGCCGGCCTTGCTGTCCAGGACTTTTTCCAGGTCGGGATTTGCGGCGTGGCCGCCGGCGATGGCCCGTTGATAGTGCCACCGCGCGAGGTTCATGAACGACGTGTCCTTCGTCCCATAAAACACCGCGAGATTGTAGTGCGCGTCCGCGTAGCTCGGATTGATGACGATGGCCCGCCGATAGGCTTGCTCGGCCTGATCGCGCAGGCCCTTGTGCGTGAGCGTGACACCGAGGGAATTTTGAATCTCCGCGCTTTGCGGTTTCAACTTCGCGGCCCGGCTGAGGGCTTCGAGCGAATCATCGTATTTCTCCCGCCGGAACGTGATCTGCCCGAGCGTCAGCAGCGCGTAAGTATCCTCTGGCGCGGCGGCCAGAGCCTGTCGGGCGTTCTTTTCCGCGTCGGCGAGCTGGCCCTTTTCCATCTGGATCGTGGCGAGGTTGGCCAGAGTGTAAGCGTTGCTCTCGTCACGCCGCAGGATTTCGAGGTAATCCTGCTCGGCCTGGTCGAATTCCTTCGCGTTGAAATGCCGTTGCGCCGACACGGCCAGTTCCGTCACGCCGCTGGGCAAACCACGCGCGGCCTTCTTTTCCGACTTCGGTGGCGGTGCGGTGGCCGCGAGCTGGGTTGCCGGCTTCTGGAACAGCGCCAGTTCCTCGCTTGTATAAGGCACAGCTCGCGCCTCGAACACCTGGATGCGGGCGCGCAAGCCGTCAATCTGGCTGCTGAGTTCCTCCATCTTGCTCGCGGCGGCCCGCCCGCGCCGGCCGCTGGTTTCCTGGGTTGCGGCGGCGAGCTTGCGGGCCAGTTCGTCGCGCTCAGCTTCGAGTTTGCGAATACGGGAGTCGTCCACCGGCTTCGATTTCTCGGCGGTTAACGTCTTCACTTTGCCTTCGAGCGCCCGCTTCTCCAGCAGCAGCGTCTCCTTGTCGGCTTCCAGCGCGGCGATGCGCTTTTCGGCAGCCAACAACTTGCGCGCTTCCTCCCGTTCCTGCCGCGAAGGTTTCGCGGGCTTCGGGGCCGGCTTGCCCTCGGCGAGTTGCTGCTTCAACGCCTCGTTTTCCGCCCGCAATTTTGCGACGTCGGCCGCGGTGCCGGAGAGCGACTTGATGCGCGCCTGGAGCGCCTCACGTTCGGCGGAAAGATTTTTGGCGGCCTCGGTCTGCGCTGTGAGTTTGCGGTTGGCTTCCGTCAAGACCTTGCGCGAATCCTCGAGCGCCTTTTTGTCCGCCTTGGTCGCGCCTGCGGGAGTCGTCACCGGGGTCGCCTTCAACAATTCGTTTTCCTTCATCAGTTCGCGGAGTTGCTCCTGCACCCGCGCCAGTTCGCGCGGGTCGGCGGCGGCGGGTTGAGCGGCGAGCGCTTCCTTGAGCCGGGCCTCCAGCAGCGTCTTGTCGCCCTGCAATTGCCGCACCGTGGCTTCCAGCGTTGCGAGCTGGTTTTGCAGCCGGGCGGCGGCCTCGGCGTTGATCGCCGGCGTGGCGGGCGCGGCGGTTGGATCGGACTTCGGTGCGCCGGCCGGGGTCTTGGCGGAGGCGACCGCAATCTTGGCGGCAAGGAAATCGAGGCGGTATTTCACCACGCGCGGATTCCAGTCGGGATACATTTTTTGGAAACCCTGGAGCGCCGCTTCCGCTTCACGGTAGCGCGCCAGCGCGGCCGCCATTTGGCCCGAGCCGTCCAAGGTTTCAGCGTTCTGCATCACGCCGTAAATCCGCACATATTGTTCCTCCGGTGTTTCGGCGCGGACCCACCCGGCGCCGGCGAAGAAAATCAGAACTGCGAGCAACATTCGGTTCATGCCGCCACTCTAGCCGCCGCGCGCGCGCCTTGGCAATGCCAAGCCGCCGCGCGGGTGTGATTGAAAGTGTCGGTCACTGTAGCGCAGACATCTTGTCTGCGGGTTCACGCCGCATCCCTGCGGCGGGTTTCGGCGAGACGCGCTCCGCGACGGGGAGCAAGGATGCTCCCCGAACCCGCACGCTGGAAGCATGCGCTACGGGGCCGGGTGACCGACGCTTTCAATCGCACCCCCCGCCGCGCTTTGCCCTTTTTCGCCGGCGGTGTTTCACCCAGACTGATGCGGTGATTCTCGACGCCGCGAAACGCCGCTGGTTCTGGCTCGTGTTGCTGACTCTCCCCGGCTTGACGGCGCTGTTGTTCGCCCCGGTGGCGGGTTTCGAGGCGACCAACTACGACGATCCGAATTACGTCTTCGCGAATCCCCCGGTGCTGCAAGGCTTGAGTTGGGGGGGATTGCGCTGGGCCTTCACGACGAACCACGCGGCGAACTGGCATCCGCTCACGTGGCTGTCCCACATGACGGACATCGAGTTGTTCGGCCCGGACCCGGGACCGCATCACGTCGTCAATCTGGTGTTTCACTGCGCGAACACGGCCTTGCTGTTCCTGCTGCTGTGTCGGCTCACTGGAGCGGTGTGGCGTGCTGCCCTAGTGGCCGCCTTGTTCGCGTGGCATCCGTTGCGCGTCGAATCCGTCGCCTGGATCGCCGAGCGCAAGGACGTGCTCAGCACGTTCTTCGGCCTGCTCGCGCTCCTCGCCTACGCCAGCCATGCGTCCGCGCGCGAACCCCGCAACCCGCAACCCGCAACCCGCTGGTATTTTCTCGCCCTCGCCAGCTTCACCCTGAGCCTGTTGAGTAAACCCATGCTCGTCACGCTGCCCGGGCTGTTGCTGCTGCTGGATTTCTGGCCGTTGGGCCGGCTGGAGCGGCGCAGTTGCAAACGCTTGTTGCTCGAAAAAATTCCCTTCGCGCTGCTGTCACTGACGGTGAGTCTGGTGACGCTGCTGGTGCAGGCGCAAGGCGGTGCGGTGCGCTCTCTCGAGAATTGGCCGCTCGCCACCCGGCTCACCAACGCGCTCACGGCGACGGTGCTTTACCTCGGGAAAATGTTCTGGCCGGAGCGGCTTGCGCCGTTCTACCCGATGCCGGAGCACGTCCCGGCCTGGGTAGCCGGTGGCGCGGGCTTGTTGCTGTTACTCATCACGGCAATGGTGGTCTATTCCGGGCAGCGCTCGCCGCCGCGCCTCGTCGGCTGGTTTTGGTTCCTCTTCATGCTCGTGCCGGTGATCGGCGTGGTGCAGGTGGGCATGCAACAAATGGCGGATCGTTACACGTATCTGCCCTTGGTCGGGATCTTCGTCATACTCGTTTGGGAACTGTCCTCGCGCGCGGGACCGTCTGCCCTCGCGCGTGGAGTCGTTACAGTGGCGGCGGTGGCGGTGCTGGCGTTATGCGCGCGACAAACCCGGCGGCAACTGAATCACTGGCACGACAGCGAAGCCCTCTTTCGTCACACGCTGGCCGTGACCGAAAAAAATTATCTGGCGCACAACAATCTCGGTTTTCACCTGTTCACGCAGGGACGCCGGGCCGAGGCGCTGGCCGAATATCGCGCGGCGCTCCAGATTCTTCCCACCTACACTGACGCCCACAGTAATCTGGGCCGGGCGCTCGCCGATGCCGGCGAATATGCCGAGGCGGCGGAACATTTCGCGGCGGTGCTGGAGCGGCTGCCCGACGACGTCATCGCGCACAACAATCTGGGCAACGTCCTGGCCATGCTCGGCCGGCACGAGGAAGCCATCGGACATTTTCGCGCCGCGCTGGTGGCGAAGCCGGATCATGCCGCCGCACACAACAACTGGGCCCTCTCCGCGGAGGCGTTGCACCGTCCGATGGAAGCCATCGCGCATTACCGGGAGGCGATGCGGCTGGCGCCCGGGTTCGCCGCGCCGATCAATAATCTGGCGTGGCTGCTGGCGACGTGCCCGGAGGAGCAATGGCGCAACGGCGCCGAGGCGCTGCAACTGGCGCAGCGACTCTGCGCGCTGGTGGCTTGTTCCCAGGCCGCGCCGCTGCTCACGCTCGCGGCGGCGTGCGCGGAAGCGGGCCAGTTCGAGCAGGCGATTTCGGTCGCCACCCAGGCTTTGGAGGCCGCACGGCGGATCGAAAACGCGGCCGCGATCCAGACCGCCACGGAAATGCTCGCCGCATTTCATCAGGGCCGGGCCTTTCGTGCTGGCGGGAAGTGATAGGCGGGAGGCGAAAGTTTTTCACTGGCAATGGAATTAAGGCTTGGCGGTCAACGCGGCGGTGTGTAGTTAGAACAGGCTTTTCCCGGTGGAAAAATTTCATTATGAGCACACCGAACAACACGACGCGTCCGCTTCCCTGGTGGAAACTTCTCAACGGCTACCATTGGTTTGTCCTCGCCGTCGCCTCGGCGGCCTGGTGCTTTGACTGCCTGGACCAGCGGTTGTTCTCGTTGGCGCGCATTCCGGCGTTGTCCGACTTGATGGGCAAACCGGCCAGCGATCCAACGGTGCAGGCGATGGGCAAGGAAGTCACCGCGTTCTTCCTCGTCGGCTGGGGCATCGGCGGCTTGATTTTCGGCGCGTTGGGCGACCGCTTCGGCCGCGCGCGGATGCTCACGGTCACGGTGCTGATTTATTCCATGGCCACGGGCCTGAGCTTCTTCAGCAAGTATTATTGGGATTTCGCGCTGTTCCGTTTCATCACCGGCGTGGGGGTGGGCGGAGTGTTCGGGCTGGCGGTCGCGTTGATTGCGGAAACCGTGCCGGATGGCGCGCGGGCCCAATCGCTCGGGCTGCTGCAGGTGCTCTCCACCTTCGGCAACGTGAGCGCGGGCTTCTTCAAAATGTGGATTGATTCGCTGGAAAAGGCGGGAACGATTTCCGCCGGCCACGGCTGGCGCTGGATGTTTCTCGTGGGCGCGCTGCCGGCGCTGCTCGTGTTGTTGATCCGCAAGTACCTCAAGGAGCCCGAGCGTTGGCTCAAGCTCAAAGCCGAGGGCCATCTCGTCTCCGGCGGCCTCCTCGCGCCGTATCGCGGCCTGCTGGCCGAGCAACGCTGGCGCAAGCATCTGCTCGTCGGCGCGGTGATCGCCAGCACCGGCGTCGTGGGGTTGTGGGCCATCGGCGAGTACGCGGTGGATTTGCAGCGGAACATTTTCCACACGCATTACGCGCAGGAGTTCGTCACCCAGGGTAAGATCACGGCGGAGCAGATTGCCACGCCCGAGGCCAAGAAGCTGACCAAGCCGTTCGTGGACAGCGCGATTGCGTGGGCCTACCTTGCGAACATGTTCGGCGCGGCGCTGGGCATGTGGCTGTTCACGCGCGTGGCGAACTTCTTTGGCCGGCGCACGGCGTTCCTGCTCGGCTTCGGTTCGTCGCTGATCATCACTTTCATGGTCTATTGGCGCATGGACTCGCCGCAGGACGCGTATTGGATGATGCCGCTGATGGGGGCGGCGCAACTCGCCGTGTTCGCCGGCTTCGCGATTTACCTGCCGGAACTGTTCCCGAGCCGGCTGCGCAGCACGGGCACGAGCTTCTGCTACAACGCCGGCCGCTTTGCCGCCGCCGCGGGCAGCTTGTTCTCGGCCGGCCTCGCGAAGTGGGCGTTTGGCAATTACGGCTCGCCGCTGACCGAGCGTTACTCCGCCATGACGATGTGCGTGATTTTTCTCGCGGGCATTTTGATTCTTCCATTCGCGCCGGAGACCAAAGGCAAACCGCTGCCGGAGGATTGATGAATCGCTGCGCCTGGCCAAAGAGTGAACTGGACATCGCCTACCATGACACCGAGTGGGGCGTGCCGGTGCATGATGACCGCCTGCTTTTCGAGATGCTTATTCTCGAAGGCGCGCAGGCGGGCTTGAGTTGGTCCACGATCCTCAAGAAGCGCGACAACTACCGGCGGGCGTTTGACAACTTCGATGCCAGGAAAATTTCCCGCTACGACGCGCGTAAAGTGAATTCACTGCTCGCGGACGCGGGCATCGTGCGCAACCGGTTGAAGATTGCCGCGACGATTCAAAACGCCAAAGCAATCCTCGCGGTCCAGAAGGAATTCGGCAGCTTCGACCAATACATCTGGCAGTTCGTCGGCGGGAAACCGATTCAGACCGGGCTGAAGTCGCTGAAAGAAATCGTCCCCCGCACGCCGGTCTCGGACGCGATGAGCAAGGACTTGCTGAAGCGCGGCTTCAAGTTCGTCGGCTCGACGATTTGCTACGCCTTCATGCAAGCCGTCGGGATGGTCAACGACCACACGACGGATTGTTTCCGGCACAAGCAGTGCAAACAGTTGGCAGGAGAATGATCGGCAGGGGAATGGGAAGGGGCGCCGGTCTCCGACCCGGCTTGCGGCGAGGCTAACTCGGTCAAGCGGGAGGGTAATTCAGTCTTCGTCGCGCTGGCTCGGAAACCGGCGCTCCGTTACAGCCGCAAGAAAACCTTGCGCTTGTAGAGGACGCGCACAAACCAGAAGGCCAGCAGCAATCCCACTACCGCCACCGTCAGGTCGCCAAAGCCTCTGGCAACGTGCGCGTCCAGGAAATCCTTCGCGTCACCGCCTACAAGGCGGGCCGAGAGCTTGGTGTAACCGCCCAGAAAATTCTTCACGAGGTAAATGGTGATGGAGTTCATCCCGATCCAGACGAAGGGCTGACACCACCACTGTTGCTTCCACACGTCCACGATGAGGTAGAAAACGCCCATCAGCATGGCGCTGTAGCCGCCGGCCACGAGCACATAGGACGAGGTCCAGATTTTCTTGATGACGGGGAATTGCATTCCCCACAACCAGCCCAGCGCGACGCAGGCAACGCCGCCGCCGATGAGCCACGCGAGTTTGCGGTCGTTCGAAAGGCCGCCGTTTTGCAGCACGAGACCGGCGAACACGCCTAGCAGGCAGGTCGCGACGGCGGGGATGGTGCTCAAGAATCCCTCCGGGTCCCAAAAGATGTCCCACTTCTTGCCGGGCAGATGCTCGAAATCGAAGTGACAAGCAACATTGTAGCCCATGTCGAACTTGCCGGTCACGCGGCTGGTGGTGGCGAAATACATTTTCTCGACGGCGGCCCACACGGGACTGTCCTTGAGGCAGGAAGGATTCACTGTCGAAGCCGGGCCAATCTCGCGCAGTTGAGTGGCGAGCCGGGTGTCACCCGCCTGCTCGGCGAGTTTGATCAGATTCTGTTTCTCCAACTGGATGTCACGAATCGGAATGAACGAGAGCATGGCCCAATAGCCGACCAGCAGGCCGGCGCAGATGGCCAGTAACGCGCGCGGTTTGAAGCAGATGAAGAGCAAGCCGGCGAACGTGTAACTGAGGGCGATGCGGTTGAGCACGCCCATCAACCGGATGTCCGGCCATGGACTGGTGAAACCGCCCGAGTAAATGACGCCAATGACGTAGAGCAGCAGCCCACGCCGCAGCACGCGCCCCACCGCGCCGGCGCGGCCCGACTCGTTGATGATCTTGGTGAGCGAGAAAACGATGGACGCGCCGACCATGAAGACGAACAGCGGGAAGATCAGGTCGTAGAAGCGAAAGCCCTGCCACTCGACGTGTTCAAGCTGCGTGGCCAGAAATTTCGTCGGCCCCGAATCGCTCATACGGTTCAGCGCCGCCACGAGTGAATCGGCGCCGATGATCCAAAACATGTCGAAGCCGCGCAAGGCGTCGAGGGACATGAGGCGTTGTGAAGCGGGAGCGGAGGCGGTGTCTGGGTTCATGGGTTGAGCTGATGGCGCAAGGTCTATTGAATCCGGCCGCGGCCAGCAAGCGGAAAGCCGGCGGCCGAATCATCGCGAATGGCTGGTGGCGGCGGGATTCGACCTGATGGAGTCCGCGCAATGGTTTTTGCGCGGTCCCGCAACCGGGACGGTCGCGGGACTTTGGCAGCCGGGACGGCTGCCCCACTAAACGTCAATGACCGGGCCGTTCCCCGCGCCGCCAGGCGGTGGCGGTGGCGGGCGGCGGCGGACGGTGAACCGCGTTCGCCCGGTGCCGGTGAGAATGTTCAGCGCCACGGAAACGACGCTGATGATGAGCGAGCCCAGCAGCGCCCAGCGGAACGAGTCCACGACGAAGTTCGGCTGCAAAAGGTAGCCGACGAACCAGAGCAGCGAGGCATTGATCACCAGCGTGAACAGGCCCAGCGTAAAAATGAGCAGGGGCAAGGCGAGCAGCATCATGATTGGGCGGATGAAGGCGTTCAGAATGCCCAGCAGGAGCGAGGCGAGCAGGAGATTCACCCAGCCGCGATAATGGATATGGTTGTGCAGGATGACGGTGGTGAGCGCAACGGCGAGGGTGTTGATCAGCCAGCGCTGAAGAAACTGCCGCAACCCATGCTTTTTTTCCGGCTTCTCGTTCATGACCCGCGGCACAATGCTGCACTGTCGGGCGAAACTCAAGGGACAATCAGCCGGCGGTCGTTCGCAACCACCGGCACTCGGTTTCAGGATGAAGTGTCACGCCTTCGATGGCTGCCGGAACCAGACAGAACTGGCCGGCAGTGAGAATGAGCCGTTCGCGGTCGAATACCACCGCCAGACGACCGCTCACCACCGCCAAGATCTGCATCAAACCCGGCGCCAGCGGCACCGTTGCGCCGGCGGGAGCGATAACTTCCTGCACGGTGAACAGCGCGTCGCGCACAAGTACGCGCGAGCGGACGCCGGCTTCGTCGGCAAAGGCGCTTTCCACCAGCCGCGGTTCGACATCCTCAAAGTCAATGCTCGCGAGCGATTGGGCGACGTGGAGTTCGCGCGGCCGGCCGTCCAGCCCGACGCGATTCCAGTCGAACACGCGATAGGTAGTGTCGGAATTCTGCTGGATTTCAAACAGCACCAACCCCGCGCCGATGGCATGAACCCGACCACTGGGAAGGAACATCGCATCACCGGAATGCACGGGCAGGCGGTGAAAACAATCCGCAACGGAGCCGTCCCGGATCTGGCGTTCGAAGTGTTCGCGGGTCACGCCACTTTTGAGGCCCACGTAAAGTTCGGCGCCGGGCGCGGCTTCGGCGACGTACCACAATTCAGTCTTTGGCTCGCCGCCGAGTTGAGCCGCTTTGGCCGCTGGTGGATGGACCTGGAGCGAGAGTTTTTCCCGGGCATCGAGCAGTTTGATCAGCAAGGGAAAGCGGCCATTGAGTGATTTCGCATTGCCAAGGATGCGCGCGGGACCTTGGTCGAGCAGCCACCGGAGATCTTTTCCGGTCAAAGGTCCGTTGCGAATGACACTTACATCGCCGGGCCGGTCGGTGATCTCCCAGGATTCGCCGATGGGGTCCTGGGCCGGCAGCGATTTTCCAAACAACCGCGCCAGATTGCGCCCGCCCCAGACGCGTTGCTTTAATCGCGGCTCGAAAATGAGTGGATAGAGCACGGCGTTGACAGGATCGTGGTGAGATCAGACGTTGGCAGGCGCGGCGGCGGACTTTGCAGCTCCCTTGCGCGATGATTTTCTGGCCGCATCTGCCTCGGCTGGCGTCGGCGGACGTTCCAGAAAATGGCCGTGCGCGCGGAATTTCTCGTAGCGGCGCTTCAAGCGGTTGTCCTTTGACAGGACCTGAACCTGGGCCAGATGTTTCAAGACCTGTTGCTTGAATGCCGCCGCCGTGGCTGCGGGATCATTGTGCGCGCCGCCCAGCGGTTCGGGGATGATTTCATCCACCAGCTTGAGGTCCAGAAGGTGCCGGGCCGTGATCTTGAGCGCCTCGGCGGCTTGGGCGGAGGCTTTGCGGTCTTTCCAGAGGATCGCCGCGCAACCTTCCGGGCTGATCACCGAGTAATAGGCGTTTTCCAGTATTAGCACGCGATCGGCGATGCCGATTCCGAGCGCGCCACCGGAACCGCCTTCGCCGATGACGGTGGCGATGATCGGCACTTCCAGCAGCGTCATTTCGCGCAAGTTCACCGCGATGGCTTCCGCGATGTGCCGTTCCTCGGCCCCAATCCCGGGATAAGCGCCCGCCGTGTCTATGAGCGTAATCACCGGCAGGCCGAACCGATCCGCCAGCTTCATCAGCCGCATGGCTTTGCGATAGCCTTCCGGGTGGGCGGAACCGAAATTGCGCAGGATGTTTTCCTTGGTGTCGCGCCCTTTTTGGGTGCCGAGCACAACCACGCGCTGGTCGCCCAGCCGGGCAAATCCGCCCACGACGGCGCGATCATCGGCGAACAGCCGGTCGCCGTGCAATTCCTGAAACTCGGTGAACGCCAGCCGGATGTAGTCCAGGGTGTAAGGGCGCTTCGGATGTCGGGCCAATTGCACCCGTTGCCAGGCGGTCAGGTTGGAAAAGATGTGCCTGCGCGTCTCCGCGATCTTGGCCTCGATTAGCTTGATTTCCTGCCCAATGCTGATCCCGAGAGAATGCTCCCCAGGATGCTTCTTGAGGTCTTCGAGCTTGTTTTGCAGTTCGATGATCGGCTTCTCGAAATCGAGCTGATGTTTCATATTCTGGATGGTAGGTAGGCCAGGGATTTCAGGCAACGCCGAACTCTGCCGCAAAAAAGGCGGAGGGCCGGAACGATTCCGGCCCTCCTTGGTGACGAGGTTTATACGCCCTCACCCAAGGCGCTCAGAAGGGCAGTACGGTCAACTTGGAGGGCGCTGTTCGCACCGCACTGCGAGCAAAACCTCTATGCCAACCCTAAACGAACAGCGAAATTCGTTACTCCACTTCCTCAGATACGCTACGACCTCAAATTGTTCAAAAAATATTTTTGGTCTCCCGCCGTTTTTTTCAGCCACCCATTTATTGACACCCACCGGACCAAAAAGTTCCGCCAAAAACCGCGTACGCTTCAACTTGTTGTCGTTCAAAGGCAAGCTGCTCCAGCAAACTGCGGGAGAGTGCTTTATCCGGGCTGGCCGCGTGCGCAGAAACTCAGCGTTGGCGTATGTCGGTGAAGACCTTCGGTTTTGGGTGAGTCCGCAGCACTCGGGAAAGCGGCGTTTGCCCGTCTAACTTAAGCGATTCGCTCAGCGCCGCTTCCTTTCCGCCTCCAGATGCCAGCACCCACACTTCCCGCGCGGCGGCAATGGCGGGATAGCCCAGCGTCACGCGGGTCGGTGGGGGTTTGGGCGAATTCCGGATTGCGCGATATACCGCCGGGTTCGCTCGCGCAGACTCCGATTCGCTCGGGAAAAGCGATGCCACGTGGCCGTCCTCCCCCATGCCGAGAAAAATCAGATCAAGCATCGGCTGGCCGTCGGCGTTAAGCGACGCAACGCGGCAAAGCTCCGCTTCCGCCTGTTGCACGGCAAATTCTGGCGATTCCTCGCCCCGAATTCGGTGAATCCGCGCGGACGCAATGGCGAGCGGCTGGAAGAACCGTTTGTCCGCCGCGGCGAAATTGCTTTCAGCGTCGTCAGGGGGAACGCACCGCTCGTCCGCCCAGAAGAACTCCACGCTTTCGAGCGAACAGCCCTGATGCCTCGCCTGTTCGATCACGGCGCTGAAAAGTTTGAGCGTAATCCGGCCGCCGGAGAGGGCGACGCAGAAGGTCTTGCCCGCGTGGCTGGCCGCCGCCACCAATTCCAGCCAGGCTCGCGCGGCGGCTTGCGCCACTTCGGCATCCGAGGGCAAAGAAATCACATCCGCGCGATTCATGACTGTTTTCAAACTCGGCTGGACCGCACCACCACCTCAGTCTTGATCGAGTTGGCGATGAAACATTGTTCGTGAGCGAGGTGATGCAGCCGTGCTTCCTCCTCTGGGGTCGGAAGTTTAGCACCCCGGAAGACAATTCGCGGCTGGAGCGACACGATGCTGACCCACGGCACACCCTTTTCATTTTTCGCCATCACGCCGGTGGATTCGTCCTCGTAAGCATCCACTTGGAAGCCCGCCTTCGAGGCCAGATAAAGGAAGGTTAGCATGTGGCAACTGGAAACTGCCGCGACGAATGCTTCTTCCGGGTCAACGTGCGCCGGATTGGACCAGGGCGCGGGCACGACGGCGGGCGAAGGCGAGGCTGGCACGGTCGCCCCGCCGTCGAACGTCCAGGTGTGTTCGCGCGAATACCTGCCCTTCAGGAATTCGGCGCCGGTGCATTGCCAGCGGATAATCGCTTTGTGTTCGGACATAATAGATATAGATTCCGCTGCCGACCGCAGATTCGTGGCTGGTTAACGGTCATCGTGCAATAACTGGATCACGATTTCCCTCAACCGGTGTTCCTCAATACCGTCACGTTGGTCAATGGCAAGTGGATGGCTGGTGGGCTCAAGCTCGACCGACGGCCTCGTTCCAACTTGTCGCTGATGAACCATGGTCTTGAGAAAGACCGTGTCCGGATAGCACGGAATCTTCGTGCATAACCAGCCAAAGTGCGGACCGATTTCCGTTCTTTGAGGATCGTTCCAATGTTCTGAGGTTTCCAAGTAGCTCTTCTCGCTTAACGAACACCAAACTCCCCAGGTAAAACTTCGGCTTGTCGCTCGAATGGGAATTTCCAAGCAAGCGCGAATGTAGAAACTACGCCCTTCGTGACTTTCGATCTCGCACTGTTCTCCAGCCAGCAACGAGCGAGATCGTTCATCCTCCGATAACAAATCCCACTGAACTGGGGCGCTGGTTCCGAAGGAAATCGCATCAAGATCGTGTTCCAAACCGCAGGTTGTGCAGGTGAAACGCATGCTGACTGGAGGTTACTTGATCGGCTGCGGGTCGCGCCAAACGTGGCCGCCTTGCGCGAGCAATTCCTCCGCGGCGATCGGCCCCCACGTTCCGGCGGCGTAAAATTCGCGGTTCGTCAGCGGCTTGTTGCCCCAGCCCTGGCGGATGGCGTCCACGATCTGCCACGCTGTTTCCACTTCGTCGCGGCGGATGAACAGCGTGGCGTCCCCGGCCACGGCTTCGAGCAGCAGCCGCTCATAAGCCTCCGGGGTGTAGGCGCCAAACTCGGAATCGTAGCTGAAGTGCATCCGCACCGGACGCACCCCGACCGTTGTGCCGGGCACTTTGCCGTTGAACCGGAGCGAAATTCCCTCGTTCGGTTGCAGGCGCAAGGTGAGCGCGTTGGGATCGAGCTTGCCCCCGCACGCGGCGGCGAACAGCACGTTGGGCGTCGGGCGGAACTGGATGCGTACCTCGCTCGCGCCAAGTGGCAGGCATTTGCCCGTGCGCAGATAAAACGGCACGCCCGACCAGCGCCAGTTGTCGATGAAGAGCTTCGCGGCGACGTAGGTTTCCACGTTGGAATCCGGCTTCACCTTCGTCTCCTGCCGGTAGCCAGCCTGCGGCTGGCCGTCCACGAGACCGGCAAAATACTGGCCACGCACGACCTGTCTGGCCACGTTCTCAGGCGACAGTGGGCGAATGGACTTGAGCAGTTTGACCTTCTCGTCGCGGATGGATTCGGCCTCCAGCGACACGGGCGGCTCCATCGCCACCAGGGCGAGCACTTGCAGGATGTGATTTTGCAGCATGTCGCGGATCGCGCCTGCTTCTTCGTAATAGCCACCGCGCCCGCCGACGCTGTGTTTTTCGCTGACCGTGATCTGGACGTGGTCCACGGACTCGCGATTCCACAGGCGCTCGTAGATCGAATTGGAAAAGCGGAACATCAAGATGTTCTGCACCGTTTCCTTGCCGAGATAGTGGTCAATGCGGAAAACCTGCCGCTCGTGCGCGAAGCGCGTCAGCTCGTTGTTGAGCGTGTGCGCTGACGGCAGATCATGACCGAACGGTTTTTCCACCACCAGCCGTTGCCAGCCGTCGCCGCCCTCGCGGTGCAAAAGGCCAGCGTTGTGCAAATGTTCGGCCACCTGGCCAAACTGGCTCGGCGACGTGGCGAGGTAGAACAGCAGGTTTTTCCGCAGCCGGGCGTCGCCAAAGCCGTTCAGCATCTGCTCCAGCTTCGTGTAGGCCGCGGCGTCGGTGAGGTCGCCCAGGCAATAGACGACGTTGCGGGCAAATTCGCTCCACACCGCGTCCTCCACGGGCTTGGTGCGGGAGAACTGATCCAGCGCCGCGCGCAATTCCGCCCGCCAGGATTCGTCAGTCTTCTCCCGCCGCGCAAAGCCGATAACGCGAAACGCCGGCGGCAGTTGCTTCTCCTTGAACAGGTGATACAGCGCCGGAATCAACTTCCGCGCGGTCAGGTCGCCGCTGGCGCCGAAGATCACGATCGAACAAGGCTCGACCGCTTTGCGTTCAGCGTCTATTCGACAGGACGACGTATCATCCCAAGGGTTCGGTGTGTTCACGCTGCGAGCTTGCCCCGGAAGCCGCCGGAATTCAACGCTTCTCGTCCAGAAGGTGCGGCACGGCGCCCGCTGGAATCCGCGGCTCCGCCCGGTGGTGGTGCGGGTTCAGTAAACCAAGGTGAGCTTGTAGCGCAGAATGTTATGGCAGTAAACCGAATGGATGGTGGTCTTGCTCTGCCAGCCCTGGCAGCACAGTTCACCCGCCGCGCTGGTCGCCCGGGAATCCACCGCGCGCGCCAGCGGTTCGCTCATGTCGAAGTCGCCGCCTACGCATTCATGGTTCGGACAGGTGAAGGAAAACACCGATTTGGCATTCGCCAGATTCACGGTGTATTTGATGTGGCTCGTCTTGTGAACGCCGCCGGCGTCGAAGTGCGTCAGTTCCACTGTCAGCGCTTTCAGCTTGGGAAACCGCTCCGCCAGATTGGGTGAGGCATTGATGCGAAGGTTCTCCTGCTGGCGATATTCAGCGCGGGGAGTGAGTTTGTGAGTTTGCATGCGTTTTGAAATGCTAATAACGGGGTGCGGGGAAGCTGGTGTTGGCGGCAAAAAAGCTTGGGCAATGGCGGGAAGGTTCCGGCCCGGTCATGGCAGTTGCGCCCACCGGCGCGGCGAATGGTAACGACAGGTTCATTCGATTTCTCACTGCACGCGGTCGGCGGCGAAATTCTGCGGGCCAATTCCCAGAAACGCCTTCGCTTCGCGGATCGCGCTTTCGTCAGTGATCGCTGCCAGGCGCAGGGTGTTTCGGCGTCCGAAGTCCGTGTCGTAGTCGTGGCCGAAACCTCCGTTCCTGTAGTCCGGAATCCGGGCGGTTTTCATGTTGAAGCAGGGGCGTTGTAAGTGATCCGGGGCGCAAATGCCGCTGCGCGATGATCGCCTTCGGCAACCTGCTCGCGGGTGAAGCCGAGCGCGATGCCTTCGCACGCCGCATCCGCCCCCCGGTAACCTTGCGCGGAAGCCAGTCGAAACCATTTGTAAGCTTCCAAGTTGGATTCCAGCGCGGCCTCGGGACGCACGGCGAAACTGGCCCGGCGACATCTCATGCCCAGGTTATGCTGCGCGGCGGCGTCGCCCTGGTGCGCAGCCTTGCGCAGCCACACCAAAGCCTGCGCCTCGTCGCGCGCCACGCCCTGCCCATCGGAAAACATCACACCCAGATTGAATTGGGCCAGCACGTGATTTTGGTCCGCGGCTTTGCGATACCATTGCGCCGCTTGCAAATAATCTCGCGCTTCACCGGTCCGGTTGGCCAGGTTCAGACCGAGACTGAACTGCGCTTCCGCATCGCCTTCGTCTGCCCGGAGCCGCGTGGTTTTCAAGGGATCCTGCTTTGCGCGGGCAAAGAACGATCGGAACGATGGTTTATCCATTGTCAGGATTTTAGGGGGTTTGCGGTCGAACACAAGGAATCCTTTCGGCCATTCCGCCTTTGGGCGGTGGCCCGAGCGCGCTTCCCGCCAGTCGGCCCGCCGCGAACGGACAGCCCGCTCCGGTCGTTGCGGTTGATTTCGAGCCGCTGGTGATCAAGAAAGGACGGACAAGTTCACGGGCGGACCGCCGGATTTTGCAGTTCAATTCCTGATGTGGTGTTGGCCAAAAAATGGTTGGCGTCCATTAGTCGTTCCGCTTAGCTTGCGCCCACTTATGGTAAAGAAATCAGTCAGGCTCTGGATCTCCCTCCTCACCGTCGGGCTGGCAAACGTAGTCTCAGCCAGCGAAGCAGATATCAAGATTCCACCGCTCGATACCGTGAAGTTCGCCGGGTTGGGTGGCATCAGCGGTCACACGCTGATGATGTTGGGCATCGTGGTTTGTGCCATTGGTGCGCTGTTTGGCATCGTGCAGTATATGCAGACCAAGTCGCTGCCGGTTCATGAATGCATGGGCAAGGTTTCAGCGAGCATTTACGAGACCTGCAAAACCTACCTGCTGACCCAGGGCAAACTGCTCGCCATCCTGTGGGTGTTGATCGGCGCGTGCATGGTGGTTTACTTCGGTATGCTCCAGCACAACACCGCCGGTCACGTGCTGGTCATCTTGCTGGCCTCGATCCTGGGTATCCTTGGTTCGTACGGCGTGGCTTGGTTTGGCATCAAGATCAACACGATCTCCAATTCCCGCGCGGCGTTCTCCGCGCTCAAGGGCAATCCGCTCGCCACTCTGGGCATCCCGCTCCGCTCCGGCATGAGCATCGGTCTGCTGCTCGTCGCGGTCGAACTGTTCTTCATGATCTGCATCCTGTGCTTCCTGCCGCGCGAACTCGTCGGCCCGTGCTTCATCGGTTTCGCCATCGGGGAATCGCTCGGCGCGTCCGTGCTGCGTATCTGCGGCGGTATTTTCACCAAGATTGCCGACATCGGCTCGGACCTGATGAAGATCGTGTTCAAGCTCCCCGAAGATGATCCGAAGAACCCGGGCGTGATCGCGGACTGCACCGGCGACAACGCCGGCGACTCTGTCGGACCGACGGCGGACGGCTTTGAAACCTACGGTGTGACGGGCGTGGCGTTGATCGCCTTCCTCGCGTTAGCGCTCGCAGCTAGTCCGGCGGTTTGCGCGACCTTGATCATCTGGCTGTTCGTCATGCGGGCTTTGATGATTGTGACCTCGCTCGTTTCCTACTTCGTCAATGAAGTTCTCAGCAAGGCGATGTTTGGCGGCAAAAAAGACTTCGACTTCGAAGCTCCGCTGACGCATCTCGTGTGGATCACCTCCGCGGTTTCCATCGCCGTCACGTTCGTCGCCAGCAAACTGCTGCTGGGCGACTTCAAGTTTGAAGGCGTTGACCCGACGATCACGGGTAATCTCTGGTGGGTGCTCTCGGTCATCATCAGTTGCGGCACGGTGGCTGGCGCGCTGATCCCCGAATTCACCAAGGTGTTCACCAGCACCAACTCGAAGCACGTCAAGGAAGTCACCAACTGCTCCAAACACGGCGGCGCTTCGCTGAACATCCTTTCCGGCTTCGTCGCGGGCAACTTCTCTGCGTTCTGGATGGGGCTGTGCATCATGGCCCTGATGTTCGTCTCCTACTACTTCTCGCAGAATCCGGCACTGATGACGATCATGCCCAAGGAATTTGCCTTCGCCGCGCCGATCTTCGCGTTCGGTCTCGTGGCGTTCGGCTTCCTCGGCATGGGTCCGGTGACGATCGCCGTGGACAGCTACGGCCCGGTTACCGACAACGCCCAGTCCGTCTATGAACTGAGCCAGATCGAAGGCCGCAAAGGTATCGCCGAAGACATCCAGAAGAGTTTTGGTTTCAAACCCGACTTTGAAAACGCCAAGTATCAGCTCGAAAAAGGCGACGGCGCGGGCAACACCTTCAAAGCCACGGCCAAGCCGGTGCTCATCGGTACCGCCGTCGTCGGTGCGACCACGATGGTGTTCGGCATCATCATCCTGCTCGAAAACATGTTTGGCGGTGTGATTCCCAAATTGTCCATCGTGCAGCCGGAAATCATCCTTGGTCTAATCATGGGTGGCTCGGTGATTTATTGGTTCACCGGCGCGTCCTGCCAGGCGGTCGTAACCGGCGCGTATCGCGCGGTGGTTTACATCAAGGAAAACATGAAGCTTGACGCCTCGACGGCCTCGCAGAAAGACAGCAATGAAGTCGTCCGCATCTGCACGGTCTATGCGCAGAAAGGCATGTGGAACATCTTCATCGTGGTGTTCTGCTTCGCGCTGGCGCTGCCGTTCTTCAATCCTTACTTCTTCATCGGCTACCTCATCGGCATTGCGTTCTTCGGTCTGTTCCAGGCCATTTTCATGGCGAACGCCGGTGGCGCCTGGGATAATGCCAAGAAGATCGTCGAAGTGGACATGCGCGCCAAGGGCACCGACCTGCACGCGGCGACGGTCGTCGGCGACACCGTGGGCGATCCCTTCAAGGACACTTCGTCCGTGGCGCTGAACCCGGTGATCAAATTCACCACGCTGTTCGGTCTGCTCGCCGTGGAAATCGCGGTGACCATGAAAGATCAAGGCACGAAGAACATGATCGGCGCGTTTTTCTTCATCGTGGCGTGCATCTTCGTCTATCGCTCGTTCTACGGGATGCGCATTCCGGAAGACAAGTAAGGTAGGGGGGGAGCGCTTGATTGATTCAACGGGCCGGGACGGGCGTGCGCTCCTCCCGGCCCGATTTTTTCCGCTCAGCGCACTGAAAAACCGGCCCTCCGAAATAAAGGACGCTCGCGACTGGTGGTAATCCGCTGGTCGGGCGACCGGGCGGCGGTTGCCTCTTGCTTCGCGCGCGCTCACGAGCTAAGACAAAGACGGAACTCATGAAGAACCCGGTTACCGGTCAGTTCACCCGAACTCGTTGCTCGCTTTCTCCGGGAAGCGGCGCCTTCACCTTGATTGAACTCCTCGTGGTCATCGCCATCATTGCCATTCTGGCGGCCATGCTGCTGCCAGCGCTGTCCAAGGCGAAGATCCGCGCGCAGGGCATCGGCTGCATGAACAACACCAAACAGTTGACCTATGCCTGGCGCATGTATGCCGAGGACAACCGCGATGTGCTGCCGTTTGCCTACGCCACCAGTACCGGGGTCGCGCCTTACGTCTGGGTGCCGGGTATTCTTGACGACGCCAATCCGTCTGCGGCCGAAAACTGGAATCTCGACCTCACGGTGAAGAAGAGCATTCTCTGGAGCTACTGTGGTAATTCCGTCGGCATCTGGCATTGTCCGGCGGACACTTCCTACGGGATCAACAATCTGGGCCAGCGCGTCAACCGCGTCCGCAGCGTCACCATGAGCAATTGGGTGGGTGGCAACGGCAACTCGCCCGAGACCGGCTACAAGGGTTACTGGGGGTTGAACTCGCCCAATTCAGTCGTGTTCCGCAAACTCTCCCAGATGAACCGGCCTGGCCCGGCGATGACTTACGTCCTGCTGGACGAACGGCAGGATAGCATCAACGACGGCTACTTCGTCACCGAAATGGACGGTTACCCAAACGAAGCCACCACCAAGATCGTGGATTACCCGGCCAGCTATCACAACCGCGCTGCCGGATTCTCTTTTGCCGATGGCCACTCGGAGATTCGCCGTTGGGTGGATGCCCGGACTTGCCCGCCCATCCGGACGGGTTTGCCGCTCAATGTCGCCAGCCCGAACAACAAGGACGTGACGTGGATGCGGGAACGCTGCTCCTACTGAAGTGCTGCTGGAGGTCCACCGAAGGCCGCGGGCGGTTAGTGATATTCCTGCACCGTCTTCACCGCGTAGCCTGATTTCTTGAGCGCCGCAATGCCCAGCACCGCTGCTTTCGCGCCGCTCAGTGTGGTCATGATCGGCGTGCCGGTATAAACGGCGGTCGTGCGAATCTTCACCTCGTCAGCGCGCGGCGTCTGGCCGGCGGGCGTGTTGATGATGAGTTGCAGTTCCTTGTTCTTCATGAAGTCCACCGCATTGGGGCGGCCTTCAGAGATTTTGTGGATGCGTTCCACCTTCAAGCCCGCCTGCTCCAGCACCGCCGCCGTCCCGCCGGTGGCGATGAGTTCAAAACCCAGGTTCACGTACTCGCGCGCGAGTTCCGCCACCTGCCGCTTGTCGCGGTCGTTCACGCTGATGAACACCTTGCCCCCGAGTGGCAGCGGCGCATTTGCCGCCATCTGCGATTTCGCGTACGCCACGCCGAGGTCCGCATCCAGGCCCATCACCTCGCCGGTCGAGCGCATCTCCGGCGAGAGCAGGATGTCCTGGCCGTGAAAGCGGTTGAATGGGAACACCGATTCCTTCACGGTCCAATACTTCGGCCAGACTTCCTCCGTGAAACCGAGTTCCTTCAACGTCTTTCCCGCCATCACCTTCGCTGCCAGTTTGGCCAGTGGAAAACCAATCGCCTTGCTCACAAATGGCACGGTCCGCGAGGCGCGCGGGTTGACCTCCAGGACGTAAACGGTTTCGCCTTTCACGGCGTATTGCACATTCATCAGACCGATGACTTTCAATTCCTGCGCCATCGCGTGCGTGTATTCGCGAATGGTCCGGATGACCGACTCCGAAAGCGTGTGCGGTGGCAGCACCATGGCCGCGTCGCCCGAGTGAACGCCCGCGAATTCGATGTGTTCCAGCATCCCGCCGATCACGATCGTTCCGCCGTTGGGCAAGCCGACGTCCGTGATGCAATCCACGTCCACCTCGGTCGCGTCTTCCAGGAACTTGTCCACCAGCACCGGTCGCTCGGGCGAAGCCTCGACGGCGAAGCGCATGTAATGCTGAAGCTCCGCGTCCGAATAGACGATCTGCATCGCCCGCCCGCCGAGCACGAAGCTCGGGCGCACCAGGACGGGATAACCAAGCCGCTGCGACGCGACCAGCGCCTCGGCTTCGTTCGTCGCGAGTCCGTTCGGGGGTTGCGGAATGTTGAGTTTGTTCAACATCGCGGCGAACAGCTTGCGGTCCTCCGCGATCTCGATGCTCTGGGGCGACGTGCCGATGATATTTACCCCGTTCTTCTGCAAACCAAGCGCGAGGTTGAGCGGCGTCTGCCCGCCAAACTGCGCGATGGCGCCCCAGCATTGCTCCCGCTCGTAAATGTGCAACACGTCTTCGAGCGTGAGCGGCTCGAAGAACAGCTTGTCGCTGGTGTCGTAATCCGTGGAAACCGTCTCGGGATTCGAGTTCACCATGATGGTCTCAAACCCGTCCTCCTTGAGCGCGAACGCCGCGTGGACACAGCAGTAATCAAACTCGATGCCTTGCCCGATGCGGTTCGGCCCGCCGCCGAGGATCATCACCTTTTTCGCCGTGTTGCCCTTCACCTCGTCATCGCCCCGGTCGTAGGTCGAATAATAATACGGTGTGTAAGCTTCGAATTCCGCCGCGCAGGTGTCCACGAGCCGATAGCTGGGGACGAGTCCGAGTTTTTTGCGCAACGCGCGGACTTCGTCCTCGGTCTGGCGGGTCAAATGGGCGATCTGCCGGTCGGAAAACCCGAGCGACTTGGCTTTGGCGAGTAATTCTGCGTTCATCCAGTCTGGCGTGAAACAAATCCCGCGAAGCAAACCGAAACCCAGCCTCCGTGTCGAGTTTGAAAAGGCTGCCGCGCGGCTGATTCAAGGAACCAGTTGAACATTTTCGATTCCCGCTTACTCTAAGTCCGCGTGAAGTGGTTCAACAAAATCATGATCCTGGCTCTGGCGGCCCTATGGCTGCCGGCCACGCTTCACTGCAAGCTCGAGGAGCTTCCCGGGCTGCAATTCCTCGCCTGTTGTGACCACGAACAGGCCGCGCCGCATCAGGATGATGATTGCCGCACGGATTCCTGTGCGATGCTGGAGGACGGACTTTACAAGGTCAGCAATCCGAAAGTCGTCGTGCCGCCCCCGCTGCTGGCGATGATTCCCGAATTTTCCACGGGTCCGGCTTCCGGCCGGCGGCTTGCGCCGGTTCAGGTTTGCATCCTCGCTGACCGCGCGCCGGAACTCCCGGTAACGTGGCAATTCTCCGCGCGCGCCGCCCTGCCGCCGCGCGCTCCCGCGCTCGTTTCCTGATCCGCTTCCCGCGGAAACTTCCTGACTGAAAGCGGTGTGCCTGCACGCCGTGTGTTTTCCCACTGCCGTTGTGTTGTGATCGTTCGTGTCGTGTCATGAAATTGAATTTGATTTTGAAATGCCTTTGGGTCGCTGCCGTGGCGATGTTGGTTGCTGGCGGCGGGCGATCGGTTTTTGCCGGCCAGAGTGACGAAGCGCCCGGTACGAATGGACTGACGCTGGATGCGGCCATCCGGCTGGCCTTTGAAAACAACCCGGAACTCCGCGCCTCGGGCGCACGGGTGGCCGCCGCCGCCGGACGGGCTTATCAGGCGAAGCAATGGAGCAATCCGGAACTGGAGTTGAGCGCGGAAGACTGGCCGGTGAGCGGAGGTGAAGGCCTCTCGGACGCCAAGCAGACGATCGGTATTGTGCAAGCGCTCCCGTTCCCAGGGAAGAAGTCGCTGGACCGGCAGCTTGGCGTCGCTGGGGTGAAGTTGTCGGAAACGGAACTCGCCTTGCGCCGAATGGAACTGGTGCGGGATGTGAAAGCCGGATTTTTTCGGGTGCTGGCGGCGGAACGGTTGATGGCCGTTTCCTCGCAACTGGTGGCCGTGGCGGAATCGTCCGCTGATACGGCCCGAAAGCGGGTGGATGCGGGGGCGGCGGCGTATCAAGAACAGTTGCGGGCGGAGGTGCAATTGGAACAGGCGCGGACGGAACAGGCCGGGTTCGAGCGCGAATCGGCTACGGCGCGACAAGGTTTTGCCACGTTGCTCGGTCGTCCGGATTTGAGTAGCGCTGCATTGATTGGTGCGCTGGCTGAGCGGCCCGACACCAGGCTGCTGGGCGACCCGGCGGAGGAGCGACTGGCCCAACATCCCAGTGTGAGCGGGGCGCGGGCGAACCTTGATCGCGCCCAGTTGGAGCATCGCCGGGCGCGGCTCGAGCCGTATCCGGATGTGAAAGTGGGCGTAGCGGGCGGACGCATTGGTGCGACGGATGAATCCATCATCCAGCTCGGCTTCTCGGTGCCGCTGCCCATTCTTGATCGTGGAAAAGGCAAACGGCAGGAGGCGCGGGCGAATGTGAACATCGCGGAAGCCGAACTGCACGCCGCGCAACAGCAGTTGCACCGCGAATGGGCCAACACGCGGAAGCGCTATCGCACGGCGGCCGAACAAGTGGCCAACTACCGCGAGCGGATTCTGCCCAAAGCGACGGAGGCGATGCGGCTGGTCCAAACCGGATTCGAGCAGGGCAAGTTCGGCTTCATTGACCTCGTGGATACCCAACGAATGACGGCCGAAGCGCGGCTGGCTTACCAGCAGAAACTTCTCGAAATGAACCTTGCCCAGGCGGAACTGGAGGCGCTGCTTCAACCTCCACTTTCGAAATAACAACTCACCATGAACCACCAAATCACTTTCAAATTCGTGCCGCACGCCGCCGTGATCGCGGCAGTGCTTTTCGCCGGCTGCAAGAAAGAGGCAGACCACGCAGAGCATGACGGGCACGACCATGGTCCTGCCGGCCATGCTGAATCCCAAGCACACACCGAAACCAAGGACGGCGTGCTCATGTGCGCCGAGCATGGCGTGCCCGAAGTTGAGTGCGCGGTGTGCAAGCCGGATCTGGCGGCCCGATTAAAGCCGGGCGAAAGCATGAAGGTGCGGCTGCCTTCGACAAATTCGTTGGCGATCGTCGGCGTTCAAACCGCGACGCCGGAAGCCGGGCCGATGGCCGAAGGCATCGAGTGCGTGGCGGAAGTGAGTTTTAATCAGAACAAGCTGGCGCAAATCACCGCGCGCGTGAGCGGCGTGGTGCAGGCGGTGGACGTGGACCTCGGCACGAAGGTCGAGGAGGAACAGACGGTGGCCAAGATCTGGTCTGCTTCGATTGCCGAAGCCGTGGCCCGGGCGGTGTTGTCGCACCAGACCTTGGACCGGGAACGCAAGTTGCGCGTCGAACGTGTGACCTCGGAAAAGGATTTGCAGGAGGCGGAAGCCACGCACCGGGCGGCATGTCAGCAACTGCGTACACTGGGTTTCACGGAGGCGCAGGTGGAGGAATTGAGCGTCACGCCGCAGGAGCAAGTGTTGATGGAATTGCGCGCGCCCTTCGCCGGCGAAATCGTGGAACGGATGGCGGTGCGCGGTGCGCTGGTGGAAGCGGGCAAGCCGCTGTTCACGCTGGTGGATCATTCGACCGTGTGGGCCATGCTGCAAGTGCCCGAGGCGGCGCTGGCTCGCGTGCAGGTGGGACAAGCGGTGGAGCTGCGAGTGGATTCGCTGCCAGGCAAAACATTCACCGGCAAGCTGACTTGGATCGGCCCGTCGGTGGACGATCGAACGCGAATGGCGCGCGCGCGCGCGGAATTTGCCAACCCGGATCGTTTGCTCAAAGACAAGATGTTTGCCACCGGGCGAATTCTGACGCGTCAATCGGAAGGCGCGACGGTGGTACCGCCTGCGGCCATCCAACACATCGGCGGCAAACCGTTCGTGTTCGTGAAGCGAGGCGAAGATTTGTTCGATTCCCGCGCCGTGACGCTGGGAGCGAAGTTCGACGGGCGGCAGGAAGTGTTGAGCGGATTGACGCCACGGGACCAGATCGCCGTGAGTCACGCGTTCGCAATCAAGTCCGCGATGCTGATGTCACGGCTCGGTGCGGGTTGCGCGGATGATTGAGCAGGACACCTCCACCAAGCCATCTCGATGCTGAACTCAATCATCACCTTCTCGCTCAAGAACCGTCTGCTGGTTTTCCTGCTGGCAGCGGGACTCGTCGTCATCGGCGGACGAAGCCTGAGTATTCTGCCGATTGACGCCTTTCCGGACACGACACCGGTGCAGGTGCAAATCAATACCACGGCGGCGTCACTGAACCCGCAGGAAACCGAGGCCCAAATCACGCAGCCGGTGGAACTGGCCATCAGCGGCCTGCCCGGTCTTCAAAACGTGCGCTCGATTTCAAAATTCGGGCTGTCGCAAGTGGTCGCGACGTTCGACGACCGCACGGACATTTTCAAGGCGCGCCAGCTCATCTCGGAACGGCTGCAAACCGTGGAGCTGGCCGAAGGGCTCACCCGCCCGCAGCTGGGGCCCATCGCCACGGGCCTGGGGGAGGTTTTCCATTACGTGGTGCGCTCCACCGACACCAACCGCACGCC
>WBZT01000202.1_pt1 | contig 49713 bp, 43 predicted proteins | sample 5204241 | NCBI WGS metagenome assembly WBZT01 (sample SAMN12344358, study PRJNA552823) | activated sludge metagenome | biome: Activated sludge suspended growth; feature: Nitrification reactor; material: Wastewater; isolation source: activated sludge from nitrification reactor of wastewater... | reverse complement strand
CGACGGGCAGGTCGCGCCTACGGAAGCGGCTACGCATCAGTATGCCGCTCCCGGTCAATATAACGTGACGCTCATTGCCTCCACCGACTCGGGCTGTACCGATACCACCTCGCGACTGATTCATGTCTTGCAACTTCCGGAACCTTCGTTCAGCCTGGAGCTGGATACCTGCAGCTTCCTGCTGCGAACACGGAATACTTCAGCGTATGCTTCCACCTATCAGTGGAATTTCGGTAACGGCATAGACGCGACCGCCGGCGACACCAGTTTCGTTTTTGCTGACGATGGTCTCTATACCATCACGCTCGAAGCGGTAACCGATTCCGGTTGTGCCCGCAGCACTTCCGCCGCGCTCTTCATTCCGCCATTGCCGGTAGCCGACTTCACCTGGGAAGTCGCGGAATGTGATTCCACCGTCCGGTTCGACAACCGTTCCGCGGATGCCCTGACATATGACTGGGAGTTCGGCGATGGCGCGACTGCATCCGGGGAAAATGTCAGCCATACCTACGAAAAGGCCGGAAGCATACCGGTTACCCTGATCGCACGGTCGCGTTATGGATGTCTGGATACCCTGGTGCAGGACATTTCCTTCACCAGCTACAAAGGCGCGGCCTTCGACTGGCAGCTTGATAGTTGTTCGGGTGAATTGCAGTTCTTCAATGTCACGCGCAATGCGGTGACGTATCGTTGGGATTTCGGCGACGGTACGATCAGCTTACAGGAGACACCCGTGCACAAATACCAGGCGAACGGTTCGTACCGGGTGTTGCTGACGGTAAATGGAGAATCAGCCTGCATCGACACCGTTTCGGATCTGACAGTTTATGAGTCGTCGCTCGGGGAGCGGTTGTTTGTGCCGAATGCTTTTACACCGAATGGCGATGGCAAGAACGAACGATTTGCCATCTCCGTTTATCGGCCCTGCGACCACTATGAATTGTTCGTCTTTGACCGCTGGGGACAAGAGATCTATCACGCCGAGGACGCCGTCACAGCCTCCTGGGATGGCACCATAGCAGGAAGGCCGGCCGAAACAGGTCTGTATGTCTACCTGCTGCGGTCGGCCTCCGGAAATCGTACCGGTACCATTACACTGCTTCGCTGATCAACGCGTCACCAGCTTCCCGGCTTTCTCGTATCCGTCTGGATGGGTGAGGCGGTAGAGGTAGATGGTTTGCGGGTGGGGATCGAAATTGAAGGAGCTGCAGTCTTTGGTACTATAGATCAGTTTCCCTTCTGAACTGAATAAATCTATTTGTGATGGTAGTTGGCTAGTTGCAAGTATGGAGAGTGTTAATTGAAGGTTAGCATTCTGAACAATTTGCCAGGAAGCCACCGGAGAATTGATGTCCTCAATTCCAGATGGATCGAATGGTCCATACTCATATACGGCATCGGAGCCATCAGCACCTTGAACGATTCCGGTGGCTACATAGGCTTTGTTGCTCAGCGAGAAGGTTGCCGGATGTCTGCAGCCTGGGCCCGGTAGTGAATCAATCGGGGACCATTGATCAGACACAGGATCATAGGAGAAGAAATCAGTGAAAAAGTCAACACCATCTCCACCTGTGCCCACATAACCAAGTCCATTCAACGTAAATGCTGCAGCTCCATAGCGGGCAGGGCCAGGAAAATCGGCGACTTGGTTCCAATTATTGCTGTTTGGATCATATGCGAAAAAGTCGACGTTACAACCACCGTCAAATCCAAGTCCAAGGTAACCTATTCCATTAAGTGCGAAACCTGAAGCGCTCTGTCTGGCTGACCCCGGAAAGTTTGCTTGTTGTGTCCAGGTATCGGAAACCGGATCGTACACCCACCAATCATTGGTATAGGGAAGGTACCCCGTCCCGCAATACGCCTTACCGTTCAACACAAGAGTAACAACCGTATACCGTGAAGCACCGGGAAAATTTGCCAATGCGGTCCATGAATTGGTAACAGGATTATAACGCCAGAAATCAGCCAACTGTCCGCCACTCGTATTGGCCCAACCGAAACCGACAAATCCTTGTTGATTAACACTGAATGCTGCCGCAGCAAATCGGGATACACCCGGCAGATCGGCTATTTGTGTCCAGGTGTCGTTTTGAAAATTATACGACCAGCAATCTGTGACAGTCCATGTGCCGTCGTATCCGGTGCACAGATACCCCGTGTTACCGATGCTGAACCCTACAGCGGCATTACGAATACCGCCAGGGAAGTCATTTTTTACAGACCATCGATAGGTAGCTTTGGCAAATGGAGCACTGACAACGATAATCAGCGCCATTAGAAGTTTAGTGCAAATCGCAGTTTGGTTTTTCATTTCAGGCAGAGTTTAAAGCCCTAACATAAATGATTTTCAGCAGATTTCAATAAATTTTAATGTGAGTGAAAAAAAGGTCATCGATCAGCCCTTGTAGCGCGATTTTTCTCTTTTTTAATGGATAATTATCCATGATCCTTTGCCTGGCTTTTAATCCTGCTGCTGAGTCAATGGGATGATTCATGATTTGTTGCAGCAATTGTATTAGCCCGTCAGACGAACGTTCCTGAAGTACATAACCGGTATCGCCGATAATTTCAGGAATGGAAAATACAGATGAGCCGATCGGAATGCACTCGCAAAGCATGGCTTCGCAGAGTGCATTTGGAAAGCCTTCAGCCAATGATAATTGGAGATAAAACTGAGCCTTGTTCAAGTGGACTCGCAATTCTGATGGCGAGCAGGGCTCAATAAAATCGATATTGGAAGGAGCGCTTAATGGTATTTGTCCTTTTCCAATACCAATAATTATAAAATGTGCATTTGGAAGTGCAGTAGCGGCTTCAAGGATTAAATCGATGCCCTTTAGCTGTGCTTGAAACTTATAGTTAAGCCCTGAAGTAACCGTCGCGAAGCTGGCTTGCTTCTCGGGTTGAGCGGAGCGGAAAAATCTACCATCGTCATAGCCATTCGGGATACTGAGATGGCGCGTCTTTATTCGTGGTATGAAATGAGAAATTCCCTGAGCCGGTGCGCCACTTTTATCATACGTATATCGATGAAACCAAAGTGTTTCGTGTTTTGGGGAGATATAAGTTGCATTGCGAAACGAGAAGATGGTAGCTTGTTTCAGCAGGGGCTTTTGTAAATTCCCGTAACCTATTGTGGGGAATGCGTGGCAATCTGTTCCTCCAGAGATGATTAAGCTCTTTTTGCCAAAGATCTTTGAAAAGACGACAGGGAGGACGGTGTGATAGCCGGCAAATTGACACACATATCCTCGGGTTTTGAATAAATAAAAAACGATGAAGTAAAATTGTTTTAGTGCAAGCAGCGGTGTCGTCCACTTGGATTTAGCGTGGAAATTGAAAGCTCTTACCCTGCACTTTTCTTCAATGATCTGAATGTCCTTCTGTACGAAGGTGGAAGCGCCTACATAGAAATAAAGTAACAGCGGGCGCTTATCCTGATCCATTGTATCAATAGAGCGCTTTGCTCAATCGAAGCTTGATGCTTCTGAATAGAACTGAAGCCTTCGACTTTTGCCGAATATTCTTGAGCGGGGTATTGACACGGAATACGAATGACTGATAATCCGGCTCTTCAAAAAAGACCGGGTACGAGATCATCGACTTGAGGTAGAAGCCATGTGCATACATAGGCTGGATAAAAATGTTGGTATGCAATGGCTGGTCAATGATCTGCAATTCATCCCGGTGAAATTTATGGAAGTACTCCAGCATTCTGGGTTCAGGAATATTGATGAGGATCACACTCTCTTCGTGAACCAAACCGCGAATCGTTTTAAAAATATTGTCGTGCGCCTCCTGCGGTATATGTTCCAGCACATCCGGGAAAACGATAAAATCGAATTTCTCCGGGTAGCTGAATGCGGTCATGTCGGATACGACGAAGTCGATGTTTCGATACTTCTTTTGCCAGCGATGCTTGGCTGCTCCGACTGTTTGAGCGCTGATGTCAGCTCCGAGAATTTTGCCATTGGGGATGCAGCCTGCAATGAATTGAGTCAATGCACCAAATCCACATCCGATTTCCAGGACTTTGGAGTCTCGCTTCAATCCTTCCTGCTTCAGATTTCTTAGAATGAATCGATGGCGGCTGTTGATACCACTTAATTTCTTTTGATCGAGATCATTCCAGAATTTATCGTAGAACGCTCCAACTTCCTGATAACTGGCTAATTGTTCAGACATCGTCGTGTGGTTTCCTGTTTGTCAGGAAAATCGTGTAAAACGGCTGTGAAAATAGCGATTTTACCGGCAAGTACTCCTATCCTAATTGGTTAGCTTTACCGCGATTATGTGCGGTATTACGGGCTTTGTGGACTTCTCCGGCCGTTCTGGTCCGGAGACGCTGAAGCGGATGGCGGATGCCCTGGTGCACCGTGGCCCCGACGATGAAGGCCTCGAATGCCTCAGCGATCCTGCCGCCACGGTCGGTCTTGGTTTTCGGAGACTTGCGATCATCGATCTGAGCCCGGCCGGCCACCAGCCGATGCGCGATCCGGCCGACGGTTCGTGGATCGCCTTCAACGGCGAGGTTTACAATTTCCGGGAGATCAGGTCGGAGTTGGAAGCCGCCGGTCATACGTTCCATTCCCATTCCGATACGGAAGTCATCCTGCACGCCCTCAGGGCCTGGGGACTGGCCGCGGTCGATCGTTTCATCGGGATGTTCGCCATTGCCTGGTATCGCCCGGCCACACGCAAACTGACCCTCCTGCGCGATCGGGCGGGAGTGAAGCCCTTGTTCTATTACTGGAACGAACAACAGTTCCTCTTCGGCTCCGAACTCAAGAGTTTTCACCAACATCCGGACTTCAGGAAGGAGCTGGATCCCGAAGCGCTCGGACTCTTTTTCCGCTTCGGCTATATTCCTGCTCCTTATTCAATATTCCGGAATACGTTCAAGTTGCCACCGGCTCATTGGCTGGAACTTGATCTCACGTCCCGCAGCATAACGCTTCGTCAATATTGGAATCTTGCTGATGCCGTGCAGCAGCCTGCTCCGGTCATGAGCGATGCGGAAGTGGAAGAGGAGACGGAGCGCCTGCTCGTATCGGCCTTTCAGTACCGGATGATCGCGGACGTGCCGGTCGGAGTATTTCTTTCCGGAGGATACGACAGTTCCTGCGTCGCGGCGTTGCTTCAACGCAATACGGGGTCGAAAATCCGTACGTTCACCATCGGCTTTGAAGACGAACGTTTCAACGAGGCCGCGCACGCGAAGAAGGTTGCCGGTTATCTTGGCACCGATCATTGCGAACACTTCTGTACTTACCGGGAAGCCATGGAGATCGTGCCGCGCCTTCCCGAGATCTACGATGAACCGTTCGGAGATCAATCGGCCGTCCCCACGACCCTGGTCAGTTCGATCGCGCGCAAGCAGGTCACGGTCGCGCTTTCGGCCGATGGTGGCGACGAACTTTTCGCGGGTTATCCCCGGCACCGGAAGAGCATGGGCTATCTCAACCGGCTCTCCGGGATCCCGGTTGCCTTGCGGAAATCCGCTTCGGCTCTGTTGCCGATCGCTTCCGGGCGGGACCTGTCGCGCGCGGACCGTCGGGAGAAACTCCGGGAGTTCCTGCGGGCCGGTGACGCCGCCAGCCAGTTTCGCATTATCAACGAGACGTATACCGCAACTGAAGCACAGGAACTGATCGGCTTACCGGTGAAGCCTTTACCAACGCGGTTTGACGCGGGTGCGGAGCTAGCCCGGATCCCGGAGCCGCTGCAACAGGTGCTCACGCTGGAATACCAAACCTACCTCGTCGAGGATATCCTGCAAAAGGTCGACCGTGCTACGATGAGCGTCAGCCTCGAAGGCCGCGAGCCGTTCCTCGATCACCGCATTGCGGAATGGGTGGGACGATTGCCGTCCCGCTGGAAGATGGACGATACCGCGCAGAAAATATTGTTGAAGAAGATCGTCCACCGGCACATACCGCGTGAACTGATGGAGCGCCCTAAGATGGGTTTTGGCGTCCCGCTGGTCGACTGGTTGAAAACGGATCTTCGTCCATTCCTCGAACATGCTTTGCGCGAAGGATCGTTCGATCACGGCTTGCTGGATCCCAGGCAGGTCGGTCGGTTGAAGTCGGCTTACCTCGCCGGCCGACTGGAGAATTTCGAGCGGTTGTGGTACGTTCTCATGTTTCAAACCTGGTACGACCGCTGGATGCGGTAATCGAAAGGAACCGATGGGAGTCATCAAACGACAAGGCATCAAGAACACAATCACCGGTTACCTCGGTATTGTCATCGGTTTCGTTAACCTGATCCTGATTCAACCCCACTTCTTAACCAAGGAAGAACTGGGGCTTACCCGGATCCTGTATTCGTTTTCGCTGATCGTCGCCATGTTTGTCCCGATGGGCATCAGCAATGCCATCATCCGGTACTTCCCGACCTTCAAGGATGAACAGCGGAAGCACCATGGTTTCTTCGCATTCGCCAGCTTGTTTCCACTGCTGGGCTTCCTGCTGGCAGGCGCCATCCTCTGGATCTTCCGCGACTTTTTCCTGAACCAATACCGGCGGGAGTCGCCGCTTTTTCTGGAGTACTTCGACTGGGTTTTCCCGCTGATCTTTTTCAATTCGTTCATCTCGGTTCTGACCGCCTGGTGCCAGGCCAACCTGAAGTCGACCATCCCCGCGTTTCTGAACGATGTCGTGATCCGCGTATTGACCATCGGCCTGGTCAGCATTTACTTCCTCCGCTGGCTCGACCTGGATGGATTCATCGCCGCCTTCGTCGCCTTGTATGGATTCCAGATGGTGACTTTGCTGGTTTACATATTTCAATTCGATCGCCCAGGTTTCCGGATCGACTGGCAGGTGTTCCGGGAAAAAAAGTTCACCGAGCTCATCCGGTTCGGATTACTGCTCTGGTTCGCGTCCGTCGCTTCGATCGGTTTGAAATACTTCGACAGCATCATGATCGGTAAGTTCATGCCCTTGTCGTTTGTAGGTATTTACACCATTGCCGCGTTCATCCCGACCGTGATCGAGGCGCCGCTCAACGCGTTTGAAAAGATCGCGGCTTCCAAGATATCCTTCGCCTGGGCGCGCAACGACCGCCAGGAGATCTATTCGATCTACCATAAGTCCGCTGTCTACCTGTTCCTCCTCGGAGGCTGGTTGTTCCTGATGATCAACGCGAACACCGCCGCCTTGTTTACCTTTCTGCCTGAAGGTTACGAATTGGGCGCGCCCGTCATCCTGATCATCTCCGTTGCCACGGTCTTCAACATGGCCACCGGGCTGAATGCCCCGATCCTGTTCAACTCTGAGCGTTATCGCTGGGGAGCTTTCTTCCTCATCTTCCTGGCTATCGCGATCGTGGTGTTGCAAATGTTGCTGATTCCGGCTTATGGTCTGCTGGGCGCGGCGCTTGCCACATCATTAGCCTCGATCGCCTACAACCTGCTATTGCTCCTTTCAGTCTGGAAGTTCTTCGGCTTGCAACCGTTTGATCAACGCAACCTGAAAGTGCTGATGATCCTCTTGCTGACCTTTGCCATCGCCTTGCTGATCCCGCACCTGCAAAACCGGTGGATGGATATCGCATTCCGATGTTCGGTCCTTAGCCTGTGCTATGGCGGAGCGATTTACCTGTGGAACGTGGTGCCGGAATTCCACCGGTACCTTCCCTGGGAAAGAAAGCCTTAATCGAGTTTCGCCAACAGGGCTTTGGCCCGGCTGACGCAGTCGCGGTCATCATCATCCCGCGCCGTAAGGTCCAGTACTTTCTTGCACCACACCCTGGCCAGCACGTCGTCTTTGCCTTGGTTCCGATCGGCATACGTTTGTGCCAACTCGATCTTGTGTAGCATGACTTCGGGTTCCAGTTGCACGGCTTTACTGAAGCAATCGATCGCCGATTCATAGGACCCGCCCTCCGGTACACCGCCGAAGAGGGTGTTGATCATCGCCTTTTCCACAAAATTGAAACCGGCCACGGTGCGGTGCCAGCGGCCCAGGATGTGCCAGGCGCCCGCCAGTTTCGGATCATATTTCAATGCGAGGTCGCATTCATTGCGGATCACCTTTGCGTTGGCGATCTTCTGCTTGCTGGAAGCGTTTTCATTGATACGACCCAGGGCCAGTGCGTAGTTGTAGTGCGCTTCGGCATCCGTAGCCTGCAAGGCGATCGCTTTTCGGGAAAGGTATTCCGCTTTGCGGAAATACGACTGTCGTTTTTCATCAACGGTCTCGCGATTCCCGGCCTTGCACAGTAGATAAGCGGTGTTGGTGAGGTAAGGGACCCGCGTCGAATCGGATTTGAGCAGTTGCTGGAAGATGGCAAGTGATTCCTCCCAGCGTTTCTGGTCTTTCAATACCAACGCCTTTTTGAGATCGGCTTCGGGAGTTTGAGCAAGCACCAGCGAAGCGGGAAGAAGTAAAATCAGCAGTAGTTGGCAGCGCATGTCGTGGACGATTTCAGAATACGCGTTTGACCTGGCGTTTGGCGTTTTCAATACTGGCATTCAGCTCGAATCCGAGGATCAATACCAGCGCGTTGAAATAAAACCAGATCATCATGACGATGATGGTACCGATCGAACCGTAAACCTTGTTGTATTGGCCAAAGTGATTGACGAAGTAGGCGAATCCGGTGGAAACGACGATCGTGCCGATGGTCGCGAAGGTGGAGCCGGCCGATATGAAACGCCAGCGTTTCCGGATAGCCGGCGCGTAGTAGTACAGGAACGAGATTGCGATCAGGAAGAGCGCGAGCACGACCGTCCATTTTCCCAGCAGGAGCAAGACCACCTGGGTGTTGGATTTCAGAATGTGCTTTGCGACCAGAAACTTCGTAGCCACCTCGCTGAAGATGATCAGGGTCGTGGCGATGATTACCAGGGTCGATAACAGGAGCGTGAGCACCAGCGCGACCAGGCGTTGCTTCCAGGGTGGTCGGGTTTCCAGGATGTGATAGGAGGAGTTGAATCCCCGCATCATGGTCATGAAGCCGTTCGTTGTGAAGTACAGGGCGAGAAGGAAACCGAGGGAGAGCAACCCGCCGCGCTGGATCCGTACGATGTCGACGATCGTCTCCCGCGTCCAGTCTTTCGCGTCCTGAGGAAGGGTTTCCAACAGCAGCCGGATCAGCGACTCCTGAAAGCCTTTGATCGGGATGTAAGCGATCAGGGAGAAGGAGAAGATGATCGCCGGGAACGTAGCCAGGAAGAAACTGAAGGCCAGTGATTGCGCCCGGGTGACGATGGAACCTTTCTGAATGCCGGTGAAGAAGAAATCGGCGACATCGTACAGGGGCATGTTGTCAAAGCCGGGTAGCGCCACGCGTTTGGAATACGCGACACCCGATTTGACCGGACCCGAGGTCAGGATCTTTCGGAGGATTTTCCTGGATAATTTCCGAAGGGTCATGACCGGTCAACGAAGGATTTTCATGCTGATATCGAGACTGCGGTAGCTATGCGTCAGGGCGCCTACGGAAATGAACTGCACACCGGTCTCGGCGAATCCTCTGACCGTTTGCAAGTTGATACCGCCGGAGGCCTCGGTCTCGAATCGGCCCGCGATGCGTGCTACAGCGGCCTGAAGGTCGGTCGTTGTGAAGTTGTCCAACATGATCCGTTGCACATTACCTTCTGCCAGCACTTCTTCCACTTCCGCTGCATTGCGCGTTTCGATCTCGATCGGTAACTGTCTGCCGGTGGAACGGAGGTATTCGTTCGCGCGACGGATCGCGGGACGAATGCCTCCCGCCGCGTCGACGTGATTGTCCTTGATCAGGATCATATCGTACAAGCCGAAACGGTGGTTTTGTCCGCCGCCCAGCAAGACAGCCCATTTCTCAAACAGGCGGAAATTCGGAGTGGTCTTGCGCGTATCCAGGATGATGGCGCCGGTACCGGCTACGGCCTCGACGAACTGCCGGGTCATGGTTGCGATCCCGCTCATGCGCTGCATGCAATTCAACAAAAGGCGCTCGGCCATGAGAAGCGATCGCACAGCGCCTTCCACCTCCATGACCACGGTCCCGTTCGAAACGGACTGTCCTTCATTCGATAGGACTTTCACGATGACGGTAGGGTCGACGGTATTCAGGATCTGGTCGGCGAGTACGAGTCCGGCAATGATCCCGTCCTGTTTCACCCGAACCAGGGCTTTACCCAGTTTATCGGCGGGAATAGTGGATAGGGAAGTATGGTCGCCGTCGCCGATATCTTCCGCCAGTGCCTGTCGGATGAAATCGGGAATGGACAGACCTGAAGGAGAAGTATCCGGGAAGGAGGTAGTCGGAGTCATCGGGTGCAAAAATAAGGTTCCGGACCATAAACAGTTCCGGCCGCTGTGAAGCGGCCGGAAGTAAATTCGGAATCGTTGGACTTATTCTGTTTCAAATCGTAATTCCTGGATGAAATTCTTCCCGTTGGTTGATTTGATATAGAACGAAGTTCGGTAAGACTTACCGCTGGCCGTCTGCAAGGTGCCGATGGCGTATTGCAAACCTTCCCGGGAAGCTCCTTTATGAACGACCTGGAACGACTTGGGCGGGTCTTTCTGGAAAAAATCCCGCAAAACCTGTTCGGCCTGTGCTTTGGAATAGACCTCCTCCTGTTCGAGAATCGTGAGATCCAGGGTGGGGCCGAAGTAAGCAGCAACCGACCTGGCATCGCCGCTGCGGATGGCATTGGCGATTTCCTCGTAAAGGTCGAGTGTACGGGCGGAAGAAGATCCGAACAGTATGAGGAACAGGAACAGAAACCGGACTTTCATGGTTGTTGGGTGAATGGCAAATACCACGCCATGCAAGATGTAGATCAGTCAGCGAAAGATACAGCCAAATCCGGCTCTTATGCGGCCATTCCGGTCGGTTTTCCAACCCGGCCTGTGGATAGGAAACGTATTTTTGAAGCGTGAAATTCAGGTTCGTTTTTGTCGGAAAGACCTCGGAGCGGTGGCTGCAGGAAGGTATCCAGGAGTACAGCAAGCGATTGGAACACTATGCTTCAGTCGAGATCGTCGTAGTACCGGGCTCCGCCAACCGGGAGCCGGCCCGGCAGGTGGAGGAGGAAGGGAACGCGATCCTCAAAGCGATAGGGCCGAAAGATTGGCTGATCCTGCTCGATGAGCACGGAGAAACCTGCAGTTCCGTTGGACTTGCCGAACTGCTCGAGAAACGGATGAGCGCCGGCATTTCTTCATTTGCTTTCGTGATCGGGGGCGCCTATGGTCTATCCGCCTTGGTCAGGGAAAAAGCGAAGCTGACCCTCAGCCTATCGAAACTGACCTTCACCCATCAGATGGTCCGGGTGATTCTGTTAGAGCAAGTGTACCGGGCCATGACGATTCGGCGGGGTGAGTCGTATCACCATGTATGATAACCACACCGGCAAGTAGCAAATTCAGTCTGAGCTCCTGCCGACTCCGGTTTTCTTCTGATCCCCTTCAGCTTGCTACCTGATCAGGGTGCGGACTGGTATACCTCATCGTACGAGGAGACGCCTACGTCTAGCGAAAAGTGATGAATGGCTGCGTCCCGTATCTGTTGCGGTGGAATTGAAAGCAGTTGAGGGATTTGTTCGATAACAAATTCGAAATCCAACGCTGAGAAGGACTGTACAACAGCTCCAGTACGTGTCTTTTGAATGATTTCACTGGTATCACCGACTTGAGCATTACAAAGAATCGGTATACCCATGCTCATGATTTCAGCCATCTTGGCCGGCGAAGAGGCCAATTTGGAATAAACAGGTTTGATAAAGAAAATGGAAAGGTTGGAAAGCGAAAGCAAACAGGGGACTTGCTTGTGATTACTGCTTCGGATGATCAGGTCATCGGGATTCAATTCCATCTTTTCCCATTTGGACCTGATGTCCTGTTGTTCCTGATGGGTTACGAAAAGGAATTTAGCTTTGGGGTAGGAGAACTTCAGTTGGCGGAAGAACGCCAGCATTTCGTCCAGCAGATACCAGGTTCCGATTGCGCCGATGTATGACAGTACCAGATCGTCAGGATGTAGCTTCAACTCCAACTGCATCTTTTGTCGATCTTCCAAATTCACTTTCCCCGGATCAAACACTGTCGTATCAACGCAACAGGGAATTACTTTTATACGGATGGGTTGATGTGGGATCGTTCGCCAACTCCAAATTTCCTGACGCGCTGATTCGGTCAGGCAAACCGTATAGCTGGCTGAATTAAGAAACTTCGCCTCAAAGCGTTTGAAAAAACGGTAGATCAGGCGGTATATGAATTTATTCTGATTCCACATCTCTCCATCGATACGCTCATCGGCATAGAAACCGCGCATGTCGAAGATGAACCGGATCGCTCGTGATCGATGGAGGTAATAACCGATCAGCGAAGTGATATAGCTTCGACAATGAACGATTCTGAAACGATGGACTTTGTTCAATCGGATGCTGCGGAAGGTCATCCGCAGGACATCATAGATCGTGGATAGTACCGGAGGGTTTTTGGTATAGGTAATCGAATGCCACTCGATCCGGTTTTCGTCCATTTGTTTCCGGATGGTGTTCAGGAGTGCTTCGGGAGCTTTCTTCTCAGAACTGAGCACGACGATCTGGTGTCCCCGTTTGCTCAAGCCGATTATATAAGGGATTACCTGCGATTGCCCCAGCGGGTCTGAAAGTCCATCATACGTCAGGTACAATATCTTCATAAGCGATAACGGGCGCGAAAATTCCGGCAGGGACGTCTCTTACTGAAAAAGTGCTTAGTGGGCGAATTTAGCTGGTTTCCGGCAAAAATAGCATAACTTCGTCATCGATTGCAGCCTCATGACGAGTATTTTATCCATAGTCGACCTGATCCTGGCACCGATCTATCTGGTCGTCTTCTTCTTCATTGCGCAGCGTATCCGGACGAGGAATATTGAAAAGAACCCAAGCTACAAGTACTTTGTACCGGGGCTGATGGTCAAAATGGTCGGCGCCATCGCGGTTTGCCTGATCTACGTCTATTACTACGGTGCAGGTGATACGATCAACTATCACTACGATTGTGTCGCAGCGTCTAAATTGTTTTTGAAGAATCCCTGGCAAGCGATCCGTTTTACCTTTCTCCCGTTGGATGCCGATATCTGGTATTCATTCGACAACGATACCGGTTGGTTGCTCTATTCATACGACGACAAGGCTATTGTGGTGGATAAGATCAACTGGATTTTCGCCCTGGTCAGTTTCAACAGTTTCATCGGTCAAACGATGTTGCTGGCTTTCTTCTGCTACTTTGCCATCTGGCGGTTGTATCAAATGTTCCTGCTCGAATTCCCGCAGTTGCAGCGACAGATGGCGATTGCATTTCTGTTCATGCCTTCGGTGGTATTTTGGGGTTCAGGGTTATTGAAAGATTCGATCACTTTTGCGATGGTGGCCTTATTTACTTCCAGTTTTTATCATTTGATGAAAATCCGTACTCACTCTTGGAAGAATATTATTTTACTATTGATCAGCTCTTATCTCCTGATCAAGATCAAGCCCTACATTTTCTTCGCAGTGCTGCCTGGTTCGATCCTGTGGCTGGTTGGCTTTCAACTTTCCAAGATGATCAATCCGCTGGTCCGCGCTTCAATCGCTCCGATCCTGGTAGTCATTTCCGGTCTTTCCGGATATTTCATGTTACGCGTCATGGGAGAAACGCTGGGTGAATACTCGGTCAACCGTGTAATCGATAAGGCGTTCGTGACCAACCAGGATCTGAAGCAGGATTACTATCAGGGCGCTTCTTTTGATATCGGGGATTTCGATCCAACCATCCCGGGAATGATCGGAAAGGCTCCGGCAGCCATCAATGCAGCCTTGTTCCGTCCTTACTTATGGGAGTCTTACAGTCCCGGCATGATCATGTCAGGCATAGAGAATTTCCTACTCCTGATCATCACCCTTTACCTGATCCTGAAAATGCGCGTATACAATCTGTTCCTGCTAATGTTCAGGCATCACATCTTGTTCTTCAGTGTGTTCTTCAGTCTTTTCTTCGCATTTTCTGTCGGCTTGACAACCTCAAATTTTGGAAGTCTGGTTCGATACAAGATCCCGGCGATTCCGTTCTTTGTCGCAAGTCTCTTTATCATCCATTACACTTTTTCGCAGTTGATGGAGGAGCGTGCCAAGATCAAATCCAACTTCGGATTTCAATGAGGTCAACGCTTTCGGGCTACGATAATATGATTGAGGTAGAGGTCCGGATTGTTGGGAAGTAGCGCGGATAGCACCAATGACAAGAGATTGATCGGGAAGATGAATAAAGGAGCGACCAATGTCCGCAACAATACGTGCTTTCCGAGGATGGAACTGTATAGGTAAGCCAGGCTTATTTGAGCGCAAGTCTGGATAAAAGTGGAGGACCGTTCATGTACTTCCACGTTGAAACCGTGCTTGTCCAACAGATGCCGGATGCCAAAGGATGTATAGCGTGCGAAGTCGTTCGGTTTTTCATGTTCTTGCCAAACGAAGGGTAGTGTGATGAGCAGTTGACCGTTGCTTTTGATTACACGACTTATTTCTCCCAGTACATCGTCCAGGTTGAACACATGTTCAAATACTTCCGAACTGAACACACTGTCGAAATGACCGTCCGCAAACGGGATCTGCTTCCCGTCGTAGAGCACCTCGATATGTTCCTGACTATGGTCGTGCGCTTCGTTCTCTATGTCCAACCCGATGTACTCATCGACCCTGAAAAGATCCTGGTACGGTTTGTTGCCGCAGCCAAAATCGAGTAGTCTGCCGCTCAACCTGTGTGCATTCCGCTTAACGCCTTTATAAATGCCTCCCTTGATGAAATAATTGGCATTGATGAATAATCCGACGATTCCCGGACGGAATTGTTCACGCCGGTTGAAAGCTATGAGGGATTGCAGGATGTTCATGCTTGGATACGTGAAACAGGAAATTCAGCGGTTGGGATGGGGAGCTTCAGGCATAAATACCTTCGTACACTTTTCTTGCGACATTGAAATCGCGTTCGCGCTCGACGATCGGCCTGATCTTGTCATAAAGTTGACGGAAAGTAAACGTGGTCAGTAAATGATCGATGGTTTTAACGGCAGCCAGGTAATTTTCGGTATCCAGGTGCTCGAGTACGGCGCCGATCTGATGTTCCGAAATGATTTTGCTGTCATCTGCAATGTTTTTGGTAATGACCACCGGCAGGCCGAGGGACCAATACTCAACGTTTTTAATTGGTGCCGAGTACTTTCTGGAGGGAACAGGTTTGTATGGACTGATCGCGAAGTCACCCAGCCCGATGTAATCGGGAATGCTGCTGTGAAACACAAAGGTCTTGTGGACGATACGGGGATCGAGTCCCGACGCTTTCATCCAATGAACAAGATTTTCTTCCCGCTCATTCGTGAGTAGCAATACCCGGAAGCGGTCGCCCCAATAGTCGAAAGCCGTTTTGAAGAAATCGAAGACTTCCTGTTCCAGGTATAAACCACCGAATTTTCCGGCATATACACAGACGATCTTGTTTTCCAACCCCATCTTCCGAAGCAGGTAGGGTTTCTTCCGGTTGGCAAAGCTGAAGCGTTCCAGATCTACGCATGCCGGTTTTACGACAGGATTACGGAGCTGAATTCCCAGCGATTGTCGGGCATATTCCGTCATGTCCGATGTACAGCATATCTGTGTTTTGGAATGTAGACCCTCGAGCTTTTCAAAACGTTGCAGAATGCGGTAGGCGGGTGATCGGGCCGTCCAGGTTTTCGTTTCAAGCATCACATCCGCATGTGGCTCGTAGCTGTCCATGATGAGTGGTTTTCGAGTAAGAACCGAAACCACATATCCGATGGCGCCAGCGGTCGTGCACCAGGCATGGATATGACTCACACCACGGAAGATCGCCAACAGGCATAATCTCAGCAGGATCGGGATCCAATTCAGGAAACTAAGCACACCAAAGCGATAGTAATGAAAGTCGATCCACTTTATTCCTTGTAGCCGCAATCGTTGCCTGATCTGTGAACGCTCATTCGCGTTTAGTTGCAGGTGCTTTTGCTCCAGGGTTACCAGATAGATATAACGGTTCGGCGCTAGAATGTCGTTGAAAAGATGCAGATAGGGCAGGGTATAAGCCTGGATCAGGGCATCCTTATAGCTCCAGTAGGTGATAACCAATATGTTCTTTGTCTTCTTCACGACCGGATTCTCTTGATTTGATCAATCACTGTTCTACCCAGCAGGCATTTTAGCCAGAGTACAAGGTACTTTCTTTTCCAGCCGCCAAGACGAATCGCTTCACGAAGCTGCTCCCTGGCAGAGCTTAACTTATGGTCAACGTAATAATAGATCGCTGAAAAATACGCGGCGTGGGCGCGAAGCAGGCGACTGTCTTCCTCTGTAAGTTCGACCTGCTGGTGGAACCATTCCAGCGCCGCCCTGGTTTTTTGGATAATGATGGTATGATCTGAACGCATGGATCGGTCATCATGATCGTTCATCAGGATGGTCGATCGGTCGATCAGATAAAGTTGTTGATGTCGGAGATTCTGAAGTAAGAACATCCAGTCTTCCTTAATGGCGTAGCGGCGGTCTTCTTCAAACAGATGCAGTTGAGTGTTTCCCTTTCGCACGCAGACATTGCAACCCATCGGATTGCCGGAAAGGAATAACTTGTAATCGTACCACCCTTCTGGAAGGAAATGGATCTCGGTAGGGCGTGTTTTCCCGTTTCGCAGGAACAGGAATTTGGTCGCAATGAAATCAGGTTGGTTCAGCCGAAGTATATGTGACCGGAGTACCTCGAGATGTTCAGGGAGCATCAGATCGTCAGAATCGATGAAGATCACATAACTTCCACTCGCCTCTCGGAATCCGTGATTTCTGGCAGCCCCGCGTTCGGCATTCGGCTGTTCGATCAGGCGGAAGTTGGAGAGATGGCCATATTTATGCCGGAGTATTTCCGGTGTGTGGTCGGTGCTGCCATCGTCCACGACCAGTATCTCAAAATCCTGGAAAGTTTGCTTCAGGATGGAATCAAGCGTTTCCGGCAAAAAACCAATCCGGTTATAAGATGGTATTACAATCGAGAAAAAAGGGGTGGTTGCCAGCTGCTGTTTCATCTTGCAATGGCTCGAAAGAGTTGTAACAGGACTGGTGGTAACAGCTTGGTACGCAACGAGATGCGGGTCAGGTCCATTTCCTGGTAAAACGAAGGATTCAGTGTTTGGATCAGCTTGAGTATGCGTTTGACCATTTTTGTGTCCAATACCTCATAATAGATGATCAGTTGATTGAATAAGAAGTGCGCGACGATTCTGTCGATCTCCTCGAAGCTAAACGTTCGCCTGATTTCAATGTACGGTTCCTCCGGGTAATAGAAACCATGCGAGGAAAGAAGGTTGAGCGTTGCAGCCGGAATTTCGGTGGAGTTGATAAATCGGGAAAAGACACGGGCCCACTCAACGGCAAATTTCGGGAGCTGACTGACGGTCTTACTGGAACTGTGTAAGCGGTACTTTGAAAGCACTTCTTCTGTCCGGAGAAGCTCGAATTGCCCCGCAACCCGAATCAGCAGATCGTAGTCCATCGCGAAGTGGAGTGACTCGTCGAGTAATCCGGTATGGTTGATCGCGGTCCTGGTGAAGAAAGAGGAAGGTTGAGGAAAAGGAATAACGGAGAAGTATCGTAATTCCAAGTCCTTCGGTTCCGCGCCTTTGATCAGTTCTTTCTTGCCTTTGCCGAACAGGATAGATCGGCCGTGGAGCATTCCGGCGGCAGGATGTTGTTCAAAGATCCGGACTACCTTCTCGAATGTACCGGGCAGGTAAAGGTCGTCACTGCACAGCCAGCCAATGATGTCGCCCGTCGCTCGTCGCAAGCCTTTATTCAGCGCTTCGCTTTGTCCAGAATCTTTTTCACTAACCCAATAATGTAACCGATCCTGGTATCGCTTGATTATACCGACAGATTCGTCCGTACTTCCGCCGTCGATGATGATGTATTCAAGGTTCGGATAGCCTTGTTGCAATACCGAAAGGATCGTTTCTTCCAGGAACGGGCCCTGGTTGAACGATGGGGTGATGACGCTTATTTTCGGTAAAGTGGCGGGCTGCATGGCGGATTAGCGACCGTTCGTTTTTTCGTAAAGGACTTTCATCGCGTCCCCGGTGCTGGTGAACGTCAGCATTCGATTGATGATTGCCTTGAGCCAACGGAGCAGTGTTCTTTTTTCCAATACCTCCTGCAGGTTGTGGTCGAGGCTACGGTATTCATCCGTCTCGTGCTTTTTTTCACCGTGCCGGCTTCCGGTGAGTGTTTGCCGGAATCGTTCCAGGCTTACGCCGGTCGTAAGCAGTTCTTTTCGTTGAAATCCTGCATTCCGTAGCAGGAAATCCAGTGTGGCAGGTGTATAGTAGGATAAATGATCCGGCCAACAGATGGCGCTCCAGCGGGATCCAAGGGTCTTGCGTGAAATCGAATTGAAATTGGGTGTAGTGAGGTAGAGGGCGCCACCGGAGCGCAAGAGGGTGTGGAATTTCCGAACTTCCGGTACAGGGGTAAGTAGATGTTCTATTACTTCGAAGGAGGTGACCACATCAAAGGAACCGGCTTCATATCGTGATTCATCCAGTATTCCCTGTTGCATCCGGAATCCTTTCCGCTCGCCGATCTGGATGTACAAGTCGGCGTATTCGGTCCCATACACTTCCCAGCCGCGTCGTTTCGCTTCTTCAAGGAAGAATCCTTCCCCACAGCCCACATCGATCAATCGATTGGTCTGCCTGTATTGTTCAAGTTTGTCCAGGATCTGGTTGTACCTTTTTTTAGTGGTTTCAGTGACGGAGATGAAAAGCGGATAGTTTCCGTAGTGCGTTTTTAATGTATCCTCACTCGGGACGTCGGGAGAAAAAACCATCCTGCACGATCGGCAACGGGTCAGTTGTACGGTCTTGAATCCTTCCAATGGGTTCAGGTCGGAAGACCCGCAAACGATACAAGTGGTAAGTGTTTTATTCATTGGCAGGATTCAACTGACGGTACTTCTGTTCAGCAAGTTATTGACTGCGGCTTAACAAGATGTGGTTGGAGCTGAGCTTTGATTTCCTCATTGAAATAATCGAAAAGTTCCTTACTTCCGATTTGCACATCGGTTTGTGGTAAGCGAAGATTCTCGATTACTTGGAAATTATGATTCACTTCCGCTCGGCTGCCCATCTGCCGGTAAGGCAACAAAATCCCGAATCGGTTGATGAGTTGAGATTTATAGAAGAGGTTATTGATAAGACTGATCTTTCGCCGCTCCCGCGTGATGGACCTCAACGGATAGTCGGTGTGGATGTAGTCCCCGGAAAAGCGCGGCTCTTTGATGGAAGGGCAGGAGGATGGTTGAATGTACTCGGTGGCAATGCGTTCAGTATCGGCAATCCGTTCGTAAGGAAGGAAACGTATCTTCCTTTCTCTGGAACGAAGTGCAGCCAGGTTCATCGTGAACCAATAGAAGGCATTTTGGTCGAGGCGGTCATGAATACGGTCCATGACCCAGTCGAATCGGTCCAGCAGCTCTTTCCTGCGGACCTCCTCGACGAAATCATCCCAGGAAATCGGATACTCAAATCCAATCGACCAGAAGTCCCAATTGTTCTTCAACAGGGAAATCAGGACTTCATAGAGGTCGCGAAAAACGACGATGGTCAAGTCGGGATGGAGGACCTCGTTGATGGCATCGATCCGTCCATTTCCTCGGATGAATTTAGTAACCAGGGGAGGGTCATGCCGAAGCAACTTATGCAGGAAGCGAATATGGCGGCTGGAAAAGTCCGATGCTGTGTGCGTAAAGTGAGGAGCAGTTGCATGATGAAAATAGCCCTCGTAATTCAGATCAAATGTTTTCCGGTCGACCCAGAAGTAAGGTTCGTAGTTGATCCAGGTACTGCCGTATTTCTCCGCGAGTTGATGCGCGAGATACAATTGTACCGCCTTCGTCCCGGAACGACCTACTCCGTATATGGCTATATGCATCGTGCGTCGGGTATTAGCGGGGCTTTAAGCTGTTGATCATGGATCTCAACTTTCGATAAATCCTGCTGATCAGGGTGAATTGTCCTTCACTGAACTTTATCTGCATGGCATATGCATCCGCGGCTCGGTTGACCAGCCCGGAATCGTCATAAGTCAAACGTCGCAGTTCATGTCGTTTCATTCCGCCGAGTCGAGTGTCGGTGTAGGTGGTATTGGTAGCATCGGCCCCGAAGCCCAGGTTGGTGACCATATTCCTGGCGGGAGTGATGACAAGTGCATCGTTTAACCAAATGGTATAGAACCATTGGTAGTCCCAACAATCGATCAATCCTTTCTTCGCCTCCGTCAATAATTTCAGATAGGCCTCCTGATAGAAGGGATTCTCCGTCAATCGGCGGATCATGCCTTCTGAAACGAAGAGATCAAAATGCTCCATTTTGAAATCATAGCGTTTCCAGGCCCTTCTCCAACTGGCCCATCCCCAGGGATGAGGCAACTTGGAGTAGTAATAGGATCCTTGGAAGTGGAATTCTTTACCACGTAGGAAATTGGTGCCGTTTACATGCATGATCCTGTCATCGGAAGCATAGCGGTTCAGCATTTCTGCACAATAGGTAAAGAAACCGGCAGTAGGGAGACAGTCATCTTCCAGTATGATACCCGCTTCCACGTGCTCGAAGAACCAATCGAGCGCTCCGCTGACCGCGAACTTGGAACCGAGGTTTTCAGATCGAAAAAGTGTTTTGACTTCACAAGGCCAATCCACCTTGGTCACAATTTCCCGGACGTTGGCACACAGAAGGGTATCCTGCGGCCGGTCAGTGCGCGGACCATCTGCAGACAGGAACAACCGGCTTGGGCGGAGTTCACGCAAGACCTGAAAGACTGTTTCCGTCATGCGGGGTCTATTGTACACCAGGAACAAAACAGGTATGTCAAAACCGCTGGTGCTCACGTTCAGGTTTATTGTTTGCCGATTTCAGGATTTGAATAAAGTTTTCGGCATAATTGGACATTCGTTTCCTTAAGTCGTTTCGGGCTGCCTGTTCCATAACCGGGTCAGGACCCGGAGGAGATTCTTCCCACACTTCACGTAAAACTATCGAAAGCGCCTCTGCATCATGAGGAGGGAAGTACCGTGAATTGGGTGGTTGCTGTTCCCGGTGAACTTCGATATCTGACAAGATGGTCCGCTTCCCGATTGATTTGCATTCTTCTACCGTCGTGCTCCAGCCTTCAAAGAGGGAAGGGTTGATGAGTGCCACACATTGTCGGATGAGCAATAAGACGTCGTCATGATCCACCAATCCCAAAATATGAACTTGGCCGTCAATGCCGAGTTCCACAAGCTTTTCCTTTAACTGCCGGAAGTAGTCCGGATTGCGGTAATCGGTAGGATTTCCCGTACAGACGATGACAGGCGCGATACCCTCCGATTGTAACAGCTTAAGCGCCTCAAAGACCACAACGTGGTTCTTGTGTTTCCAGAATTGGTTGGGCAGATAAAAGAACTTTTCAGGCAATTGATATTTGGAGCAAAGGGAGTTCGGGTCAAGCGTCCAAAGCCGCTCCGGAACATTCGCGACGAAATTCGAAATTCGACTCTTCGAGAGATACTGGGGCGCAAAAGATTCAAGATCGTGTTGTGCGTTCTTGCTGCTTAAGATTACGATATCCGCATCCCGGCAACCATCCAGGTATCGTCTCGACCGTTCCTCCAGTTCCTGTTGTGTAAAGAGGTAGGAGAGGTGTAGGTGTTGGAAGTCGGGTATCCAATAGAGCTTCAGCAGGTTTGCTTTGATCTTTAAGTGGTAGTTGTTGTGGGTGAACAGTGCATTGTACTGTCCGGTAGCGAATAATCTGACCTTCCTGGATAGCCGTATATCATAGCCGAGTAACCACATCGAAAGTTTATACTCGATCCTTCGATAGAGATTATTAATAGCGGAGAACCAGGTTTTCTCCTGGCTGTCACTGACTGGATTGTCAAAATAACCAATTAGGAAAATGCTGGTATCCATTCGGGCTCTGAGGGCCTCGATGAGATTCGATTGGTAAGTGAATCCACCTGTCCAGGTCCGGCTACCCAGGACTGGTATAAGTATGTTGATCCTGTTAAACATCGCGCGTGAATTCGAATGCGTCCTTCAATGCGGTCTCTACGGTGCGACGAGGAGTCCATCCGGTCAGGCGCGTGATTTTTGTGAGGCTGGCTTGCTGGCGATGTCGGTCAACTTTTCGGATCCGGTCCGGATGCTGTACAGGTCTGAGCTCCCGTTCGGTGACCTTGCCGATGAGATGCAAGATGTCGGATACGCTATGTTCGGTTTCATTACCGATATTCAGTACCTCATAGGGGCGGTCAAAGCTTATTCTTCCAATTGTTTGCAATGCTTCGGCAATGTCCTGTACATGAATATAACTACGCAATGGCGTCAGGTTGCCGAGTTGAATATCCGTCGATCCGGCCAGCACTTGTTGCAAGATGTCCGGTACAAGATGTTCGTTGGTTTCTCTTGCTCCAATGGCATTGAATAAGCGGCAGGAGATGCCCCGGAAGTGGCCACGTTCCGTATGGAGACGAAGCAGATCTTCGCCGGATTTTTTCGATATGCTATAAATATCGTGCGGTACGGCAGCTGAACTGTCCTCTTGCAGTTGTCCGTCCAGAATCTCATAAACGGCTCCCGAAGAGGCAAAGACAACCGTCGTTACATTGAATGCCCGCGCGTGATCGAACAGGATCTCACTTCCTTCAACGTTGGTCCGGAGCGCAATAGCCGGCTGCCGTTCGCAGGTTGGGATATGGTGGATAGCTGCCAGATGATAGACGATTTCGGGGCGAAAAGCTTCGAATACGCTTCGAACGAAAGCAGTATCCAATAAATCGCCCGTGAAGACGGTTAAGTTGCTATGATTGATCGGAAGATAGGCGCGCTTCCCGTAGGAAAAGTTATCCAGCACAGCAACACGCTGGCCATCAGTCAAAAGCAAGTCAACCAGGTGCGATCCAATGAATCCGGCTCCACCTGTAACCAGTACATTCTTCATCTGCCTTCTAGAAACGACTTAAAATTACGAAAAAATGAACTCCCTTAGCGTTTTTCCGCGACAAAACTGTACATCCGGCCAGGGTAACGCCGTTCATTGTATGGCCCGCCGGCCTTCAGGCAGATCCATTGATAGGCCAGCTGTTGCAATAAGGAGATCCGGCCTGTTTTCCCGAAACGGCGTTCGAGCAACATGGCAAGATTCTGCTTCAACCGTGACGGTAACATCTTGACTTCCTGTGCGGAAAGCGGAGCATAGTTGATGACACTGTCGAAGTACCTGAGCCGCTGCTTGATTCGAAGTCCTGCTCGTTCAAACGCGGCCAGATATTCCTGTTCGGTATAGGCATTTTCCCCTCCATAATGGCGATGCAAAGGGTGGGTTTGAAGAAACAACGCTTTGTCTTTCGCATCCGATATGACGTGGTCCCGCACGGTGATGAGTAGTCCGTGGGTTCTTAGGACACGTGCCGCTTCCGCAACAAATCGGTCCAGATCACTGGCATGATGCATGGCCTGACGTACGTAAACGATGTCGAAGGATTCCGGAGGGAAGGGCAAGGATTCTCCAAACGCATCCACCACTGTCATTTGGTTGAGTTGATAATGACCGATGAGTTTCCGGATGGCACCACGACCAACGTATTCCCCGGGATCCGGCTCTACGGCAGTGACCTGATATCCCGTTCGCGCGAAAGCAATGGCGCTAATGCCGTTTCCCGATCCGATATCCAGCAGGGTCGAAGGTGATGTTCGGTAGTGACGAATCAGTTGAAGGGTCTCCCGGAATTCGTCGGAATTGAAAAATCGTTCAGCGTTTTCGACCAGATCCGGTCCCAGATAGGTATCCCGAAGCAATGCGCGTTGGTTGGGGTCATCCAGGAAATTGATGACGGCCCTTTCCCAGGCAGAGGAAGACGTTTGCTCGAAGTCAGGGTGCATGAACTAGCGTGGTTCCAGTGTCCGGATAACGCGTGCCGGGTTACCGGCGACAACGGTCCAGGGTTCAACATCCTTGGTTACCACACTTTTTGCGCCGACCACTGCTCCCTCACCGATACGGACGCCTTTGAGAATAGCGGAATCGAAACCGAGCCACGCCTTGTTACCGATCATCACCGGGGCAACCGATACGTGCGACCAGTCCTTGCGACCCTGGTACCATTCGGAAACATCCGATGAACGACTGGAGAAGTCGAGCGCATGAGAATCATGATCCACAATGGTGACCCCCCAGGAGATCAACACGTCGTCACCGATAACGACTTCGTTTGCTGCGATGATCTTGGTCGCACTGCCGATAAAGGTTCTGGATCCTATCCGGATCTGTGCTCCGGATCGCTCAAAATGGAGAGAGCCTTCCAGTATCACGGTGTCTCCCAGAATCAACTGGCATTTCCCGTCAGATGGACTGAAGATCCGGAGAAAACTCATACGGACCTGTTGTCCTGCCTGCTCGAATTGGTTGTGAGCCAGGAACGCCTTTCGTTGTTTCGACTCCCGATGATTCATTAAAAGTTGTGACAGCGAAAACATGGCTTCGAAAGATACGATCAAGATTGCATTCCAAGAGCCAGTCGGAGCTTTCTCTTCCAACGGGGGAGTCTGCCAGGGTGATACCATTCGAATACCGCGTTTTCCAATAATTGCTGTGAACGCGGTTGTACGACCGCTTTTTCCGGGTAAGTGGTGATTGTGCGTGGAGATTCGGGTCGTAACGATGACTTACGCCCATGTGCCACCCAATGTGTTCCGGAACCGTCGAAACCGGTGTTCTCGGTCAAACTCCATCCGGGGTTCAGGCTGATGCCCTGTTGCAAAAACACCGAAGCGTTCCAACAGATATCCCAGGTATTGATCCGGCCTTCGGCTTGCCGGCGCAGTAGTTCCGTATAAGCGTACGCGCCATGCAGATCAAAGGCATGACGGTCGCCTGACTCCGTAATCCGTTTAAGTTGACCGCTCGCATCATGGGAAAAATGCTCCCACGCGCGCTTCCAAGTAGCCCAGCCCCAGATGAAAATGGCTGTGGAAAAGAATGTCTCCGGTAATGCGATCCTGCTGGGAAACATATACGCGCCGACCTGCATCACTCGTTCGTCGCGCTCAAAACGCCTCAATCCTTCATTACTGTACTCCAGAAATTCCCGCCGGCATAGAATGTCATCCTCGACAATAATGGCCTTTCCATGCAGGTTCGTTATTTCAGTAATACCTTCAATCAGGGATCGGCTCAAACCGCGGTTTACCCGGGATTCGACCACATCGGTCTTCCCGCACCAATTGCGGCTACGAATGATCTTCCTGACCTGTTCAATGCGTTCCAATTCAGCTGTGCTGATGCCGGATTTTGGTCCGTCGGAGAAGATGATCAGATGGGACTCCTTCGAAAGCGTATTCTTTTCCAGTGCCTCCAGCGTCCTCAGGGTGTGCTCAGGACGATTATAGACGAAGAGGGCTACAGGAGCGAGCATGGACAGTTTGATGAGCGGTAACCGATATTCAGAACGAACGGTGATTGCTAAACCAGTCGTAACGTTCTCCGCGGGGGTAGTTAAGTAACTTCAGGGAACTGCGATCTGGCAGACGCTTGTACCAAATCTTCCGGAGTATGGGCAAACGGAATAACCTGCTCTTGACCCGCCAACTCAGGGATAAGGATGTGCCGGTTACTGAGCGATGTAATTCAGCCAATGGAGCCGGATCAATACCTTGGGAAAGAAAATAATCCAGTGCATCGATCAGGTTCGCGCGGAAGCAGCGGGATTTCTCCTCCGATGTCGGCTCCAGTTTGTCTTGTTGGATGAAATCTCGGTACATCTTCGCGCGACCAAGGTAAAACGGTCCTTGCGAAGCGCTTCGCTGATCAGGATGCAGGAGTACACATGACCATACCTTGTCCGTCCGGAAGATACCGGTGGAATGCATGGGACGTGTTACAGCCATTCGGATCCAAAAGTCGGTGTCGGCGACCATGTCCACATCCAGTCTGAGTGGGCCGGCGGTCCGGGCACGATCCATTCTGAAAAATGTCGAACTCTGAGGGAAGTGATTCTGAAGCGAGAAGACCGACAACGGCGCTACGTATCCCGGCTTCGGATCTGGATAGGGCGGGGGACAGTGGACCTGTCGGTTCTCCTGGTCTACGAAGATGTGCAAACCGGACACCACATAGGCAGTGTTATGTTGATCGAATAGTTCGAGTACTTCTCGGAAAACAGTCGGCGAGGAGAAATAATCATCGGAACTTTGAATACACGCATACGTTCCATTGGCACGTTCAAGTCCGCGATTGACCGCGTCAGCAAATCCTTTATCCTTTTCAGAATAAAATCGAATTCGGGGATCAAGTGCCGCATAATGACGGCAAACATCTTCGGTTTGATCCTTACTACAGGAATCCTGAATGATCAATTCCCAATCTCCGAAGTCCTGATGCAGGACGCTCAGGATCGTATCCTCGATGTAGGCGCCCTGGTTATAACTGGGAATGACTACCGAAATCCGCGGCTTCGTGGACGAATTCATCTTTAGGGATTCAACTGGATTACCGCTTTACCACGATCTGGAAACCACTGAACTGCGAAAAGAAGGTGTAACAATCTTTTCGGGAATCGAAGAAATGATGGTAAGACAATCGGTTGCCCAATAAGGCGGCATGTCCGTAGTCTTCGAGTATCATAACACCCCCTGGTGCCAGAACTGTATCGAACAGCCGTTCCATCAGGTAGGTGGTCGCCCGATAACTGTCACAATCGATGTAGACGAAAGAAAGTTGCCGGATACCGCTCGTATCGAAGGTGGTAGTGAAGTCGCCGCGAACCAGTTGTACATTCGGCCGATCCCGGAATTTCGATTTAACTTCTTCGAAGTCCACAGTATGCGTATCGGTCCAGAATGCATCCATGCCGATCGTCTCAACCGGGAATTTCTCAAATGTATCGAAGAGATAGATTTTCTTATTGGAACCCAATGCCTCTGCCAGGCTCGAGAGCAAATAACCACTATGTCCTTTGAAAGAGCCGAATTCCGCAATGTCGCCTGGGATATCGTTGCGAACGAGATAGGAAAGTGTCTGGCATAGGTCGAGGTAGTCGCGAATCTCGCATTTCTTTTCGAAGCGTTCGAGGGATGCTGCGTAGAGCGCCTGAAAGTCGACCGGGCCGAGCAGGAGCGGAGATACGAAATCGAAGGAATGCTGCCGGTCCTGGCTTCGCGCGTAGGCGAAATCGTTCCAAGTGTCACCGATATATTCGAACGGGATCTCACGCAAGGCTTTAGAACGGAACAGGATATCTGCTATGCGTTGGTTTTCCTTCGCGGTGAAGCAAAATGACACTATGGCCAGGATCGAGACCGCACTGGGTTCAAGTTCCAATACTTTTTCTGCCTGGGCAACATCGATCATTAACCCTTCTAAATCGGTCTCAAGCAAAGCCCGTTCCAGCGTTTCGATGAATGGAGCGGCTGAGGAGCGAAATACGACTACTTTTTTCTTGCCAGGGGTATGTTGTTTCCAATCGCGAACCTGATCGGCAAAAAAAGCAGCGGCTTCCGCCTCATTGCGGATATAAAAGCGATGTTGTTTTCTACCGGAGGCCGCCCGTCGCTCTTCCCGCGAAATCCAACGATCAAGTATCTGGTTGACCTTGATTTTTAGTGCCAGAGAAAGCTGGCCATTTCGGTAATATTGAAATACCCGTCGGATCATAATCGTAATGGAAATCGATCAGGATTGCAACGACCACTTTGTCGTATGCCATAGCAATCCTTCGTCTCCGTCCTTTTCTTTACGAATATAGTTAATATCGAGCATCAGCTCGTTTTCGATATACAACAAGGTTTGATGATCCTTGTCCTTCAGCCCGAAGGTAACGTCATAAACACCTGGGGACAAGGATGGAAGATTCAGGCTTGTCACAACGCTTACGCTGCCGGAAACTGTTTCCGGAAACTTGAATCCGGGATCGTCATTGGAATGAGAGGTGAATACGCGCGTACCGTCCTTGGTGCTCAGGGCGAACCCAACGACAAGGCCGGAAACCGGCTGTTTGAATTCCAGATCAAACCTTAACACGGGATTTTCACCATAAGCGAAGGCACTAACCGGAACGCCATTATTGTCGATCCAGTATGGAAACCGAAGCTTCACCCGACCATCCGACGACTGAAGATCTTCACGATGCTTTTCCGTTGTCGTATAGGCATTGGCGAGATATTCTTCCACGACCTTGGCTGATGGGCCAATCGTTTGAATCGTTCCTTTGTTCAGTAGAATGGCTTTCTGGCAAAGCGATTTCACCGCTCCCATGTTGTGACTGACAAAAAGAATCGTCCTGCCGCTCTGCGATACCTCATCCATCTTTCCCATACACTTCCGCTGGAATTCAGCATCTCCAACAGCCAATACTTCATCGATGATCAGGATCTCCGGCTCCAGGAAAGCTGCAACCGCGAAAGCCAGACGTAGTTGCATTCCGCTTGAATAGTGCTTAAGGGGGGTATCCAGGAATTTGGAGACACCGGAAAAATCAACGATCTGGTCGAATTTGCTTCGAATCTCATTGAATTTCATTCCAAGGATGGAGCCATTGAGAAAAATGTTCTCACGACCTGTCAACTCGGGATGGAAACCTGTACCGACTTCCAATAAACTGGCTATGCGCCCACGGGTGATGATGCTGCCTTTGGTTGGAGGTGTTATCCGTGAAAGAACTTTCAGCAAGGTGGACTTTCCCGCTCCGTTTTTCCCAATGATGCCGATTGACTCTCCGGCTTCAACTTTGAAATTAATATCCCGCAATGCCCAAAAATCCTCCGATTGTTCAGTACTCCGAAAACGAACCAGATTGTTTAGCCGTTCGCGAATGGTCAGGTACGGCTGCAACTCGTGTTGGATCCGGAACTTCTTGGAAAGCGCATTGATTTCAAGGATGGGCTTCATCAGGCGAGGTCGGCAAAGTAGTATTCGGTCTTTCGGAAGTAGGCAAGGCCGATGAAGAACAACCCAAGACTTACCGCACTACCTTTCAGGATCAGTGCCGTATCCGGACTTGTGCCAGTGAAAGCGGAGCGAAGCAATTCAATTGCAGCGGCCATCGGATTAAGCGTCAGCAGTTCGGCAATCCATCCGGCGGGCATCAAGGTGACCGGATAGATGACCGGTGTCAGGAATAGCAGAATCTGTATGGCAAAGGGTATGATGTAACGAAAGTCACGGTACTTGACATTCAGGGCGGCGAGGAATGTACCCGCACCAAAGGTCGTGAGCAGCGTCAGGAACAAAGCGCCGATGGCCCTGATGGAAAATGAAATTGGTTCAATTGACACGTGATAGTAGAGTAACAGGCCGATGAGCAAGACCAGTGTTACTGCAAAATCAACCAGGGAAGCAAGGATGGAGGCGATTGGAATAATAAGCCGGGGGAAGTAGATCTTCTTGATGATGTTGGCATTCACCACCATGCTGTTTCCGGCATTGAACAACCCGGTGGAGAAGACGTTCCAGAGTATTAATCCGGAAAAGACAAACAACGGATACGGAAGTGAGCCTGAATCCATCTTAAGGGCCCGTGCAAAAAAGAGCGTGAAGATGCCCATCAGCAACAGCGGTTGAATTACCGCCCAGGCAGCCCCCAGGAAAGTCTGCTTATACTTGATCTTGATGTCCCGCCAGGTGAAAAAGAAGATCAGCTCACGGTAACTCCATAACTCCTTCAAGCCCAAGGTAACCCGGCTGGCGGGCTTGATCTCGAATTCCATAGGGGATCGTTTCTCTTACAAAGAAACGAATCCCGGATCACTTCTCAAACGAGACGATTAACGGTTCCTGCTGGCTTTGACCACTTGTCGGACCTCCACGGCGTCCCGGAACAGGACCCGAAGCGTATAAACACCATCGGCCAGAAGGCTGGTATTCATCGTCAAACGCAACGAACCTTTTTCAGCCTTTCCATTGTAAACTTCGCCGGCCACGTTGCCCAGCTGATCATAGAGGACAACGCTCAATTCGTCCTGGAAGGGTAGCATGATCCTGATGTTCAGGGATTCATCGAACGGATTTGGAAAAGGAGTTGAAACGGTCAGTTCCCGTTCTCGGGTAATACAACGCTCGTTGTTGGCTGGTACCACATCGGCTTCGCCATTGGGTTCAGTTGCGCGTACACAGTAATAGCGGAAATCGCGGTTGGATCCTACATAGAAGGATGATCGGAACGGGTACCATACACTTCCATCAGGGCCATTGTTGATTGTCGCTATCAATTGCTCCCGGATCATGCTTCCGTTTTCCAGCTGAGTCTCTATAAAAACGCTGTCAATACGCCGCGTTCCAAGATTCACCAAGCGCGTTACGACGTGAAAATAGTCACCATCGAAATAAGAGGAATCGTCTGTCACCGCGACGTCGAGGATGGGCCGGATGATGTAAATCGTCCTTTCGGATGTGTCGATACATCCATAGAGACTGGTGACGATCTGTCGGATTTGGTACAGGCCGGTATCCGTGTACAAATGCACAGGGGCCAAATCTGTGCTGGTTGGACTACCATCCCCAAAATCCCATACATAGTTCTGTCCACCGGTGGATAGATTGGAAAAGGTGACTTCCAGTGGTGGATTCCCAAACTGCGGATCGAAATCAAAGGATGATTCCGGGATGGGATGGACCTGAATATTGCCGCTGACACTGTTTTCACATCCGATATCGGAAACCACATTAAGGGTTACGAGGTAATTTCCTATATCCTGAAAAGTGTATTCCGGCGAACGAATGGGGTCGATCTGCCCGATACCTTCGATAGACCATTGCCACATCGTAATTGCCCCGGAAGCGATCGTACTGTTATCCTGGAATGTATAAGGTGCGTCGATGCAAGCCGGGGCAGTTGAAAAGCTGGCAACGGGAATAGGTGAGACCGTAACTTGTTTTGAATTGACAGTCACACAACCGGAGGTTGAAATAACGGTCAAGGTCACCGTATAGGTTCCTGGAAACGTATAATAGTGAGCGGGTTCTTGTAACTGGTTGGTCTGACTGTCTCCAAAATTCCAAAGGAACAGACTGTCAAGCGCGGAGCCGGGGTTGAAAAACTCCATCAATTCACCAAGACAAGTAGGCGAATACGTGAATTGAGCAGGTGCTGATTCGACAATGTCGATATTTTGCACCAGGGTGTCGCTGCAACCGTCATTGGTCTGAACGATCAGGGAAACCGGGTAGTTGCCGGTATTTTGGTAGAAATGGGTCGGGTTTTGCTGATTACTCGTGTTGTTCGGATTGGCAAAGTCGCCGAAGTTCCAGGTGTAGCCTGTCAGTGTGGATGTAGTATCAGATGAGCTCAGGTTGGTGAATTGAACATCCTGGTTATTGCAAGGATTCACAACAGCGAAATCGGCAGTCGGCAGGTTGCGTATGTTTACGAGTTGCGTGTCAACTGCCACACAACCGAAATCGGAGATGATACGGAGAATTACTTCAAATGTGCCTGAAGAAGCATAGGTGGAAGTCGCATGAAAGGTTTGAGCACTGCCGCCATCTCCAAAATTCCAGTCTGTAAGGGCGATAACACTACCCGCTGGTACCGTAGAGAGATTGGTGAATTGTGTGGGGCTTCCTAAGCAGACGTCTGGTGCGGAAAAATCCGCCACTGGACTTTCCAGCACATTCACCGTTTGCTGAAAGATCGCGCTCGGGCAATTGGATGGTGCGTAGGCGATAAGGCTGACAGTATTAGGGCCCGGATTGGTAAAACGATGTACAGGATTCTGAATGGTGTCGAAATTGCCATCACCGAAATCCCAACGCCAGGCCGAAATTGTATCGCCGGAAACGGATGAGAAGTCGGAAAATTGAACGTCATTTCCCTGACAGGCTGTGGTCGGACTGAACAGGAAACTGGCAACTGGTATCTCGTTTATTCGGATATCCTGGAGGACTGTATCACGGCAGCCATTGGAAGCCACGACCACCAGCGTAACCGGATAATTCGCAACGGAATTCGGATAGGTGTGGGACGGATCGTTCTGTTGACTTGTATTTCCGTCGCCGAAATCCCAATCGATTGATGTGATGGTTGCCCCGGTCACATTGGTGAGATTCACGAATTGGACAATTTGACCGATGCAGGTATTGGTTGCTTCGAAAGCGCCATCCGGACGGTCATCTATGGTCGTGGTTTGCAGAAAGGAACTCGTGCAACCTGCATCGGAGGTTACGGTGAGTGATACCTGGTAAGTGCCTCCGCTGGCGAACGCATACTGTGGGTCCATGGCGGTGGATGTATCACCATTGCCAAACTCCCAAAGCGAGGACGCGATCGTACCGCTGGAAATGGTCGAGAGGTTGGTAAACGACGAGGCAGTTTCAGAGCACCCACCCGTAGCGGAGAAATCCGCAACCGGCCGGGGATTGATATGTACGGTTTGTGTCAACGCGTTCACACAGCCGTTCGACGAAGCTACCGTCAGCGTGACATCGTAATCTCCGGCGGAAGTGAAGTAGTAAAGCGGATTCTGGTCGGTAGAGTTGTCACCGTTACCGAAATCCCAGTTCCAACTCTGAATGGTGCTTTGACTCAAAACAGTGGAATCGGTAAACTCCGTGAAATCGCCGAAACAGGTGTTGCGGTAACCGAAATTTACAATCGGCGCCGGAAGGATCTGTAGCAGTTCTTGGTGGCGATCGAAATTACCGCTACCGTCACTTGCTTCCAGAACGACATGGTACGTACCCCCGACGGCAAAGCTGATCCCGGCGGGTTCGAAATCGTTGGAGGTTGCCAGGCTGACGCCGCCCGGATTTTCAAACGAAAGCGTGATCAATTGATTCAGGGACTCCATCATGACGAAGCCGAACCACTGTGATTCTTCTCTTATCAGGTTTAGTCCGGTGGGCGCTCCTGCACCCAGGAGAACTTCCCCGGTCAGGTTGGGAGCCGGGGCGTTCAGCGTGCTACCGAGCGAATGGACGCTGATTTTTCCGGATCCGGAATTGGAGGTCAGCAAGTACCAACCGGCGTTGTCGTTGCCTACCGCGAGGCTGGAGGGGTTCGTTAATCCGCTCACGAGTGTTGAGGAGCCGGAAAGCGTGCTACCCGGGTCGTTGCCAAAATCAAGCAGTTGTACGTCCGAACTATTGTAGCATGCCATTAGAGCATACCAATGGTCGCATTCACGAACCCAGGCAACATCCATGGGTCCGCTGCCGGGCGTGGGATAGGGGCCCAGCAGGACCGGAGCATTCAATATTGAATTTCCGAAAGAGACGACCGTAACGGAGTTGCCGGTAAAATTGGCAATGATGGCATACAGATCGCCTGTCGGTCCGCTTGTCAGATCGATGCCGCGCGGGAAAGCCAACCCACTCGTCTGGATGATACTGGCTGCTGTGGGAGCATTGTTGAGGCCGTTCCCGAATTCGATGCGCGACAAACTGTTGTTGAACACACTGACCACCAAGGCGTACCAGGTACCGGCTTCCTGATGAAATACCATGCCGTTCGGGGAGGGCACTTGTGAAAAGACGTTTCCAAGGTCCACGATCCCGGTGACACCGTTTTGATAGCCATTCGCATAATCATACCGGACGATGCGGTTGTCGTCTCGGCTGCAACTGAAAGCATATTTTCCAGTGTTATCCGAAACCGGATAAACGCAGGATGGAGTCTGAACTTGTCCGGGAATCGTAAGGGAGTCCGCAAGTGGATTATCGAAATCACCGGCACTGAAATCCCAGAAGTAGTCGGTTGCACCGACACTGGAATTCTGAAATTGCACAACCTGTCCCCCGCAGACCGGCGAATTGTTAGAAAAGCCAGCGGTTGGACACTGGCTTAAAATCCGGCTGGAGACTACCATGAGTCCCAGGAGAAAAATGCACCGTATTTTCATCTAAATCGTTGAATTTCTGGTGTTTCTTTTACTGAAACACCTAAAATGTTACGAGTCGGATGAGTGGAATGTTTACTTAAAAGAGTTGGAATCAGGCAATTTAATTAACTGATATTCAAATAATTAAATAGAATGTAGGAAAGTCTTTCAAATTGCCGAAAAGGCTTCCGACTGAAAGTGCTCGTAGGTTCGGGTGATGCCTTGCCGCAGCCCGATCACGGGCTGCCATCCCATCGACTGGATCCGGCTTGAATCCATAAGCTTTCGGTAGGTGCCATCCGGTTGCCCGGTGTTATAAACGATCTGGCCCGCATAACCGGTGATTTCTTTAATCAGCATGGCTAGGTCGGCGATGCTGATATCCTTTCCGTAACCGACGTTGATGAACTGCTTTTCGTCATACTGCTGCATCAGGAAGTGACAGGCTTCTGCAAGATCGTCGACATGCAGGAATTCCCGAAGCGGCTTTCCACTTCCCCAGACTTCGACCTGAGGCTGGTTGTTTACACGTGCTTCGTGAAACTTGCGCAGCAACGCGGGCAATACATGGGAGTTGGCAAGATCGTAATTGTCGTTCGGTCCGTACAGGTTGGTTGGCATGGCAGCAATGAAATTGCAACCGTATTGATCCCGGTAGGCTTCACACAATTTGATTCCAGCAATCTTCGCGATGGCGTAGGGTTCGTTCGTTTGTTCCAGATGACCACTCAGCAGATACTCTTCCCGGAGCGGTTGAGGCGCGTTCTTCGGATAGATGCAGGAGGAACCCAGGAATAAAAGCTTTGTTACGCCATGTCGGTAGGCCGCGTGGATGACGTTGGCTTCAATAACCAGATTGTCATATAGGAAATCTGCACGATAGATATTGTTCGCGCTAATGCCTCCCACTTTGGCTGCAGCCAGAAAAACGAAGGCTGGTCGTTCGGTATCGAAAAATTTGTTGACTGCCGATTGGTCGCGCAAGTCAAGCTGGTCCGAGGTCCTGACGATCAGGTTGGTATATCCCCTTCGCTCGAGATTTCTGTAAATGGCCGAACCCACCATCCCGCGATGACCGGCCACGAATATCTTATCTCCCTTATTCATGGTAGTTGTACACCGTATGGCCTCCTTCTTTCAAGTATCGGTCTTTCCGAAAGAGTTCGACGTCATGCTGCATCATGTCTTTGACCAGCATGCCAAGGTCATGTTTGGGTTTCCAGCCTAACTGGGTTTGCGCCTTGGTTGCGTCGCCGAGCAACAAATCTACTTCCGTAGGGCGGAAGTACCGGGAATCGACAGACATCACCACAGCGCCGGCCGGCAGTTGAAACTCCGGCTTACTGCAGGATACCACGATCGCTTTTTCATCCTTACCGGATCCTTTGAATTCAATGGCGATACCGACTTCTCCAAATGCCATGCGCAGAAAATCCCGAACAGGTGTGGTCGTTCCCGTTGCGATCACGAAATCCTCGGGTTTATCCTGCTGCAGCATGAGCCACATGGCTTCTACGTAATCTTTCGCGTGTCCCCAGTCACGTTTGGCGTCGAGGTTGCCAAGGTAAAGTTGCTGTTGCAGACCAAGCGCGATGCGTGCCACTCCCCGTGTGATTTTCCGTGAAACGAAGGTCTCGCCTCTTAAAGGGGATTCATGATTGAACAGGATGCCGTTGACCGCGTAGATTCCATACGCTTCCCGGTAATTCACCGTGATCCAGTAAGCATACAACTTGGCAACGGCATATGGCGATCTCGGATAAAACGGCGTCGATTCCGATTGAGGGACGGCTTGAACGAGACCATATAATTCGGAAGTGGAGGCCTGATAGATCCTGGTCTTTTTGGTGAGACCGAGCAGTCGGATGGCTTCCAATAATCGCAAAGTACCGATACCATCGGCATTCGCCGTGTATTCAGGCGTTTCAAAACTGACCTTGACATGAGACATTGCTCCCAGGTTGTAGATCTCATCGGGTTGTACTTCCTGAATGATCCTGATCAGATTGGTGCTGTCGGTCAGATCACCGTAGTGAAGCTTGAAGCGGATATTCTGCTCATGAGGGTCGTGATAGAGATGATCGATCCGATCGGTGTTCAATAACGAACTGCGGCGTTTAATGCCGTGGACCATGTACCCTTTTGAGAGGAGGAATTCGGCCAAATAAGCGCCGTCCTGACCGGTGATGCCCGTGATGAGCGCGACTTTCATAACGAATGTAAATCAAATCGATCGCCGAAGCGGTTGTTTCAAAGATACGGAATTATTGCGACTTTGGCCCCGAATCGAACGCTGGACGAGATGAAACTGGTATTTGCTACGCAGAACCCGAATAAGCTGAAAGAAGTGCGCCCGCTGCTTCCTGCATCTGTACAACTGGTCTCATTACGCGACCTGGAAGCCGGGGAGGAACTACCGGAAACCGGCCGGACACTGGAGGCGAACGCATCCCAGAAGGCTCGCTACATCTACGAAAAATTCGGAATGAACTGTTTTGCAGACGATACCGGACTCGAAGTTGCTGCACTGGGTGGCAGACCGGGTGTCTGGTCGGCACGATACGCGGGACCTGCCGGTCGTTCAGAGGAGAATATCCGAAAAGTGCTGACGGAATTGAAGGATGTAACCGATCGTGCCGCCCGCTTCCGTACGGTTATCGTTTTGATTGTCGATGGTCATGAGTACAACTTTGATGGAATTATCAACGGCACCATCACGCTCGAGCCTTCCGGCACAGCAGGGTTTGGATATGATCCGATTTTCGTGCCGGAGGGTGAAACGCGAACCTTCGCGATGATGTCGCAGGAAGAGAAGAACAGGATCTCTCACCGCGGTAAAGCAGTAGAAGCATTCCTGAAAGGATTGGAAAAAGTGGTCAGCGAGCGCTGGCGCTAGGAGATATTGCGCACCACCGTTCTGGTCGCATAAAAGAATACGGAAAACATGACGATCAGGTACACGGAAAACAAGGTCGTATACAAATGCGTCCAGTCGAGCAGGAAGCGTTCGATGATGACAACCAATAGCAGGGAGATCAACGTCATGCCCCAAAATACGAGTGCAACCTGCCGGTCCGTGAGTCCCAGATAGGCCAATGCATGTGTCGTATGATCTTTGCCTCCGATAAACGGTGATTTTCCGCGGCCAAGACGATTGATGACGACCGTCGTGGTATCGATGATCGGCATGATGAAGACGATCAAGGGTAATAGCAGATTCCGGGCCGAGATAAGGTCGCCGGAAGGCGGTTCGGCGTTCCATAAATACTTGATGCCGATGGCGGCCAGAAAAACACCCAGGAATTGGCTTCCTGTATCGCCCATGTACATCTTGGAAGGGTTCCAATTGAAATAAAGGAATCCGATGAGAGCAGCCATTACGCCGGTCAGCACCATGAAATAGACACTTCCAACTTCCTGATGGAAGATCATGACCATCATGGCGGATAGAATGATGGAAATGGAGACCGTCGATGTGATCGCATCCATGTTATCCAGCATGTTCAGGGAATTCATGATGCCGACTACCCAGACGATGGTGATCACATAATTCACCGGTTCTACATACGAAAGGGATATCTCCGTTCCGGAAACCATCAGGATGACCGCACAGGTGACTTGTGTCAGAAATTTAAGGAATGGCCGGGTATTGTAAGCGTCATCTGCAAGACCAAGCAGGAATCCAAGCATGGAGGCGAGCAGTAAGCCGATAAACTCCTTGTTTAGGAAAACCTGGTTGGAATCAAAGAAAATGGAATAGGCGATGATCGATAGCAGGAAAAGGATGTAGAAGGAAAATCCGCCCACAGCGGGCTTGCTCTGGCTACCCCATCGGATGACCGTATCGTCCTGATTCCTGATACCAAGAGTCCGAACAAATTTCAGGAACAAGCGGTTGATCAGAAAGGAGAATAGAATCGAAACGATAAAGTAAGTGCCGTAGACTGTTATAAGGTAGTTGTGTTCGGTAGCCATACAACCGGTCATTTATCGTTGTTGAAGGTAGCGGTCAGGTGAATGCCCGGATTCGTCTTTTTGTGAAACGGCAGTAAGGTGTTGCGAGCGTCTGCTGATCTTGGGTGAATGAACGGGTCAGTTTAGAAGAGTTCCGGATTTTGTGACACGAACTCCCGGAAAGAAGGCAATACCCGGTCCTTAGAAGAGACGATGGGGTCATCGGTATTCCAACGAATGCCAAGCTCGGGATCATCGAATCGAATGCCTGCTTCGGATGCCGGATGATAATAGGCGGTCACTTTATACAGGAACACCGTATCATCCGTAAGCGACTCGAATCCATGCGCGAACCCGGGAGGAATCCAAAGCATACGGTGATTTCGGTCATTTAACTCGATAGAATAATGACGGCCAAAAGTTGAGGAAGCCTTCCTAAGGTCGACGACAACATCGAGTACTGCTCCGTGGACGACTCGTACCAGTTTACCCTGGGCGTAGGGCGGACGTTGAAGGTGGAGTCCGCGGATGACTCCTTTCTTGCTGATGGATTGATTGTCCTGAACGAACGAACCTACGATACCCTGGCTGGAGAACAGGGCCTCATTGAAGGATTCGAAGAAATGACCACGGTCATCCTGGAAAACGCGAGGCTCATAAAGCACCAAGCCCGGTATAGGGGTGGGGATGAATTCCATTGTCAACCGGGTCAATTATTCCTGAAACGCATCTTGAATCGCTCCCAGCGGTTCAGGTTTTTCTTCATTTCATCGTCGTAATAACCGTAGCCGTAGCCGTAGCCGTAGCCATATCCGTAGCCATATCCATAGCCATACCGGAAGCGGGACATTTCCACGCCATTCAAGACCACCGACAGATGTTGGATCTTGTTTTCTTCGATCAGCTTGTTGAGATTCTGGATGAACATGCGCTTCGAATATTGTGCGCGAATGATGTAGATGGGATAGTCGGCATTCCGTATTACCTGTACGCCATCGGTCACGATCCCTACCGGAGGCGTATCGATGATCACAATGTCGTATACTGTCTTCAGGTAGGCGATGAGGTTGGTCATTCGCTGACTTAAGATCAATTCCGATGGGTTCGGAGGAATTGGCCCGGCAGTGACAAAATCCAGGTTGGGCAGGTTACTGTGATTGATGCAATTTTCCGGTTCGTCTTTACCGATCAGAATGGTACTCATGCCGCGTACATTCTCCACGTTAAAACCGAGGTGGATCTTGGGCTTGCGCATGTCAAGGTCAAGGATCACCACTTTCTTGTCCGAGAAAGCGATCACGCCGGCCAGGTTGATCGCCACGAAGGTTTTCCCTTCACCGGATATCGTCGATGTAATGGCGATTACCTTGGCACCCGGGTCGTTCTGAATGAATTGGAGATTCGTTCTGACTGAGCGGAAGGATTCCGAAATGGCTGACTTGGGGTTCTTGTCAACCAGTAATTGGGATACCGGAATCTCACTCTTGTATTTTGGAATGATGCCAAGCAAGGATGCTTCAGTATATAAGTTGATCTCTTCCAGTGAAGTGATCTCATTGTAGAAGAGGTACTTCACGAATATGATCAGGAAGCCGATGATCAAGCCAATCAGGATGCTTCCGGCGAGGATCAGTTTCTTGTTGGGGTAGAGCGGTGAAACAGGTGGTTTGGCCTTATCGAGAACGATGTTCGCTGAAACAATACCGGCTTTTGCAATCGAGAACTCCACCTTCTTCTCCAACAACAATTGGAAGAATTTCTGGTTGACATCGTAGATCCGCATCAACCTGGATAACTCGGCTTCCTTGGAAGGAAGTGTGACAAACTTATTTTCAAATGCGAAGATCTCATGGTCTATCCCGTCGATCTTTTCTCGTAATGTGGATTGAGACGAGCGTACCGAAACGAGCAGGTGCTTTTTGAGATTGGCAAGCTCAGAGTCGATGTTTTTAATCGCAATATTCTCATCTGTCGCCATGAAACGCAGACTGGCTTTCTTGTCCTGAAGTTCCTGCACCCGGTCAAGCAGTTTCTTGATCACATCGTCTTCGTAATCGCCTGCCATGAGAGGAACAAGGTTCTCTATATCTTCCAGGGTGTTTAGGTTCTTTTCAAGTCGCATCATCACTGCCAGGCCCAACTGGTACTTCACCCGGTCGTTGACCATCTGGTTGATGTGTTCCAATGCGTCATGCGCATTTTCGTTCGGATTGATGATCTTATTCCGTGTCTTGAACAACTCCAGCGAAACTTCCGAGATCTTCAATTCGCTGTCGATCGATGCGATAGTCTCGTCAATAAATGCAAGTGAACGGATCGAACCTTCCGATTTTCGCTCTTGTTCAGAAGCGTTGAATTCGGAGATCGCCATGTTTACGAAGTCCGCCGCTTTTCGGTCGTTCTGATCCTTGAAGGTAACCCTGACCGTTTGAGCGGAAGGATTGACAATCGTGACGGAGTAGTTTTCGTAATATTCCTCCGTAAGGTCGGCGGTAGTGTTGAAACAGAAATAGTAGGGATAGTCCTTGATACGCTTGTTGTGCTTCTGGATGGATAAGCTGTCGACGATCTGCAGCCGCATCTTGAATTCGGGTGTCGACTTCCATTCCCCCGGCCTACCGGTCGAGGAAACAGTTTTACCCAGGTGTTCATATTCAAACCGGTACTCGCCGGTTGGAAGAAAGTCGACATTGATAAGTACGCCATAGATGCTCGAATCCAGCAGCTCGTATTCGATACTGAACGGACATTGCTCGTAAAGCTCATTGTCCAGGATAGCTCCGCGCAAATAGTAGGTGACCTCCAACGGAAGTTTTTCGATGATCCGCTTCACCATCTCCCTCGAACGCATCAATTCAACGTCGCCCGCGAACGCGTTGTTCGAACCGTTGATCAGTTCATACATCTGAGACCCCGGCTGATTGAGTACCGCATTCGCGGTATTGACCATGCCGATCTTAAGGGTGGAATTAGCCTGATAAACCGGATGCGTGTAGCGGAGGTAGAGAAAGGCTGTCAGCAAACTGACCGTAAGAAGCAGAATCAGCCATTGAAAATTCTTCCGGAGAATGATCGTAAAGAGTTTGGCGTCAAACTCTTCATTCAGGTTGGTGATTTTCTTTTTTCCCATGTTCAGCGCTGGGTATACATGACCAGTAACACCACAGCGGAAAGGATGCCTACGATCGGCGACAATTGGCTCAGGAAGCGATTCCGGTAATTGGGCACGGATTCAACGTAAATGATATCATTCGATTGGACTCTGATCGGAGAATTCTTCAGGCCGTCCAGTGTCGACAAATCCACATGAAACACCTGGGGGTTCCGATGATCGCCGCGAATGATCTTGATCGCATAGGCCTTTCCGAGATCAGGAATACCACCGCCAAGCGCCAACGCCTCGAAGAGCGTAGTGTTGTCGTTTTGCAGACTGACCAGGTGTCCGTCGCCTCCATCGCCCTGAAAGACGATGGCATAACGATTCACGATTTTTAAAAGGATGTAGGGATCCTTGTAGTACTTGGTAAAGATGGATTCCAGCATTTTTTCCGCTTCAGCTAGCGTAAGGCCGGCAATCCTGGTCTTTCCAACAATCGGAAGCCGTATGGTGCTGTCTTCCTCAACCAGATAATTGATTCTCGCCGCTTCTCCTCCCTGAATGGAACTTCCCGTAATGTCCACCAATTTGAAGCCGTCATTGCTGAACAGGAAAAACTCTATTCGATCGCCGGGACCGATCACAAATTTTCGTTCGCGAATTCCGCTGGTGTCCTGGGAAAAAGAGTAATCCTTCTCGGTTTGAAACATTCTGTTCGGTGCCAGACTTCGGCAGGAGAACAGGATGAAGGACGATAAGAAGAGGATTAGTACCGGGCGGAAAGATCGCATGGATGCTATTAGGAATGGTAGCAAAAATAGGATAATAAGGGGTTCAAGACCAGTTTGAAAGCAGATTTCTGTACAAATTTCCCATTTCGCTCACCAAACGCGTGTAATGAAACCGGTCACGGACATGGGCCCAGCCCTTTTCTGCCATCTTGTTTCGAAGCGCTGCTGATCGAATGAGCTGGTCCAATGAATCACTAAAAGAAGTAAGGTCGTTGGTCGGGACAAGCAAGGCTGTTTCACCGGCCAAAACCACATTCTCGATTCCCCCAACCGCCGTGCTGACGATCGGCTTTCCGGCTGCCTGCGCTTCGATCAGACTGACGGGTGTCCCTTCGTTAAAAGAGGTCAGACAGATGATGTCCAGCCCGGCCATCGAACGATCCACTTCCCGGTCCCAGCCGGTGAAGTGTACAAGGGCGTCGGGACGGCTGCCTTGGTACGAATACGAGAGCTCCAACTCATCACAGAGCGCGAACAAAGCTTCGCGGGTTTCGCCGTCACCGATCAGGAAGAACCGGGTGGGAGGCAGGTGTTGTCCCTGAAGCCGTGCGACCGCCCGCAGAAAGAGCGGATGGTTCTTGACCGGGGCAAGCCGCCCGATGATGCCGACTGCCAGCGTGGTATCATCCAATTGATAACGTTTCCGGAATTCACTGCGCTTGGCTACCTGGTCATCCCTGAAACGACTGAGGTCGAAGCCCAGTGGAATGACGTGGAGTCGTTCCTGCGAACATACTTTGTAGTGGTGACTCAGCTCATCCCGCTGTCGGTCGCTGATCGCGATGATGGCGGAACTCCTCGCAGCCAGGTAACGTTCGATGCCTAAGAAGATCCGCGTTTTGATCGGGTTAAAGTAGGAGTGAAAAACGTGCCCGTGAAAGGTATGTACGACCACCGGAACCTTTTCGTGGAAGGCCGCCAGTCTTCCTACGGCTCCCGCTTTGGCGGCGTGGGTATGCACGATGTCGGGACGGTATTCCCGGATGATGGAGCGAAGACGCTTGTAGGCCGCGCGGTCGTTGGACCACGACAATTCCCGTTGCATCTCCGGAAGTTGGATAAAGCTGAGGCCAAGATCCTGCACGATGTACTCCGAACTCTCTTCCGTGTCTTGCTTAACACCCGCAACCAGCAGGGTTTCGAATTCGGGCGCCATGTACCGGGTCAACAAGGCCGCGTTGTAGGTGGGCCCACCCAGGTTGAGACGGTTGATGATGCGGAGTACGCGTGGCATTGGCGCTGCAAGTTCGAAATATCGCGGAATCCTGACAGGCTTGGGTAAAAGTATCCCGGTCAGGTCAATTCTTGTATCTTTGCCGGCCAATTCAAAAACACCTCATGAACATTAAATCAATTTCTCTGGCGGTCGTGATCACCGCGACCACGCTGATGTCCTGCAATGGTCAAAAGGGCAAGAACGATGTCAAACTGTCGAATGCTGCAGATTCTACCTCCTACGCCATTGGACTCTCCATCGGTACCAACCTCAAGAAGGATGGCTTGAACGAGTTGAACCTCGACATCATGAAAAAAGGCATGGCCGATGTGATGAAGGGCGACAGCCTTCCGTTTGACATGAACACGGCACAGACGGTCATTCAGTCTTACCTCGGTGAGAAACAGAAGCGCAAAGGCGACGAGAACCTCGCGGCAGGAAAGAAATTCCTGGAAGAGAATGGTAAGAAGCCCGGCGTCGTCACGACTGCAAGCGGTTTGCAATATCAGGTGATCAAGGAAGGCGACGGTCCTAAGCCCTCAGCTACCGATACGGTTACCGTACATTATCATGGTACCCTGATCGACGGTACAGTATTCGACAGTTCGGTAGATCGCGGCCAGCCGTCAGAAATTCCGCTGACCATGGTGATCCAGGGATGGGTGGAAGCTGCGCAGTTGATGAAAGTGGGTGCCAAGTATAAACTGTTCATCCCGGCTGAACTGGCCTACGGTGATCGTCAAAAGGGTCCGGTCATTGGTCCGAACTCAACACTGATCTTCGATCTTGAACTACTGGGTATCAAAGGCAAGTAAGCACATTACGCCATTACTATAGAGTAGAGAAGGGGACCTAAGTACCCTTTTACCGAATCTTCAAGGGAGCCGTCCGCTGTTAGCGGACGGCTTTTTTTGTTCGAAGCCGTTTTTTATAAAAATTTCAACGCTTTGACCCTTTTTCCCAAACGGCTGTAACAATCTGCCTGCCGCCCCGTCCCATGTTTAATGACGGTATATAAAATTAATAGCCTGAAAATCAGTGATATGAAAAATAAATTAGTACTATGTATTGCATAGTAGTATCCTGTGCATATATATTTGCGTAACAATACACACGGTAATACACAGAACCCTCCTATAACAAGAACTATAAATCACTCCTCAACGCTCCCTGTCATGAAAACGAATCGCCTTCTTCTTTCCGCCGCTCTCATCCTGATGAGCGCTTGCAATTCAGTGTTTGGCGAATCCGCCGAACTCGTATCCAATGAGCGCAAGGCCACCGACTTCTACGGTCTGGTCGTAAACGCCAATGCCAACGTCATCCTTTCCCAGGGCGAAGCATGCTCAGTGAAAGTAGAGGGGGACCGCAGAACGGTTTCCGAAGTAAGTACGGAGGTAGAGAACGGCGCGCTGGTCATCAACGGTGACAACACCCGTCCGGTGAACGTCTATGTAACGGTCAACGACCTCAACCTGGTCGAAGTGAACGGCAACGCCAAAGTCTACGCCAACCAGGTCATCAACTCGGACCTCTTGCTCCTTAAAGTGAACGGCAACGGCAGTATTAAGATGGAAGTCCGTTCGCTTTCGCTCGGCATGATCGTCAAAGGCAACGGACGCATCGTGGCCTCGGGCAGCACCGGCGACAGTTTCGTCCGTGTGTACGGGAATGGCAGTGTATCAGCCCGTAACCTGGACGCTTACCGTCAGACCGAGGAAATATACAACGCCAACCTTAACTATAAGCGGGAATCCGGCAACGGCAGCAAGCGTCTCACGCTTTCCCTGCACGACTGATCCCGGCTTCTTCCATAACCTGCGGGGAAAGTCCCCGTGTCATCATCAACCAATTACAAGATCATGAGCAGCAACCTGGAAAATACCCAAGCGCAGATGCGAAAAGGGGTCCTCGAGTTCTGCATCCTCTCGATCCTGTCGCAGCACGAAGTTTACCCATCCGACATCATTGCCAAGATGAAAGAGTCCAGGCTGATCGTCGTGGAAGGTACCCTGTACCCGCTGCTGACGCGACTCAAGAACGCAGGCCTCCTCACATATCGCTGGGTCGAAAGCAAAAGCGGCCCGCCCCGTAAATATTACTCGCTGACTCCCCTCGGCGAAAAATTCCTCGAAGAACTTCGCGCCACCTGGAACGAACTCGTAGAGGCAGTTAACCTCACCACTCAAAAAACGGAAATGCCATGAATAAGACCGTAACCGTCAACATCGGCGGCATCGTCTTCCACATCGACGAAAACGCCTACGAACGATTCAAACAATATCTCGAAGCGGTTCGCGGACATTTCTCCGCGGCCGACGGCCGCGACGAGATCATGCAGGACATTGAAAGCCGCATCGCGGAAATGTTCCAGGAGCGGGTCGGTGACTCGAAACAGGTCATCACCCTGACCGACGTGGAAGAAGTGACCCGTCAGATGGGCAAGCCGGAAGATTTCGGTGAGGGCAGGGAAGAAGCGGTAAAGGAAACCACCCCGCCGGTGGAGACCGCTCCGCTCAAGCGCCGGCTCTTCCGTGATCCGGACGATAAATTGCTTGGTGGCGTCTGCTCCGGCATAGCCAGTTACCTGAACATCGACGCCGTCTGGGTTCGCCTGGCCTTTGCTTTCATCTTCTTCGTCTTCGGTTCGGGCTTCCTGCTCTATATCCTCCTGTGGATCATCATACCGGAAGCAAAGACCACCGCTGAAAAACTCCAGATGCGGGGGGAGCCGGTAACCATCTCCAACATTGAAAAGAATGTCAAGGAGGAGATGGAACAACTCCGTAACCGTGCTTCAGAGCTGGGAAAAGACGGCGGTAAGAAGGCCGGAACGGTCGTGAGCCGGTTCTTCGAAGCGATCGGTGAGATCTTCAAGTTCTTTTTCCTGCTCGTTGGGAAGATCATCGCCGTGTTCTTCATCTTCATCGGCCTTGTCGTGGGTGGAGCCTTGTTCGTATCGCTCTTTTCGCTCGTCGGTTTACCGGTTGCCAATTACCCGGAATTCATCAACCACATCTTTCCCTCCGGTAAATATCTCGCATTCGGATACATCGGTGCCGTACTGGCGATCGGCATCCCGTTCCTCATGCTTGCCTGGGCCGGCGCCCGCATGCTCTTTAACCTGAAGGCGAACCGGGTCGTGGGCTTTACAGCACTCGGTCTCTGGCTCATTGGCGTGATCATCTGCCTCTTCATCGGCGGACGCGTGATTCGCTCGTATGGTGTCAAGGACAGCTACCGGGAAGAGATCTCCATCGCGCAGCCCAAATCGAGCGTGATCCGGATTGAACAGGAAAGCTACCGCAACCTCGAGAAAGACTACGACGGTGATCGCAGCCGCGACTGGGGTAACCGGGAAGATGTGGACATCTCCGTACGGGAAGGTCACCTTATCTCTCGCAATGTTCGATTGGATATCGTAAAAAGCCCGACAGACTCCTTCCAGCTTGTTCGGATCTATTCTGCACGCGGAGGTTCCAGGAAAGAAGCGGTCGACAATGCTTCGCACATCGACTACGGCTTCACACAGACGGATTCTTCCATTCGCTTCCAGGGATTCTATAAGCTGGCGGAAACCGAACCGTTCCGCTTCCAGAAGGTGCAACTCGTACTCCGAATTCCGGTTGGCGCGAAGATTTATCTTGACCGTGGACTGGAAGACTTCATCTACGACATCGACAACGTTCAAAACATCTTCGACCGCGACATGCTGGGCCGTACCTGGCTGATGACCGCCGATGGTTTGACCTGCGTGGATTGTACCGGTGACGAAGACGTGGTCGGCGGCGGCAAGTTCAAGGACGACGATTTCCGCGGCCGCATCCGCATCAACAGCGACGAAGGCGCCGAGGTGAAGATCGACGACAACGGTGTCCGCATCATCGGTCCCGAAGGGGAAAAGGTGATCATCGATAGCACCGGCGTACGCATCAACGGCAAGAAACTTCGCGGTCCCGTACCGCCCCTTCCTCCGAAGCCCGGCGACAGTATCCGAATCTCCCCCAATGGCGTTCGGATCAGTCTCGAGGATAACAAGCAAGTAACTCCCGCGATCCAATCGCGGGGAATCAGTGTGGTCTGAGTATACGATGGTCTTGGACCTGTAAAAAGGGTTCCGGGGAGTGGTCCGGAGCCCTTTTTTCTTTTCTAAGCTGAGCGCTGACGAACGCAGCCTAGCACGATTCTTCGGATATTGCCGTCCCTATGAACCAGAGCATCAGACTGGAACCGATCGCGATCGCGGATGCGGAATGGATGTACCGGTTGCGCAGCAACCCTGTGGTCAATCGCTACATCGAATATACCCGGCCGGATAGCCTGGAGAAAATGCAGGAGACGCTTCAGCGCATCATTGAAGTGAACGCGCTGGAACGCTGGAACTTCAATAAGATCCTGCGCGCGAAGGACGATCAGCCGTTGGGTACCATTTGCCTTTGGAATTATAACGAAGACAGAACCAGGGCGGAGTTCGGGTTCGAACTTTTTCCGGAGGAACATGGGAAGGGAATCATGTCCGAAGCGCTCTCGTTGATGTTGGACTTTGCACGCAAGGTTGAACAGTTGAAAGAAGTCGGGGCGTGGACCCACCGGGACAATTCCGCTGCCCGGCGACTGTTGGAACGGCATGGATTCGAACGTGACCTTGACGCGGAATCCAAAGCTGCCGCAGACGATAATCTAAAGTCGTACGTCATCTACAGCCGACGATTGGTTCCTTTCGTTCAACCCGATCGGTTGGAAACGACGAGGCTCCGCCAAATGCCCTTCACGGAAGGTGACGCGCAATTCATCCTCCAATTATTGAATACGGATGGTTGGAAACGCTACATCGGGGATCGCGGTGTAACCGATGAGGCCAGCGCGATTGCCTATTTGCAAAGGAGTCCGATGCGGTTGGAGCGGGAGCAGGGCATGAGTTTTTATAAGGTATGCAAGAAAGACGACGGCACCCCGATCGGTATGTGTGGCTTGATCCTGCGCGACTACCTGCCGGGCCCGGACCTCGGATTCGCATTTTTGCCGGAAGCAGAAGGGAAAGGCTACGCCTACGAAGCCGCCATGGCCTGGATCCCACTGGTGAAATCGATATTCGGTTATGAAACGGTCTATGCGATCACGGTACCGGAAAATGAGCGGTCCATTCGTCTCCTAAAAAAACTATTGTTCGAACAGCAGGATATGATCGAGCACGAAGGGGAGAAGTTGATGGTGTGGAGGAGGGTAGTAGGCGGTGAGCAGTAGACGGTTGGCGGTTGGCAGTGAATAGCGAATAGCGAACAGTGAACAGTGAACAGTAAACAGTAAATAGTCAACAGAATATCCGGCCGGCTTAGTGAAAAGTGTTGGCTCCCGTAACGCCAATCACCAATCACCAATCACCAATCACTAATTACTAATTTCTAGTTACCAGTTACCAGCTACCAGCTACCAGTCTTCCTTCCTATGCTTCCACCTCCGGTGGCTCCAGAGCCAGTACTGCGGCTGGCTGCGAATGATGGATTCGTTGATGCGGACGCAGGCTTCGGTGATGGCAAAGCGGGGTTCAGTCGCAGGGTGTTCCGATATTAGTTTGTATTCCAGCCGGTACTTTCCGCGCCCGGTCTTGGTGATCATGCCGTAAAGAACCGGGAAATCATACTTCATCGCATAGTTTTCCGCGCCCAGGAGAGCGCAGGTGTCCTGGTTGAGGAAGCGGGTCCAGTAGCCCTTGGATGGTTTGGATGGGCTCTGGTCGTTGATGAAGCCGTAGGTACAGCAGTCGGACTGATGAGCTTCGAAGAACTCGGCGACTTCCCGGGTCGACATCAATTTCAAGCCGAATTTCGCGCGGGTGCGGCGAAGGCGTAAATCAAAGTAGGGATTACTGAGTTGCTTGTAGATGCCGGTGGCGGTATGCGAACTGTGAAACGGCAGGGTAATCGCCGGCCATTCCCAATTAGCGTGATGCCCGGTGACCAGGATCAGGCTCTTGTTAAGCTTGTAATAGTGTTCGAGTAATTCGGGATTCACCAGGTTCACCCTCTTTCGAATGGTTGCCGGGGAAGCGGTAAACGTTTTAAGGCTTTCAACGATCAGGTCGCATAGGTGAGCGTAAAAGTCGCGTGCGATAGCGCGGATCTCCCGCTCCGATTTTTCAGGAAAGGAATTCCGGAGGTTTTGCAATACGATCTTCTTCCGGTAGGGAAGCAAGTACCAGAGCAAAATGAACAGGCCATCCGACAAGCCATACAACAACGGGAAAGGCAAGAGGGAGACCGGCAGCAGGACCAGGTAGTAAAGAAGAGCCGAAAGCAATCGCACCGTGGTAAAGGTACGGCAGTTAGGGGAAAGAGAGGCGATGGGCGGAGGACAGAAGGCAGAGGGCAGAGGGCAGAAGGCGGTAGGCAGTAGGCAGTAAGCGGATGTGGCGGTATGGTAACCCACATCTTATTCTTGGTCGCCAAGCACGAATCACCAATCACGAATCACCCATTCTCAGCCCTCATTTCCCCTCATATATGCTGAAATCTTTCAACAATCGCATTTTTCAAGGATTCTTTGTGGAACTTTGTTAATAAGTCGTTTGATTGTTTTACAGTCAATCGTTTTGATTGTGATACAAACACTGTATATTTGTACCGTTGATTGAGCGATAGCCTGATCTCCGGCCTAGTAACAAACCTAAACTCTATACACCATGGCATCTGAAGCAAAAGAATCGGCAAAAGAGAAATTGAAAGCCTTGCAACTGACGATCGACAAGATTGAAAAGACGTATGGCAAGGGCACCATCATGAAGT
>WBZT01000200.1_pt1 | contig 49885 bp, 58 predicted proteins | sample 5204241 | NCBI WGS metagenome assembly WBZT01 (sample SAMN12344358, study PRJNA552823) | activated sludge metagenome | biome: Activated sludge suspended growth; feature: Nitrification reactor; material: Wastewater; isolation source: activated sludge from nitrification reactor of wastewater... | reverse complement strand
AGGGCCTGATCCGCATCGCCACCTTCCTGGCGGCGGGCCTGCTGTGGGAAGCCCGGACCTGGCTCGACAGCCTGATGGCCGCCCCCATCATCGTCGCCGCGCTCTACGCCGGCAGCCATGTCCACACCCGCCTCAGCGACGCCCAGATGCTCAGGATGGTGAACCTGCTGCTGTTGGGCAGCGCGGTGGCGGTGCTGGTAAAAGCCTGGTGGGATTATTCGTGAAGTCAGTTGGGCTGATCGCGGAGAAGCCCAACGTCCAGGCACAGGGAGTTAAGTCCTGCCCGTGCCTGCTCCGATGTCATGCCGCTTTCAGCATGAACTCGACCTTCACCGCATCGTAGGGAAACTCGATGCGACCATCATCGACACGATTGAGCAAGCCCGCATTCAGCAAAGCGGTCACATCGCCATGAACCGCCTTGACATCGCGTTTCACACGCCGCGCGGCTTCGCGGATCGATACCGGCCCGGCGCCACCGAGCGCCTTGAGCAGTTCCCAGCGCTTTTCGGTAAGCACACGCCAGAGCAATTCGGGCGTGGCGAAACCAATCCGGGCTTCGCTTTCCACGACTCCGGCCCGCATGGCCCGCGCGGAATCAGCCAGGGTCTCCGCCAGAGTGCGTACTTCAAGCACGACCGTGTTCATCATTCCACCTCGCTATATCCGCGTTGAAATCTGCCATCAACCGCTCTGGCGTCGAAAATACATAGGCTTCCTCGCGCGCTCCGACATGCCGGTGATCGCCCTTGCCCCGCTCGTTGTCGTAACGAAGAACACACTCGCCCGCCACGACATAGGCCAGCCGATATTTGTAACCATGGGCGGCGGGGTGAATGGACTCCGTGACGGACCAGACCACCACGTCCACAAAGGCATCCGGGGCAAGCACCACACGGCGACGTATCAGCGGGACAGCTTTCATGTTGGAGAAGATAACAACACAAGACTTTGTTGTCGAATGGTCTTGTGCAATTTCGCGTGGGGTACGGGCTTCAAGATATCCGCGCAAGAAACCGCCCGCATCCGGGACAAGTCCGCCCTGCGCGCCACCCTGTCCGGCCTGTTCTTCCTGGAGGGCCTGATCCGCATCGCCACCTTCCTGGCGGCGGGCCTGCTGTGGGAAGCCCGGACCTGGCTCGACAGCCTGATGGCCGCCCCCATCATCGTCCCCGCGCTCTGCGCCGGCAGCCACGTCCACACCCGCCTCGGCGACGCCCAGATGCTCAGGATGGTGAACCTGCTGCTGTTGGGGAGCGCGGCGGCGGTGCTGGTGAAGGCGGGGTGGGGATGAGAAAGCCGGGATACTTCAATCTATAAAGATGGAGGAAGTCCAACGCTCTATTTATGGCTGGCAAGGAATAATGGGTGACTTTGCGTGTTTGATGCTGATCCGACAGTCCTGACTACACCCACATTACTCAGCTTGATGGCCCTGACGATGATTGTTGGCTGCGGCAGCATGGCCCCACCGCCACCACGAACGCTCGATGGTCACAAACCCCTGGTGATCGCTCATCGCGGTGCCTCGGGCTACTTGCCGGAACACACCATCGAGGCCTATCAGAGAGCAATCGATCTCGGCGCCGATGTGATCGAACCAGACCTGATCTCCACCAGGGACGGCGTGCTGATCGCCAGCCATTACCCCAATCTGGCCGAGAACACCGATGTCGCCAGTCGGCCCGAGTTTGCGAACCGCAGGCGCGAGAACTGGCCGATCGACGGTGAAATGCAGAGCGGCTGGTTCGCCCATGACTTCACGCTTGCCGAAATCAAGACCCTCGGCGTCGTCGCCACAGACCCCGAGCGTCCACAGCAGTACAACGGCAAGTTCAGGCTAGCGACCCTGAAGGAGGTCATCGATCTGGTCAAGGCTGAAAGCAAGCGGCTTGGACGCGTTATTGCCGTTTACCCGGAGACGAAGAACCCCACCTATCATCGCGACCTGGCTCTGCCGCTGGAGGACAAGCTCATCAGCGCCATCCATGCGGCGGGTTGGAACAGAAAAACCGCGCCTGTCTTCGTGCAGAGCTTTGAGCCTGGCAGCCTGAAGGAGATGCGAGCCAAGGGCCTGAAGGTGCGCATGGTGCAACTCATCGACGCCGATGGCCACGACCTCAAGACCGGTGGCCTCACCTACGCGCCCCCTTTCCATCGGCCTTACGATTGGGAAAAATCCGGCGACCAACGTCTCTTCAGCGACATGGTGACGCCGGCCGGGCTCGCCGAAATCAAGACCTATGCCGATGGGATCGGTCCATGGAAACCATATATCGTCCCAGTGAAGGGCCAACTGGATGCCGCCGGCAACCTGAAGGATATCAATGGCGACGGGAAGACCGATTTGAGAGACGCCAGCACCCAGAAGCCCACCACGCTTATCGATGATGCGCACAAGCTGGGTCTCTTCGTCCATGCGTTCACTTTCCGCAACGAGGACCGATACCTTGCGCACAGTTATTTGGGAGACCCTCGTGCCGAGTATCTGCAGTTCTTCCGGCTGGGGGTGGACGGCGTATTCAGCGAATTTCCCGACACCGCCATCGCTGCCCGCTGATCACGTCACTCCAGGCATGGCCGAATATGAACTTCGTCCCCTTGCCCAACCCGCCTAAGGGCACCCACCCCTACCACATCGAGTAGGGGACGGGGTCGCCCCCGTCGCCCTCTCACACCACCGGACGTGCGGTTCCGCATCCGGCGGTTCATTGAACACACTGGAGTCGTCGCATCGTGTCGAGCAGCGACACCAGACCTAATCGATCAAAGAAGGACTTCGGGAAGGCTTGGTTCATGTGGCTCGCGCCGCTGTTCCACCATGGCCCGCGTTGGTTGAAGGCCGAGCGAAACGCGCGCTCCTCCGTCAGTCCTGCCTTCATCAAGTTCCTGGCGCGCGTATAGGGACGTTTCCACTGGCGCCACAGCATGCAGCGCAGTTTGCGTCTGATCCAGCCATCGAGGTCTTCCAGCGCCTGCTTGGTTTCGGCCAGCTTGAAATAGGCCATCCAGCCACGCAGGATCGGGTTGAGTTCGTCGATGACTTTCTTCAGGCTGCGCCCTTGCGCACCTTGGAGTACTTCACGGATTTTGTCGTCCAGCCGTTTCAGGCTGGTCGGCGCAATCTTCAGTTTCGGGGCCTTGTGCCACGTCAGGCTATAGCCCAGAAACTTCCTCTCCCACGGCCGCGCCACCGCGCTCTTGGTCGCATTGACCGTAAGCTTGAGCCGCTCCGCCAGAAACCGGGTGACGCTCGCCATGACCCGCTCCCCCGCCTCTTTGCTCTTGACGTAGATGTTGCAATCATCGGCGTAGCGGCAGAAGGCATGGCCCCGGCGTTCCAGTTCCCGATCCAGTTCCGTCAGCAGGATGTTCGATAGCAGTGGACTCAGTGGCCCGCCTTGCGGCGTGCCCTCCGTCCTCGGGGAGACGATCCCGTCTGCCATCATGCCCGCTTCGAGATACCGGCGGATGAGGCGTAGTACTCGCCTGTCGTCGATCTTCTTCGAGAGCTTCTCTATCAGCAGGTCGTGATTGACACGGTCGAAGAATTTCTCCAAGTCCATGTCCACCACCACCCGGCGGCCTTCGGCAACGTACTGCCTGGCTGCCTTGACCGCTTGATGGGCGTTCCTCCCCGGTCGGAAGCCGTAGCTTGACTCGGAGAATCCTGCCTCGAAGATCGGCGAGAGCACTTGATGCACCGCTTGCTGGATCAACCGATCCGTCAGCGTCGGGATGCCGAGTGTCCTTACCCCGCCTTGCGGCTTGGGGATGTCCACCCGGCGCACCGGTGAGGGCACGTACTCCCCCGCCAGCAGCTTGGCCTTGATCGTCGGCCAGTGTTGCTTGAGATGCCCTTTGAACTCGGCAATTCCGATGCCATCGACTCCGGCCGCGCCTTTGTTCTTGAGCACTCGATCGTAGGCGAGCCACAGGTTGCCGCGTTCGCACACGGCGTCCATCAGCCCGCTTTCCCGCTCCCACTCCGCTTTCGTCCGCTTGCGGGTCGTCATGTCAGTCTCGGCACCGTGCAAGGCCCCTTCGGAGTTCTGCCCCGAATCCTCTTTGCCGGCATCCACTTGCCGTGAATCTTCTGCCTTCATCAACTGTCCATGTGTTCCCGCCGCCTACTTGCGGCTTTCAATGTTCGGCCCTTCGCTCCTTGCCGGCAGCTACTATGGCCTCTGCTGACTTCTGGCCATCCATCCTGACACCTCTCGATGCCAGTAGCACAAGGCAGACCGCCAGATCTCCCCGGGTATTGCGCACTCACCTTCACGCTTATGCCTGTCGGATTTACGTCACGGCGTTCCGTACAAGTTTCGGGCTTTGACGATAATGGCCGCCTTTCCCCGCCGTGCCGCCTCATATCCGCTTCCTGTTCGTCAGGCCAGCGCTTTGCCTTCGGCTTCCTCCAGATTTCCAGTCACCCAGAACACCCTTGCCGTTCAGCTAACCCTTCCCCTTGTCGGGCGAGTAGAGGACTTTCACCTCCAAGTGAGTGCGCCCTGCCGGGCGCACCATAAAAAAAGGGCGCCTCGCGGCGCCCTGAACTCACGTGGTGTGAGATGGATTCTCGGGATCGATCAGTAGTTGTAGGCCCGCTCGCCGTGGCTGGCGGTATCCAGGCCTTCGCGTTCCTGTTCTTCCGGCACCCGCAGGCCCATGGTCATGTCGATCAGCTTGAACAGCACGAAGCTGACCACGCCGGACCAGACGATGGCGGTGCCCACGCCCCAGAGCTGGCTCATGACTTGCGCGGAGCTGTACTCGGCCACAGCCATGGTGCTGTAGTCGAACACGCCGCTGCCGCCCAGGGCCGGGTTGACCAGGATGCCGGTGCCGATGGCGCCGAGGATGCCGCCGATGCCGTGGATGCCGAACACGTCCAGGGAGTCGTCGTAGCCCAGCGCCTTCTTCAGGCCGGACACACCCCAGAGGCAGACCACGCCGGCCACCGCGCCGAGGACGATGGCGCCCATGGGGCCGGCGAAGCCCGCCGCCGGGGTGACCGCCACCAGGCCCGCCACCGCGCCGGAGGCGATGCCCAGCATGGAGGGCTTACCCTTGATCATCCATTCCGCGAACATCCAGGACATGGCCGCCGCGGCCGTCGCCACCACCGTGTTGACCATCGCCAGGACGGCGGTGCCGGTGGCTTCCAGGTTGGAGCCGGCGTTGAAGCCGAACCAGCCCACCCACAGCAGGGAGGCGCCGATCATGGTGGCGGTCAGGTTGTGGGGCGCCATGGAATCCCGCCCGTAGCCCACCCGCTTGCCGATGACGATGGCGCCCATCAGCGCGGCGATGCCGGCGTTGATGTGCACCACGGTGCCGCCGGCGAAGTCCAGCGCGCCCTTGGCGAACAGGAAGCCGGCCGGGTCGCCGTAGGCGGACGGGCCGCCCCAGAACCAGACCATGTGCGCCATGGGCAGGTAGGAGAAGGTGAACCACAGCACCGAGAACACCAGCAGGGCGGAGAACTTGATGCGTTCGGCGAAGCCGCCCACGATCAGCGCCACGGTGATGGCCGCGAAGGTGAGCTGGAACACCATGAACACCATCTCGGGAATCACCACGCCCTTGGAGAAGGTCTCCACGTTGACGCTGGGGTCCACCCCCTTCAGGAACATCTTGGAAAACCCGCCGATGTAGCTGTTGAGGTCGCCGCCCCCGGTGAAGGCCAGCGAGTAGCCGTAGACCACCCACAGCACCGCGATGACGCAGAAGATGGCGAACACCTGGGTCAGCACCGACAGCATGTTCTTGGCGCGCACCAGGCCGCCGTAGAACAGGGCCAGGCCCGGGATGGTCATGAGGATGACCAGCAGGGTGGAGACCAGCATCCAGGTGGTGTCGCCCTTGTCCGGCACCGGGGCGGCGGCCTCGGCGGGCGCCGGCGCGACCGGCGCCGCGGCGGCGGGGGCGGCGTCGGCGGCGGGGGCCGCCGCGGCTTCCATGGTCACGGCGGGCGCCGGAGCCGGCGCGGGTTCCTCGGCCAGGGCGACACCGGATAATCCCAGCGAGCCCAGCAACATCAGTGTCGCGAATAGTCGTTTCATGATCGCTTCTCCTTAGATCGCCGATTCGCCGGCTTCGCCGGTGCGAATGCGCACGACCTGTTCCAGGTCCCACACGAAGATCTTGCCGTCACCGATCTTGCCGGTCTGGGCGGCCTTGGAAATGGCCTCGATGGCCTGGTCCAGCAGATCGGCCTTGATGGCGATCTCGATCTTCACCTTGGGCAGAAAGTCCACGACATATTCCGCGCCGCGGTACAGCTCGGTGTGGCCCTTCTGGCGGCCAAACCCCTTGACCTCGGTCACGGTGATGCCGGACACCCCCAGGCCGGACAAGGCTTCACGCACCTCGTCGAGCTTGAAGGGTTTGATGATGGCGGTAACGAATTTCATGTCGTCTCCAAACTGATGACTGGGGGAAAGGGAAGCGGGCATCGAAACCGCTCCCGTCCTTCCGCGGATTAAAAGGATTTGGTCAGCCACACCGTGGTGGTGCTGTCGCCCAGGAACTCGTTATTCGCGTCCGTCCATTTGGACTTCCTGGCATCGGTGTCCGTGTAGGCGATGCCGACGGTGACGCCGGACAGGGTGTTGCTCAGCTTGCCCATGTCATAACTCAGGCTGACCTTCCAGTCGTCGTAATCCTGGGCATCGGCGCTGCCCTCGAATTGGAAGGTGCCCCAGTGGGCGCCCAGGGTGAAACCGGACTCGCCCAGGGGATAGCTGGCGGAAATATCCAGATAGTAGGTGCCGTCCGCGTCATCGTATCCGGGTTTGCCGAAGCCGAAGACCTCGTCGCTGAGGTAGTAGGAGTACTTGGCCGTGAACCACTTCCAGCCCAGGCCGGCATAGATCTCGGTGGTGTCGGCGTCGGTGACGCCGGAGGGCTTGTCCCCGGGATAGAAATACTGGATGGCGCCCACGTCGAAGCTCAGGCCGGTATCGCCGATGCCGCCGCGATAGCCGCCGTACAGGTCGATCTCGATGTTGCCGGAATCGTAGCCCTGGAAGTCCTCGATCCAGCCCACGTTGGAGCCCCAGGTGCCCAGGTAGAAGCCGCTGCTGTGGGTATATTCCAGGCCGCCCTGGATGGCCATGTCGCCACCGGTCTGGGAGATGCCACGGAAGACGTAGTCGCTGGCGAGGGTGAGGCTGCCGCTCAGTTTGTGGGGGCTTTCCTCGGCAGCCATCGCGACAGCGGGCATCGCCACCAGACTGGAAAGAACGAGAGCGTGAACGAGTGTTTTCATCTGAGGCTCCAATAAGTTGGTGCGAAGGTGCACGGCAGGGGTAATGCATATCTTGTGCCAACAGAATTTATTTTTAATAAACAATGCATTGCGATCAAATTCACTGTTTTTGTACAGGGAAATGCTCCATATTGGTGCGAGAGTCTTTGCCATCGCACCGACATGGCCACCGGATTGCCGGGTCGCCTTTGTTAAACTGATGCCACCCCTCCTTTCCTGGATTCACACCATGCTCAAGCAGAAAATCGGCGAGGAATTCGCCGCCAAAGTGTCCGAAGTCCTGGCCATGAGCCCCGCCCGCGACATGGAGAAGAATCTCAAGGCCAGCCTTGCCGCCTGGCTTGCCAGGCTGGATCTCGTCAGCCGCGAGGAATTCGACGTGCAGACCCGGGTGCTGGCCCGCACCCGGGACCAGTTGCGGGATATGGAAGCCCGCCTGGCCCGCCTGGAGGGGGACAAGGAAGCGGGCAAGGAAGCGGGCAAGGAAGGGACGACCCCGGAATGAAACGCTTGCGCGGCGCCGCCCTGACGCTCCTGGGCGCATTGCTTGCCGCCTGCAGCAGCAATCCCATGACCGGGCGCAGCCAGCTCTCCCTCATGCCGGAGAACGCGGTGATCAGCCAGTCGGTCAGCGCCTACAAGGCCGAGCTGGCGCCGTATGCGAAGAAGAACAGGCTGAACAGTGACAGCGCCACGGTCACCCGGGTGCGCGGCATCACCGACCGCCTGGTGGCCCAGGCCGTGCGCTACCGGCCCGACACGGCGGCATGGGCCTGGGAAGTGAACGTCATCGACGATCCCAAGACCATCAACGCCTTCTGCATGCCCGGCGGCAAGATGGCCATCTATTCCGGCATGATCGACAAGCTCAAGGCCACCGACGACGAGATCGCCCAGGTCATGGGCCACGAGATCGGCCACGCCCTGGCCAATCATGGCGCGGAAAAGATGTCCGTGGGCCTGCTCTCGGACATCCTGGTGGCCGCCGTGGCGGGCGGCAGCCGCGCCGGCCAGCAGACCGGCGACATCGCCAGCCTGCTGCTCTGGCAGTTGCCCAACAGCCGGGGCGCGGAGAGCGAGGCGGACCGCATCGGCATCGAACTGGCCGCCCGGGCGGGCTACGATCCCGCCGCCGCGCCGGAACTCTGGAAGAAGATGATGGGGGCCTCCGGCGAGAAGGGTCGCTTCGACCTGCTCTCCACCCACCCGGCCTCCGAGACCCGCATGGCGGCTCTCGATGAACTGGTGCCCCACATGCGCCCGATCTACGCCGAGGCCGCCGCCAACCCCGTCGTGCCGCCCAGCCGCCTGGCCGCCAACGTGCGCGACGTGACCCCGGGCGCGCCGCCGCCGCCGAACCTGCGGCCCTTGACCCTGATCAACCCGACCCTGCAGGCGTTCAAGCAGGGCGAGGCGGTGCTGAACTGCGACAACTGCGCCATGGCCTTTTCCGGTCGCCAGGACAAGCTGCGCGGCTACCACGAACAACAAGCCTGGGAATTCCTGGCGCGGGAAGTGCTCGAGGTCGGTTACGTCCAGGACATCAGCTGGTATTACCTGGGCGCCGCGGCGGAAGGCCTGGGCCTGGCCGCGGCCCGCCAGTATTACCAGCAGGCCGTCAACCTGGCCGGACAGAAGGACACCCACTGCAAGGGATTGTTCGCCGACCTGTGCAACGGCATCGAGTTGCCGGGCCAGGCCGCCGAGGCCCTGGCCCGGCTGCCGCGATGAACGCCCGCGTCGTGGAGGTGGCCGCCGCCGTGCTGGAGCGGCCGGACGGCTCCTTCCTCATGGCCCGCCGGCCGGAGGGCAAGGCCTACGCCGGCTGGTGGGAATTCCCCGGCGGCAAGCTGGAGGCCGGCGAATCCGCCCGTCAGGCGCTGGCGCGGGAATTGCGCGAGGAACTGGGGGTCGAGGTGACCGAGGCCTGGCCCTGGCTCAATCGCGCCTTCGTCTACCCCCATGCCCATGTGATGCTGCGTTTCTTCCGGGTGACCGGCTGGCGCGGCGAACCCCACCCCCACGAGGGCCAGGCCCTGGCCTGGACACGCGCGGACAGGGGCATGGGTTCGCCCGACGTCGCCCCCATCCTGCCGGCCAACGGACCGATATTGCGGGGCCTGTCCCTGCCCCTGGAATATGCCATTTCCGATCTGGAACGGCTGGGTGAAGCGACGTTTCTCGCCGCCCTCGACGCGCGCCTGGAACAGGGCTTGGGGCTCGTCCAGTTGCGGGAAAAGCACCTGGCCGGAGCGGATTGGCGGCGCCTGGCCGGGGCCGTCGCGGCGTGCTGCCGTGACCGGGGCGCCCGGCTGATGTTGAACGCGGACGCAGCCCTGGCTTCGGAACTGGGCGTGGGTGTGCATTTGAGCGCCGCCCAGCTCATGGCGGCGACATCCCGGCCCGACCTGGAATGGGTGGCCGCCTCCTGCCACGATCCCCGGGAATTGGCCCGCGCCGCCGAACTCGACCTGGATTTCGTGGTGCTGTCCCCGGTGCTGCCCACCACCAGCCACCCCGGAGCGGAAACCCTGGGTTGGGAACGGTTCGTGGAGTGCCTGCGGGATTATCCCTTGCCCGTGTACGCCCTGGGCGGCCTCGCCCTGGACGATCTGGCCACCGCGCGGCGCCATGGCGCCCATGGCGTGGCGTTGAAGAGCCGGGCATGGGGGGTGTCGCCTTGACCGGGACCCATCGGCTCGGCCGGGTTCTGCCCCTGGTGCTGATGGCCATGATCGGCGTGGTGGTGTGGCTGAACGCCGAACACCATGACAAGCCCGCCGCCAGCGTGAATTGTCCGGACCTGGCGGCGGGCTGCGCCGTCGAGGTGGAAGGCCGCGCCGTCCGCATCGGCGCCACGGGCGGCATCAGGCCCCTGCGGCCTTTCGAGCTCTCGGTCGTGGCGCCCTGGGCTGGCAAGGTGGAGGCCTGCTTCACCATGGAAGGCATGGACATGGGATTCAATCTCTACGTCCTGCGTGCCGATAACGAGGGCGTATTCCGGGCCAGGGTCACCCTCCCGGTATGCGTGACCGGTTCCCGCGAATGGCTCATGACACTGGATCTGGACGGAATGCGCTTGACGGTGCCATTTGTCACCGAGTTGTAATAATCGGCGGGGTTGGCCTGCTTATAATTCCCCGCTACCACCAGACAAAGCGTCGTGACTGAGGAGAGGCAATGCCCAGCGAACACATTTATAAGCAATTCGATGCCGATATGGAGGCGGTGCGCGCCCGCGTGCTGGAAATGGGGGGCATGGTCGAGGAGCAGGTCAACCAGGCCGTGGAGGCGTTGACTTCCGGCAACACCAAGCTCGCCGAGCAGGTCATCGACCAGGATCACCGGGTCAACGCCCTGGAAGTGGCGGCGGACGAGGCCTGTACCCAGATCATCGCGCTGCGCCAGCCCACCGCCAGCGACCTGCGCATGATCCTGACCATCATCAAGACCATCACCGACCTGGAGCGCATCGGCGACGAGGCGGCCAAGATCGCCCGCTTCGCCATCAAGGTCTACGACAGCGACCGCATCGTCACGCCCCGCTACAACGAGATCAAATACATGGCCGGCATGGCCACCAAGATGCTGCGGGAATCCCTCGACGCCTTCGCCCGCCTGGATGTTTCCGGCGCCGCCGGCGTGGCGCGCCAGGATATGGAGGTGGATGAGGAGTTCCATCTCATCACGCGCCATCTCATCACCTTCATGATGGAAGACCCCCGCACCATCTCCACCTTCATCGATCTGCTGTTCGTGGTGAAGGCCATCGAGCGCATCGGCGACCATGCCAAGAACATGTCCGAGTACGTGGTGTTCATGGTCAAGGGCAAGGACGTGCGGCATACCACCATCGAGGAACTGGAGCGGGAGATCCAGTAGGCTCCCTTGGCGCAACCCACAAAAAAAGCCGGCTTGCGCCGGCTTTTTTGTGGGCGTGTCGTGGGTGTGATCGACTCAGTGGCGCTCAGTGGACCTCAGTGGCCGCTGGTCCTGCGCGCCTCGGCTTCCAGCGTGATGGTTTTCCGCTTGCCGTTCGTGCTCTCGACGAACAGGGAGAGGGGCACTTTCTGGCCTTCCGTGATGGGTTTCTTCAGGTCGATGAACATGACATGCAGGCCGCCCGGCTCCAGGGCCACGGCCTTGCCCCTGGGCAGGCGGATTTGCTTCATCTCGCGCATTTCCATGACGCCGTCCTCCATCTTCATGTAATGCAGCTCGATGTGCTTGGAGACCGGGCTCGACCCTCCCACCAGGACCATGTCGGCGTCGGCGGTGAGGGTCATGAAGCCCCCCGCCACTTTCTGGCCGGGGGCGGTGGCGCGGACCCAGGGGGCGTCGACCTTGATGTTGTCCGCCATGGCCGGGGTGGTCAGGGCCAGGGCTATCAAGGCCAGGATCGAAACGTGCTGCATGATGATTCCTTTCTGGATTGGATCGTGCGCGAGCATACTCCGGTCAGAATTTGACGTTCAAACCGACATAGAGGGATCGGCCGGGGCCGGGTACGGGCGTGCCCCACTGGGGATAGTTGGGCAGCGGCGGGTTCGTCATGGTCGTGCCCTGGCCCACATAGGCCCCGCCCAGGGGCAGGTAGTACATGCGGTCGAACAGGTTCTCGATGCCGAAGTCCACGCTCCAGGCCTTCCGCTCGTAGCGGCTGCGCAGGTGGATCAGGCCATAGCCCGGGGTTTCCATTTCATTGCGCACTCCGGAGACATCGTCCTTGCGGGCCACGAACTCGCCTTCCAGGGTATTGCGCCAGGCACCGAGCCGCTGCGCGAGGGCGAGTTTGGCGTTGAGGGGCATGATGTTGTAGAGGTTGTCGCCCGTGTCGCGGTTTTTTCCCCGGGTGTAACTCATCAAGCCTTTCAGGGTGAAATCGCCATAGCCCGTGGCGCTGGCCACCAGGGCGTGGCCGGAGAGGTCGATACCGTGGAGGCGGGCGGACTGGTTGGCGTACTGCAGCACGTTGAACTGGTTGGCGTTGTTGGTGACGCGACGGGCGTCGATGTAGTCCTTCACATGGGTGTAGTAGGGCGTGAGCCTGATGCCCCATTTCTCCTTGCCGGCATCGTGCCAGTCGGCGGAGAGGCTCAGGGTGCGGGCCTTTTCCGGCTTCAGGTTCAGGTTGCCCACATACCCGTTGCCGTCGCCGACGAAGTTGTTCATCAGGGCCGCCATCTGCCAGGTGGACCAGGTGTAGCGCTCATACAGGTTGGGTGAGCGGGTCTTTTGCGCCAGGCCGATCTCCAGGCTGCGCGTGGGGTCCCGCGCGTAACGGGCGAGCCAGGACAGATCCCAGTTGTGGTCGGTCTTGTCGTGGGATCGGGCGTTGAAGGCATTGCTCTCGGCGATCTGGTTGCCCACGTCGGTCCCGGGCATGGGCGCCCCGGCAAGATTGGTCTTGTAGCCCCGCGCGTCGCCGCTATCCATATCCACGGTTTCATGGCGCAGGCCCAGGATGTGAGTCCAGCGGTCCCCGCGTGTCTCCCACTCGCCGAACAGGGCATAACGGTCCCGCCGCCCGTCGTTGATGTTCCAGAACGTGCCGGGCCACATCATGGCGCCGGAAGGCGTCCACCAGTCGTCCAGGCGATAGGCCTGGTATTCGCCACCGACACGCAGGGTGTCGCCCAGGGCCAGGCGGATGTCCGCGGTGAGGGTCAGGCCGGTGTTCTTGCCGTCGGTATACATGGGCATGCCGGCGGCGCAGTTGGGGCCGATGGGCGCGCAGGGCGCGGCATCGCCTCCGGGCGGGTTGTTGCCACCCGAGGCCGCGCCATACCAGTAGCGCTTGTCATCGCCGAAATCCATCTCGTGTTCGGTATGCTCGTGATAGGCGCGCGCCTTGAGGGTGCCCCAATCCCGCTTGCCCGTGTAAGCCAGGTTGAACTGGTCGCTGACGTTGTCCGTCATGTCCATGCGCTGGTTGGGATAGTTCTCGGCGGGGATGTGCTGGCGGCCGTATCTGAAATCGAACAGGTGGTCGTCGTTCTTCCAGGCCAGGTTCAGGGCCTGGTTGAGGGATTCGTATGCCGTGGAGCCCGCTTCGTCGCGCGCCAGCGCATGCCCGGGCCGACCGGTGAAGGTATAGGTCTTGAAATTGTCCCCGGCCTGGTAATTGTCGGCTTCGGCATGGGCGCCGGTGTAGCCGAGGCTGACATTCTCGCTGGCCAGGGTGAGCGCCAGGTTGGCGCCCCGGGCATCGCCGTTGCCGCGATAGAACGCGCCCGCCTCCCCCTTCAGCAGCCTGCCCTGGCCGGGCTTGGCGAAGGCCGCCGGGGCGGATTCCACGATGATGCCGCCGCCGATGCTGTCGCCGCCGACGCTGACCGGACTGACCCCGGCATGGACCTTCACGTTTTCCACCGCGCTGGGGTCGATGTGGGAAAGCGGCGAATTCATGTGGTTGGGGCACGCGGCGATCAAATCCATGCCATCCACCTTGATGCGCAGGCGATCGTCCGCCAGGCCGTGTATCGCCGGCAGGCTGGATACCCCACCCGCGCCGTACAGGGTCACGCCGGGGATGTCCCGCAGCAGGCTGGCGCTGTCGCTGGTGGCCGCGCGTCGCCCGGCGATGTCCTCGTCGTCCAGGCGGAACAGCATGGCCGGATCGGTGACGGGCCTCGTGGCGGTGACCACGATGCTGTCCAGGGTGGGAATCTCCGTGGCCGCGGCGGGCGCCGCATGCAGCGCCAGCAGTGCGGCGATGGGCGTCAGTCGGGGTTTCATCTATAGGGTTCCGGCTTCAAAAAGCGCCGCATGTTAGAAGGCGCCGGCCAGTTCATGAATGCGACAAATCGCCGCAATGCCGGGCTGTGGGAGCGGGAGATGCCGCCTATCAACAAAGCGGTAAAAAAAGGCTCTGTTCGCGTTATCTGTTGATGACGAATCTGGAGCGGTTGGTGGGTTGCCTCCCCCTTGGGAAAAGGGGGATCGAGGGGGATTCTTGCCGGCGCCGCGGACATCGAGCGTTGAATCCCCCCTATCCCCCTTTATCCCCGGAGGGGGCTTTCCAAAGGGGGGAACCCTGGGATTCGCAGCCCTCAAGGGCATCCATAGGTAACGCGAACAGAGCCTAAAAAAATGGGCCCGACAAGGCGGGCCCGAATCGATACGTGTGAACGTATGGAAGCCCGCGCATGCTAGCCGGTTCGTCCACGCTCTGGAATGCGGCATGTTGTCGCGGATTCCCGGGGCGGGACCGTTAAAATTCCGCTCATGTCGCCGGTTTCCGTGAATCTCGCCCTTGGGCTCGATGCCCTGCCCGCCGCCTCCCAGCAGCGCCTGATCGTCACGCGCGCCGCCCTGATCCTCGCCGAGGCGGTCGGGATCGGCCTGGTCGCCGGCGTCCTCGACGCGCGCCTGCCGCTGCTGTCGCTGGGGCTGATCGTGTTCCTGCATGCGGCGCTGAACGCCGCCGCCTGGCGGCGCGCGCGCGCGGGCGGCACCGGCACCCTGGAGGTGTCGCTGCAACTGGCGGTGGATGCCGCCAGCATCGCCGCCCTGGTCTATCTCACCGGCGGCTACGCCAATCCCTTCATCTCCCTGCTGCTGGTGCCCCTCATCCTCGCCGCCGTCACCCTGCCCCCCCTCCATGCCTGGGCCATGGCCGCCTGGGTGGGGGTGCTCTATACCCTGCTCATGCATTACTACACGCCCCTGGCGATCCAGGTTTCGCCGGCCATGGCGGTGGACCTGCACCTGACCGGCATGTGGCTCAATTTCCTGCTCACGGCCGCCCTGGTGGCGGCCTTCGCCGGTCGCCTGGCGGCCAGCTTGCGGCGGCGGGACGCCGAACTGGCGCGGGTCCGGGAACAACGCCTGCGCGATGATCACCTGTTCGCCCTGGGGCTCCAGGCCGCCTCGGCGGCCCACGACCTGGCCACGCCCCTGGCTTCGGTGCGCATCACGCTCGACGAATTGCGCCGGGACTATGCCGGTGACGATGAACTGGACCAGCCCCTGGCGCTGCTGTCCGGCCAGGTGGTCAGGCTGGAGAAGGTGCTGGAACGCCTGGCCGCGGTGGCGCGCGGGCGCGACCGGCAGGATGCGCCGCGTGTGGCCCTGGACGGCTGGCTGCGGCGCGTCCTGGAACACTGGGGCCTGTTGTGGCCGGACGCGCGCGTCGATCTGGAGGTGTCGCCGGACGCCCGGGCGATCCCGGACGACGCGGCCCTCGAAGCGGCCCTGGTCACCCTGTTGAACAACGCGGCCCGGTTCTCGCCCGGCGAAATTCGCGTGACGGCGGCGGAGGAGGGGGAGGTGGTCGCCATCCAGGTGTCCGACCGGGGTCCCGGCCTGGGCGCAGGGGCGGAAAATTCGCCGGGCTGGGGGGTCGGGCTGGACATCGTCCGGGCCGCCATGGATCGACTGGGTGGGCGCCTGGATCTGGCGAACCGGCCCGGCGGCGGCGTCGTCGCCCGGCTGGAGTTTCCCGCCAGCCCCGGGACGGAGCGGGCATGAGCCCGGCCTGGCGCATTCTGGTGGTGGACGACGACGCGGTGTTCGCCGATACCCTGGCGCGCGCCCTCGGCCGGCGCGGCCACGAGGCGGTGGTGGCGAACACGGGGGAGGAAGCCCTGGCGGAGCCGACGCGGCCATTCCATGCCGCCGTCCTGGATCTGCGCCTGGGCGCCGATTCCGGCCTGCGTCTGATTCCGTTCCTGAAGGCGCTCCATCCCGGCATCCGCATCCTGCTCCTGACGGGCTATGCCAGCATCGCCACGGCGGTGGAGGCCATCAAGCTGGGGGCGGTGCACTACCTGCCCAAGCCGGCCGGCGTGGACGAGATTCTCCAGGCCCTGGGCAGGCTGGAGGGCGACGCCGATGCCCGCCCGCCGGATGCGCCCATGTCCCTGGACAGGCTGGAATGGGAACACATCCAGAAGGTGCTGGCCGAGCACGACGGCAATCTGTCGGCCACGGCGCGGGCGCTGAAGATGCACCGCCGCACCCTGCAGCGCAAGCTGGCGAAACACCCGGTCAGGGCGTGATCGTCTCGATCAGGATGTTGCGGTTGGTGTAGATGCAGACGTCGGCGGCGATGCCGATGGCTTCGCGCACGATGCTCTCCGGGTCCAGATCGGTATGTTCCAGCAGGGCGCGGGCGGCGGACTGGGCATAGGCGCCGCCGCTGCCGATGGCGGCGATGCCCTGCTCCGGTTCCAGCACGTCGCCGGCGCCGGTGATGATCAGGGTGCTGGCGCGATCCGCCACCGCCAGCATGGCTTCCAGGCGGCGCAACATGCGATCGGTGCGCCAGTCCTTGGCCAGTTCCACCGCGCTTCTGACCAAGTGGCCCTGATGCTTTTCCAGCTTGGCCTCGAAACGCTCGAACAGGGTGAAGGCATCCGCCGTCCCCCCCGCGAACCCGGCCAGGATGCGATCCTGATAAAGCCGGCGCACCTTGCGGGCGCCGGCCTTGATGACGATGTTGCCCAGGGTGACTTGGCCGTCGCCGCCCATGGCGACGGACTCGCCGCGCCGGACCGAGAGAATGGTGGTGCCGTGAAATTGTTCCATGTCCGTATTCAGGCGCGGGCGCGGCCGAGAACCGTCGCGAACTGGTTGACGCCGACGAGTTGCAGCAGGGTGTTGACGAGTTCGTTGCCTTCCTTGAACACCACCTTGCAGCCGGCCTGGGAAATCTCGATCAGGGTCTCCAGCAACAGGCCGATGACGGCGAAATCGATGCGGCTGACCTGGGAAAGATCGACTTCCACCTGTTTCTTGTCGGCCGCGAACCGTTTCAGCGCCAGGAACTGCCCCTCGTTGCCGGGCACGATGGCGCCGGACAAGGGGAAGCTCGGTCCCGTGGCCACGGCCGGGCCCGAACCGCCGCCGCCCCGCGCGGGAATTTCCAGGGGCGGCGTGTAGGAGGGCGGGGAAACCTCGAAGCCGACGGCGTAGTCCACCGCGATGTTCTCGAAATCCTCCTGCTTGCCGAGCAGTTGCAGCACCGCCATGAGCAGGAACCAGCCGGATTCGGTCAGGCGGCCGCCTTGACGGGCGGCATCCAGCCTGACGGCGAAACCCGGGCCGCCGATCAGCTCGATGGGTTTTTTCATGTCGTTGAGGCGCAGGATGTCGCCGAGCAGGGCGATGGCGGTCTCCTCGTCGGGCGACTGGGTCTTGGAAAAATCCAGCCGCACATGGGGCGCGAGTTCGGCGTCCTGGAAAAACCGCCCCTGCTTGACCCGCTCCAGGCTGCCGTATTTTTCGCCGTACACCATCACCGGCGCGGGCTGGCTGGCGGCCTGGGGGCGGTTGCGGGGAGACCAGGTGGGGGGGGAACGCTCGAATTTCACCGCGAAATCCACCGCCGCGTCCTCGAACGGCGCGGCCTGGCCGCTGGCCTCGTACAGGTCGAACAGCATGTACCACGGCAGGGGATCGCGGCTGTCCGGATGATCGAGCAGGTACCGGTTCAGCAAGGCCGCCGTTTCTCCGACCTTGCCGTTGGCGTACAGCACGGCGGCTTCCTCCAGTTCCGGGGCCAGCCCGCCCACCGCTTCCTGGACCTCGATGCCGGCGCCAGGATCCAGGGCAGGCTGTTTCGCCTGATTGAAGGACGGTCCCGACCCGACGTCAGGCTGGCCTTCCTTCAGGAAGGCCATCAAATCATCGGGTTTGTCCTTGCGGAAGAAGGAGAACACTACCTCACCTGATCGGAATGTTGAGATTTCAGCATATCAGAAGCCCGCCCCATCGATGGTGACGAGCCTCACATGCTCATGGTACCGGATCATGGCCGCCCGGGTGCCACGGATGGCAGCGGGAGACGCGCCTGATCGCCATCCATGCGCCTTTCATGGCGCCGTGCCTTTCCACCGCCTCCCGCGCGTATTGGGAACAGGTCGGCGTGAAGCGGCACTGGTTGCCGACAAACGGCGACAGGGCGACCTGGTAGATGCGGATGAGCCCAATGAGGAGACGTTGCATCGGATTCATGGCGGCGTCGCGTTCGGGTTGCCGGCGATCAACGCGGGTAGCGATGGGCCACCCGCTCCGCCGTTTTCAGGTCTTCGGGGTTGTTCACGTTGAGAAACGCGTAGGGGTCGTTGCCGAAGTAGACGGTCTCGCAGGGATGCCCGTCCTGCCAGGACTGGACCCGCCGGCCTCCCTGCCGGACGTACGCCGCCAGGTCGTCCATCAGGTCGCGGTGGACCAGCATGATGGCGAAATGGGTGCCGGTCTCGTCGGCCGCCCGGGCCAGCCGCACCGAGGCCGCGCGGGCGTGGTCGTGGAGTTGCGTCACCAGGTCCAGGGGCAGGAAGGGCGCATCGCAGGGCACCGTGAGAAGCCATTCCTGCTGGGCGGTGCGGGCGGCGGCCAGCAGTCCCGCCAGCGGCCCCGGGTAATCCGGAAGATGGTCGGGCACCACCGTATGGCCCAGGCGGGCGTAACCGAGCAGGTTGCGATTGGCGCTGATCACGATCTCCGCGGCGTGGCCCCGCAGGCCGTCGGCGACCCAGCCGGCCAGGGGGCGGTGGGCGAGTTCCAGCAGTCCCTTGTCCTCGCCCTTGAAGCGGCGGGCAAGCCCTCCCGCCAGGACGATGGCGGTGACGGGCCTGGGTTCAATCTTCGCCATGGCGATGTTCCAGGCGGTACACCTGGGTCTTCTGGCGCGGCCGGAAGCCCTCCCAGACCGCGGCGCCCAGGGTGTTTTCCTGGGTCGTCCTGCGGTGCACCAAACGCAGGGTCCAGGGGCAATCCGCCCGTTCCGGGGTGGGGCGGTGGTAGCGCAGCATGACCGCCATGGCCGGATCCACGTGGGTGTTCAGGCAGGCGCCCGCGGGCAGGTGCCGGGCCATGTCCGCGATCAGGGGGCGATAACCCCAGCCGGCCTCGATCCAGGGCCGGAACAGGGTGGCGATCAGGATCCAGGTCAGGGCCATGCCCGTGGCCCACACCAGCACGGGGCGGGTTTTCGCCCGCGGGAACAGGGGGATGGCGATCAGCCAGAGCAGGGTGGCGACGGCGGCCACGAGGATCGCTCCTGATTCCACCGAACCGGGGCGGTAGCCCGGGGTCAGCTTGGCGACGTGAGCGGCAAGGCGGGCCGGCTGGCCCCATTCGATGGCGGAAAAGTAGAGCCAGAAGGCCGCCACGAAAAACAGAAAACACAGCACGCCGAACCAGTAGAACGCCTGGGCGGCGCCACGCCCGAGATTGTTCACGGCGAAGGAGGCCAGCAGGGCGAGGGGCAGCATCACCAGCAGCAGCGCGCCATCCCGGGACCAGATCGGAAACGGCACGGTCAGCAACAGCACCGCCAGGGCGATCAGCGCGGGGTGCAGTTCCGGGGTCCTGGCCAGCTTCCGGTGCGCGTGCCAGATGGCCCAAACCGCCAGGGGCCACAGCGGCCAGGCGAACCAGGCCAGTTCGGAATAGGGGCCGCCGGGGAACCGCACGGGCAGGTAATGGCTTGGGCCGTGGGAATCCAGCCAGCCGCCGAATAGGCCCAGGTAGCCGAGCAGCCCCAGGCAGAGCGCGATCAGCGCGCCGGCCAGGGCGGTGCCCGCCAACGCGGCATGCCGGTACTCCCGGCTGCGCCAGTTGGGCGACAACAGCGGCAGTCCCACGACCAGCAATCCAGCCACCAGGTCCGGTACGCCCCGCAGACCCAGGGTCAGCGTGGCCAGGGCCAGGGCGATGGCGATGGCACCCCGCCGGGCATGCAGCCGGCTTGCCGCCACGCCATACAGCAGGCCGGACCACGCCGCCAGCATGGCGGTTTCCGGCAACAGGGCGTGGATGCGCAGCATCAGGCCCATCCCGCCCATCAGCGACAACGCGGCGGCGGCGCCGAAACCCGGGCCGAACAGGGAACGGGCGGTCATGCCCGTGAGCAGCAGGGAGACAAGGGTGAACAGGCCGCTCGCCAGGCGGGCGCCATCCTGGGCATCCAGCTGGCTGGCGCTCAACTGGGCGGAGACGCCGGCGATGAGGGTGTACAGGGGGGCGGGGGTGGTCCAGGCGCTCGCCGAGCCGGCCAGCCAATCCAGGATGGGCGCCAGAGCCAGGGCTTCCTCGCCTTTCCAGGCATCCCGGCCGACCAGGCCGTAAAGGGCCCAGAACATGGCCAGCAGGATCAGCCAGATCTGATTGGCGCGGGGCGTGGGATTCATGGGGCGGGCAGGGTGAGCGAAAAATCCGACCGGGAATCAAACAAAAAAATTAAACAAAAAAGGCAGCACGAGGCTGCCTTTTTGTTTAATTCCTGGCGCGCGGATGCGATGGGATCACTTCTTGGCGATGCCGTACTTCTGGCGGAATTTCTCGACCCGGCCGGCGGTATCCACGATCTTCTGCTTGCCGGTGTAGAACGGGTGGCAGGCGGAGCAGACTTCCACGTGCAGGGCCTTGTTCATGGTGGAGCGGGTGGTGAAGCTGTTGCCGCAGCTGCACGTCACGTTGATTTCGTTGTACTCGGGATGAATGCCGGATTTCATGATGTGTTACCTGGGTAGGAAACCTGGAAAGCGGCGGATTATCCACAATTCACCCCGATCAGGCAAGCCATTGCCGCGTCCGGGTCAACGGGTTTCGGCCAGCAGCGCGTCGATCATGTTCCGGGCCTGGCCGGCATAGCCGCCGCCGAACAGATTGAAGTGGTTGAGGACGTGATAAAGGTTGTAGAGGGACCTGCGCACCGAATAACCGGGATCCAGGGGCCAGGCCTCCCGGTAGGCGGCCTGGAAGTCCGGGGGGAAGCCACCGAACAGCTCCGTCATGGCCAGGTCGGCTTCCCGGTCGCCGTAATACACCGCCGGATCGAACAGGACCGGCTGGCCTTCGGCGTAGCCGTAATTGCCCCCCCACAGATCACCATGCAGCAGGCTGGGGACTGGCCGATGGTCGGTAAAGAAGGCCGCCAGACCGGCAACCAGGCGCTCGCCGCCGTCGACGAGCCGTCCGGGCGCCCCGTTGCGCCGGGCCAGGCGCAACTGATGGCCGAGACGGTGCTCGCCATAGAACGTCGGCCAGTCGGCTGTGGCGGGGTTGGGCTGGGGGGTGCTGCCGAGGGTGTTGTCGCGGCGCCAGCCGAACTGGCGCCATGTGGTCCGATGCAGATTCGCCAGTCGCCGGCCCAGGTCCGAACCGCTGCCCTTGCCGCCCAGGTCCAGCCATTCGAGCACCAGGAAGGCCTGGTCATGGCTCACGCCATGCGTGATGGGACGGGGCACCCGGATGGCCGCCGCCGCGGCCAGTTCCGCCAGCCCCTCCGCTTCCGCCTCGAACATCGGTCCATGGCGGGCATCGTTGAGCTTGACGAAGAAACGGCGACCGTCCGCGCCGGTCAGGGTCAGCCCCCGGTTGATGCAGCCGCCGCCGGCCTCTTCCCGGATGACCGGAGAGAAATCCCGGCCGGTCGCCCGACCGATGGCGGCGGCGATGTCGGCAAGGAGGCTCAAACCCCGGGGCTCAGGCCAGGGTTTTGGGCTCGCGAGATTCGCCGGCTTCCTCCATGCGGCGCAGGTAGGCCTGCCAATAGAAGTCCTGCTTCCTGCCCAGGTCGTAGAGATAGTCCCAGGAATAGATGCCGGAATCATGGCCGTCGGAGAACACCAGCACCACGGCGTACTGGCCCACCGGCTCGATGGCCTTGATTTCCACATGCTTCTTGCCCACCTGCAGCACCTCCTGGCCGGGCCCGTGGCCGCGCACCTCGGCGGACGGGGAAAAGACCCGCAGGTACTCGCAGGGCATCTCGAAGCGGCTGCCGTCGTTGAAGGCGACTTCCAGAATCCGGGATTGCTGGTGCAACTTGATCTCGGTGGGGATCGGTGTGTCCTGGGTCAGGCCGCCCATGGCAGCTCCTTTATAAGCGTTCAATGATGGAGCCCTAGTTTGCCAGCCGCATGCGGTCCGGACAAGTCCGACGTAAATAGTCGGGTATGTCCGCAAACCGAAAGCATGCCGAGGCTCGGGAACTCGATCGCGCGCGCACCTTGACGCAACCGGGCCATTCGCGCTTAAATGCGCGCCTTCTTTTGGCCGGGAACCCGGCCAAATCTCTGCGGCCAGGTAGCTCAGTTGGTAGAGCAGCGGATTGAAAATCCGCGTGTCGACGGTTCGATTCCGCCCCTGGCCACCAATATCCATGCGGGTTTCACGAAATCTGCACTTCAGAAGAAAATTCCGTGTAGGCGCTATGTAGGCGGATCGAGGAAATTTTCGGTCCTGTCCTCTTTGCGGTCATGCTGTCCAGTCGGTAGGGCCGCCTGTCCCGCGTCATGTCCCATGAAGCGACATCGGGCGGTAAGACTGGCAGGGGCGTGGCCAGCCTTACCCAGGCTGCCCGGCTGGCGCCCGGCAGATGCACGGCGCGGCCCCTACCCCCTGGGGGGTGTCCTTCGCTCTCTCGCGCAGACTCTATCCGGACCCCGCTTCCAAATTGTTGGGCCTGGAAACCATGTGCCCGGTTCAAGCAATATGCCTACGCCACCTTGATGCAATGCCAATACAGAGGAGGCCGGCAGCCATCAGCGCAAGGGTATTGGGTTCCGGGATCGGCATGGCGGTCATGAAGGTCTGGAAATAGTGGTCGTGGTCTCTGTCTGCTTGGTCTTGCCGCCGAATCAGATTGGAGCAAGCCGCAGCCTTGGCTGTGCCGGCTGGTCCTCCGGGCCATCGTCGTTCCAGTCCTCCGGGGCGCAGAACCAGTCCGCCAACTCCAAGCGGTTGAACCGCCATTCCCCCATGACCTCCTGGGCTGGGATCGCTCCTTCCTCGGCCAGGTGGAGAACTGTTCTCGGATGCAGCCGGTAGGCGGTCGCTACCTGGTCGGCGGTCAGAGTGTGGAATCGGGTCATGTTGCCCTCCTGGTAATCGGTGCCAGAATAGACCAGGATTATGTAATTCACTGATTAGTAAAGATTTTGTTGACGATGAGGTGGGCAAATGCGCGGCAAGACTTCATACGCAAAGCGTCGGCGGGAAACATTGGGTTTGGAGTCGCGCCCTGCTGTTGACCCTGAGATATCCGCCAAACGGCGGGCGGCGGCCTACAAAAGCCACGTCACGCGTGGCCTGACGCCACCGGAAGCGTTGCCGGCCCTGGTGCGGCAAGCTGAGCGCCAGGCGGATGCCGCAGCGGTCGCACAACGCCGAGAGGCGGGCATGGTGCAAAACCTGCTTGCGGATCAGTCGGATAGCGGGGGCGCACGGGGGCGGCAGGTGGCCCATTGCGCGGCTCCTGGGGTGATGGCTCGGCTTATCGAGATTGCTGACGGCTTGCACGGTGCGGGAGTGCGTGAACAGATTGCGGCGGGCCGGCTTGTGCTGGAAGTCGCGGGTGCAATGGAGGCCGATGCAGGGGGTGGGGAGAATGCGCCACTGTCCCAAGAGACTGTTTCGGCGTTGCGCCGGGTCATGGCATCGGGTGAGGAAAGGCTAGTCCTGCTTGAGGAAGTCATCCGGGAGCGGGAGGCGGCCACCATCGAGGGCGAGGCGGCCCGCTGGGTTAAGCCGTTTCCCCTGCCATCGCCCGTCGTTTCCGGGTGACGTGATAGGGCGTCAGCACCGCATGGGCCACCATGTCCAAGGAGGGGCGGGCCTTGCCATCTTTCGTCCATACCTTCGGCGTCAGGCTGCCGGATAGTGCCACGCTATCTCCATCGTCCAGGGCCAGCAGGGCGGCCTGTGCCGTGGCCACGAAGGCGATAACTGACACGAACAGGGCATCGGTTTCCGTGGCTACGCGCACGGTGCAGGTAACGAAGGGTTTGCCCGCTTGGCCGGTGCGTGGGGTGGGTTTGCCGTGCAGCTTGCCAGCAATGAGGGCGTCAATCATCGGCGTGTTCCTTTCCCCGTTTGGGTAATAGGTGTCCCGTGGGGCGGGACAGGGGTGCTTGCCGGGGCGGGACACGGTGTCCTGCCGGGCGGGACAGGGTGTCCCGTGGGGCGGGACAGGTTTTGCCCTTTTTGCCCCTTACCCTGTCCCGTGGGGCGGGACGTAGACATAGTGCCAGTGGGTAGAGGGTTTGCAGGGGTTGGGGTGTCCTGCTGTTCATCAGGCCCGGACACTGCGCGCGCGGCCTTGGCAGACTGGATTTTCCGGACGGCGCCTCGATGCCGCTTTTCCTTTACCAATGGCTTGGCCAGCAGATACCTGCCAATGGGCATGGGGATCGGAAGCAACGGCATGTCCTTCTTGCTGCCGTCCCTGTTGTAAGGGGTGGCTGGCAGCCATGTCAGCATGTAGCAGTCTGCCGTGTTCTCGTGCTTGCTGGCGTCCTTGGTCTTGACGATGAAGCCGGCCTGGATCAGTTCGGCGAATGCACGTTCCACCTTGCTGTGCGATCCCATGCCCCGCTTTTCCAGGGTGCGATACGAAGCGAACAAGGCTCCGTTGTTGTGCCCATCGTGATGTCTTGTCAGTTCCAGCAGCAACCTGACAGCAGCATCAGAAATGGACGGGTAGACAGCCGAGTCCATGATCTTGTGAGGGGTGCCGGCGAAGGGGGTGGGAGTCTGTTCGGGGGCTGGGGCATTCTTCTTCATGTGCCCCCCAGTAGGCAGCCTGCATGCAGGGTGCGGATCATTTCCCGCCTCCCGTCAGGACATAGCGGGCAATGCGGTGAAGCCTGCCGCAGTCGGTAGGCTGGTAATCCCACAAAGTCATGATCGGCTCCCCGAGATTCCGAAGTTCCTTCACGCGGGATGCTGGCATGAGAATATCCAGGTCGCGCCTCGCTTCCAGGGTGGTGATGGAGCCAATCCGTAAGGCGGCCAGCAGTCGCGCCCGTTGTGCCTGGGCGGAGTTGCCGCTATCCTTCTTCTCAGTCTCTGGGGCCGGTTCCTTGGCCTCTTTCGCGCCCACCTGCCAGTGGGCGTTTTCATTTCCGGGGGTGTGCCCTTCCCTCACCGGGTGGTGATGTAGTTTGGTCATGATGCGCCCCTCGGATCACGCTGCTTGCTGCTGGAGGTTCGCAGGCTCTACCCGCCCCGCCTCGATAAAAGCGGCCAAGTCTCCGGCCCTGTAGTAGACGGATTTGCCAATCTTGATGAAGGGCGGCCCATTGCGTGCCCAGCGCGCCCGCTCCATCCAAGCCCGGCTTTTCCTCAGCGAGGAAGCGCCCTCGTCCTGGTCAAGCAGCTTGTCGGGGTTTTGCTTGAGTTCGTTAAGTTCCATCGTGTTCACCTTGTTGGCGCGTTGAAAACGGCCCCAGTCTGGTGAACTGCTTGGACGGTGCCGAAACCTCGGGTTTCGGAATCAGCGACGGGTAAAAAGGTCTTTCAGTTGATCGACGGCGGCGGCCAGGCGTTCGTCGGAATCAATGACGATGCCCTTGGCCGTGTCCCTTATGAGTGCGTCTGGGTCGTGGGTGGCCTTGTTCAGGTCTGAAAGGATCGTCCCAGTCTTCACGCCTACCATGCCGGCCAGCGTTTCCGCTGCCGCAGTTCTGCCGACTTCGATTCCTTGCAGGTAGCCTAAGGCTGCCGTGACGAATGCGCGGCGGACCTTGTAATCGGTGGGGGTTGGGCGGCCTCCCTGGCCTTCCTCTGGCTTGAATAGTGGGTGGGCCTTCCCCTCGGTGTCTATGCTGTCCAGGGCAAGCGCCAAGGCCAGAATGGCGTTGATGGCCGGGGCGCCTGGTTCCCTCTGTACGGTTGCCATCAGTTGCTTCATCAGCGTCACGAGCAAATGGCTCATGTAGTCGCGCTGTTCTGGCCTGGTGGCCTCTGGCTTCGCGCCAGGCATACGGTTGAGTTGATCGAGTGCGGCGATCAGGCCGGGAAGCGTCCCGTCCGGCTCTGGCAGGGGATCGGCTTCCCGTTCCTTCGGTGCCACCTTCGCCAAGTGGAGAAGTTCATCCGCCCAGGTTGCCGGCTTCCCCTTGGCCATCATGCCGCCCGCCTGCTGTCCAAGTTCACAACGTTGTCCACGCTCTTGGCGTTGGCCAGGATGAAGCGGCCCAGCTTCTCCAGGGCGGCCAGCTTCATTTCTCGGTCAACCTGGACGTATCCGCCTGTTACATCGCTGGCGCCGGTCAGATGGTTCAGGATGGCCTTAACGGTGTAGGTGGGCACCCCCAGGCGTTCCATGCTGGTGGCAGCCAGCCGGCGCAGGTCATGCGGGGTGAACTCGATGGCACCGGCCTTGATGACGCGGGCCAGGGCGTGGCGGATGTTGCTGACGGGACGGCCATCGTGGGGGCTGGCGAAGACCCAGGGGGACCGGACAGACTGGATGCGCCGCTCCAGCAACGTCTTGAGGGCGCCGGTAAGCGGCAATTCGTGGTCGGTCCGGTTCTTGGTATCCCGGAAGACGAGAATGCCCCGGTTCAGGTCTACGTCTTCCTTCCGCAGTTGCAGGGCCTCGCCCTTGCGGCAGCCGGTCAGGGCCAGGAAAAGGAACAGGTCGCGGAAGACTTCCCCGTTCTTCAGCTTGGGGTTCTCCTTGCCGGTGCCTGGTTCTCGTTCTGGTACTTCGCCCAGGGCTTGCACGGCCGGCACCCAGGCGGCCAAGTCTTCAGGGGATAGAACGGTACGACGGCGGGGCACCTTGCGCCATAGCCGGCTTTCGGAAAGCACCTTGACCGGGTTTGGCGGGAGGATGGGATTGCCGTCGGCGTCCCGGTAGTGGGCGGCGGCCAGGTTCAGCACGGCGCGGAGATACCGGAAGCTGAGATTGGCGCGGGCCTTGGACTTCTCGACCAGTTGCAGGTAGCGGCGCTCAACCTTGTCCCTGGTTATCTTGTTAAGGGGGGTCTTCTGCCAGTCATCGAAGGCCCATTTCAGGCAGGCGTTCATGTCTGTCTTGGTGATGGCTTTCAAGTCCTGGTTGGCCGTGTAGCCCTCGAATGCCTTGCCCAGGGTGATGGCCTTGGCCCGCTTTTTCACACGCTCGATGGCGGGGTCTATGCCCTTCGCCATCTGGCCGACCTCTTGCCGTGCCAGGTTGCGGGCTTCGTCGGGGGGCAGCTTGTCGCAGGCGCATAGCGTTACTCGCCGGGTGTGGCCGTTGACGCGGGTTTCCACGAAGTAGGAGCGGGCGCCGTTCGATGTGACGCGCACCCCGAACCCTGGAACAGTGCCGTCCAGATACAGGCGGTATCTCTCGGCGGGGATGGGCAGCTTGGCGATGCTGGCCTTGGTGAATCGCTCGACCTTCATTTCGTCCTCCGTTTTCCGTGTAGGCACCGTGTAGGCAAGACATTTGAAAAAACTTCAAACGACTTAGGACTAATGATAGGTCATGATGCCTTGCTGTTAAAGGGTTTCAAACGCCGTGTAGGCAGGTTAAAACGGACTGTAGGCGTATTGGATAGGATTGAAAATCCGCGTGTCGACGGTTCGATTCCGCCCCTGGCCACCACTTACAAATCAAGCACCTAGGCTACCCATTGCGGTGGCCTTTTTGCTTTTTGGGTGCGCTTTCGGCGGCACTTCGGGCTCGGTATATAGGCAAGCGTCGCGTTCGGTCATGGGGGGCGAGAAGAAGAAAGGACCGGACTCGCCGCATCCTCCTCCAGGGTCAGGTCCGGGATGTGGTTGAAGGAAATCCGCATGGGCGCCTCGTGGATCGCCCGGAAGGCGCCGCCGAAGTAGATGGCGTCGTTGCCGAAGCGCTGGTGCAGCCTGTCCAGCACCGCGTCCAGGCCCGGCAGCGCCCTGGGGTGGGGCGCATCCGCTTCCGGGAACAAGGGCAGGGAGGCCTGGTCGGCCCGGGTCAGGCCCTTCAGCACCACGCCCACCTTGATGGGCTCCCGGCCTCGGGGCCGCTCGGCCCATAGGGTGTCCAGGATGCGCAGGAAACCCAGGGTGTCGGACAGGGCGTTGAAGCGGCCCTCCGCCATCCAGGGTTCCCGGTGGCGCCAGTCCACCCATACCTCCAGTCGCTGGGCCAGGAAGCCTTCCGAGCGCATGCGCCGGGCCGCCTTCTGGGTGAGCTTGGACAACACCGCGTAGGCGCCCTGGTCGTAGCGCAGGGTGGGGGGCAGCACGTGGGAATGGCCGATGCTGCCGCGCCGGGTGGGCACCACGGGCACGTCCACGCCGCGCAGGCGGTCGTACATGCGCTCGCCCTCCACGCCGCCCCAGACGCGCCGCAGGCTGGCCCGGTCCGCCTGGCACAGGGCTTCAACCGTGCGGATGCCATAGCGTTCCAGGCGCGCCAGCATGGCGCGGCCGACGCCGTGGATGTCGCCGAGCTTCAGCCGGTACAGGGCCTGGGGCAGTTCTGCCTGGTGCACCACCGTGAGTCCGTCCGGCTTTTGCATGTTGGAAGCCATCTTGGCGATGAAGCGGTTGGGGCCGATGCCCACCGAACTGGTCAGGCATTCGCCCACCCGGTCGCGGATGCGGGCCTTGGCTTCCCGCGCCAGCTTCACCGCCACGTCCTCCCGCCGCCAGCTGCCGGTCAGCTCGCACACCACCTCGTCGATGGACAGCACCTCGGTGATGGCGATGACGCCGTTCACCACGTCCATCAGGCGGTGGTGCATCTCCACGTACACCGAGGGCCGGGCCTCGACGAATACCACCCGGGGGCAGAGTTGGCGCGCCTCCGCCACCGGGGTGCCGGTCTTGATGCCCAGGCGCTTGGCCTCGTAGCTGGCGGCGATGCAGCAGGTGGTCTCCGCCATCACCGGCAGGATGCCCACGGGCTTCCCGCGCAATTCCGGCCGCAGTTGCTGTTCCACCGAGGCGAAGTAGGAATTGAAGTCGAGCAGGAGGGCGCGCAGGCTCATGACGGCGGTATCCGCGGGCGCGAAGGGGGCCAGGTATCAGCCGGAGGTCGGGGCGAGGCCGGGCTCCGGTCAGTCTCCCCACTCGGTGAAGAAGCGTACCGAGCGGCTGAAGTCCAGGAAGCGGGCCTGCAGGGCTTCCATTTCCGCCATGAGGGCCCGGTAATCGGGGTCGGCGTTGAAGCGCTGCAGGGCCCGGCCGCTGTCGAACCAGAGTTCCAGCATGGCGTCGAAGGGTTCGGCGCCGCCGCGCTCGTGCATCAGCTTCTGGTTCTCGTCGATGTTCAGCACCAGGGTCCGCCGGGCCTGGACCGGCTCGATGAGGGCGGCCAGGCGCCGGTTCAGGGCGTCGAATTCCGGGCTGTTCCAGAAGCGCCGGAACTCGCTCTCGTCGACGTCCGAGCGGCGCTTCATGCAGTGCACGAACCGGATCATGGGGTGTCCTCGCTGAAAAGATGGCGGCCGGAGTGATCGGGCCGATGACTGCGGAAATCATGCGCTCGCGGCCGGGCAAGGTCAAAACCCAGGCCGGCGATTCGCGTTCCGGCGCCGGGCAAGAAAAAGGCTCTTCGCTCGAATGCTGATGAAACGGTTGGAGTCGCAGGTTCCCCCCTTGGAAAAGCCCCCTCCGGGGATAAAGGGGGGCAGGGGGGATTTCAGAGACAGGTAGCCAGGAATACCCCGCAAAATCCCCCTCCTTCCCCCTTTTTCAAAGGGGGAGGCCACTCATCCAAACGCTCCCACATGCATCAACAGCCAACGCGATAAGAGCCAAGAAAAAAGCCCGCCGAGGCGGGCTTCACGCGGAGCGTGGACGATTACTTCGGGCAGGCATCCTCGCCGGGCACCTTGCCGGGGATCAGCAGGAACTGCTCGAAGGGTCCCATGACCTTCATGGCCTCGCCCTTGGGGCCGTCGAACTTGAGGCGGCCGAACATCATGGCGCGCATGGGGCCGTACTCGCCGGCGCCCATTTCCTTCCAGCGCTTGGTTTCGGCGTGCATCAGGTAGTCCATGTCGTAGTTGAGCTCGGCGTGCTGGATCTTGCCGGCATAGACGCAGGTGGTCTTGCCGCCCTTGGTGGAAATGGTCATCTCCACCTTGCTGGCCTCGCCGCAGTCGGTGCGGTACATGTGGATGATCTTGTGGCCGCGGCCGCCGTCGTTCTTGGCCCATCTCTCGGCCAGTTCGGTGGTGAGGGCGGGGTTGGTGTTCCAGTAGGCGCAGGCCTGGGTCGCCCAGTCGGCGGACATCAGGGGAGCCGCCTGGGCGGACAGGGAAAGCAGGCCGGCGGCGGCCAGGGCGATGGTGCTGATACGCATGATGTTCTCCTCCAAGCGTTGCGTAAGCGGACGGCGAAAAAGCCGGCGCAAGGTTAGCCCCCAAGGGGGGGGCTGTCAAAAAAACCCTATGGTCCGAGGATGAATTGCCCGGATGGGCCCGGGCCTTGCGGGGGCGTCGCGGGCGGGACGGGTCAATGGGGCAGGTGCTGCTTGAGGGCGCCGTACAGCCAGGTGCCGTGCAGGGCGCCGGCCAGGACCACGATGGCCCCCAGGGAACCGGTGCCGGCCAGGGCGAACATGGGGCCGGGACACAGGCCGATGAGCCCCCAGCCGAAACCGAACACCAGGCCGCCCACCACGTAGCTGACGGTGCCGGGGGATTTTTCCGGGATGTCGATGGCCTGGCCGTCCAGGGCCTTTTTCCGGCCCAGGCGCTTGACGACCTGAATGCTCACGAATCCGGTGGCGATGGCGGAGAACAGGATGCCGAACATGTGGAAGCTCTGGAAGTGGAACATTTCCTGGATGCGATACCAGGAAGCGGCCTCCGACTTCACCAGGACAAAGCCGAACATCACGCCGACGAGGAGATAGGGCAGGTAGCGGGTCATGGCGGGCTCAACCGATCAGCATGCGGGGGACCAGGAACCAGGAGGCGATGAGGCCGCCGCCGAAGATGCCCAGGACCGCGTAGAGGGAGGGCAGTTGCAGGGTGGACAGGCCGGTGATGGCGTGGCCGGAGGTGCAGCCGCCGGCATAGCGGGTGCCGAAGCCCACCAGCACGCCGCAGGCGAACAGGAAGGTGAAGTTGCGCACGCTGGGCTGGAACAGTTCGTCCGGCACCAGGCTGCCGCTGGGCAGCAGGAAACCCCAGGACAGCAGCATGTCCCGGGCCGCCTGGCTGAGTTGCACGGGCTCGGGGTCGGCGAACACCACGCCGGCCAGGTAGCCGCCCAGGCCGGTGCCGATGACGAATACCAGGCTCCAGATGTGTTCCTTCCAGTTGTAGCGGAAGAAATCCACCTCCACCGTGGGGGGCTGGGTGATGGCGCACAGGTGGCGCAGGTTGTTGGAAATGCCGAAGGAGCGGTTGCCGATGAACAGCATCAGCGGCACCATCAGGCCGATCAGGGGGCCGGCCACATACCAGGGCCAGGGATGGACGAGCCAATCCATGTTGTCTTCTCCGTGTAATAGTGGGGGCGATTATATAAGCAACTGCTAATAAACGAGGCGGACTAGTCGTAATTGACCAGTGCCGGACTGGCGTTGCTTCGTTATCCGGTGTTATGCGGCGGCGGCCGGGGCCCGGTGATGCGTGCTCCGGGTCGCGCCCGGCGGCAATGGCGCGCCCCGGGCGGCGCGCTCTCAGGGCGCGGGTTTGCCGCCGCTCGCCATGACCAGGTCGATGCGGCGCTGGATGCGTGCCGCCGCCGCGCCGTCGCCCGCGTCCAGGGCGCGTTTCAGTTCCACTTCCAGCCAGGCCAGCAGCGGCCGGCGCCAGCCCCGCTCGGAAGCGGTGTCCAGCGCCAGGGCCAGGGTGGCGGGGTCGGCCCGCCCGGCCTTGAACAGCAGGGCGGCGGCGACGAGCCGGGGCAGGGGCTCCTTGATTCCCGCCACCGCCTTGTTGGCGGCGGCCTCATCCCCGGCACCCAGCAGGGCTGCGTAGTGGGCCGGCAGGGACTTGGCGTCCAGTCCGCGCCAGTCGCCGGCCAGGAAGCGGGCATAGGCCGCGTCGCCGGCGGACGCGTCCGCGGCGAGCTTGTCGAAGGCGGCGCAGGGCGCGAAATCCAGGCTGGCCACCCGGGCCGCGCAGGCGGCCAGTTCCGCCCGCGCCAGCAGGTCGGCGCGGCCGGAGCGGGCGATTTCCGTCCGGGTCTTGGCCAGGGCCAGTTCCGCCGCCCCGGTGTCGCCTTCCAGCCAGCGTTTCTGGGTGCTTTCCAGCAGGCTCACCGCGTTCATCTTCCAGTCCGCCGGCGGCGGCCCGCCGGAGCAGCCCACCAGCAGCATGGCCGCGAGCAACAGACTGCCCACTGCCCACTGAGGACTGTCGACGGTCAATTTCATGGTGTCCTGATCTCCACGTCCCGGGCGAAGGGCCACTTCCTGTTGATCTCGTTGATCAGGTGGTTGACCTTGCGCACACTGTCGTCGATTTCCACCCGCAACTGGGCCATGTCGGTGGTGGCGGCGCTGACATTGCCGGTGATCTTCGCCACGTCGGCGCTGGCGGTCTGGGCGTTGGCCAGGATGGCGTCGGCCTTCTTCAGGCTTTCCCGGACATCGCCCAGGATGCCGTTCACCCTGGCCACGGATTGCCGCGTCTGGTCCATGACGCCCTCGGGCCCGAACACCTGGCTGTCGGCCTTGGCCAGGATGCCGTCCACCTTGAGGGAGACGCCGTTGAGGTTGGCCAGCAGGGAGTTGGCCTTTTCCAGGGCGGCGACCACCTGGTGGGCCTTGTCCGGGCCGCCCAGCACCCCTTCCAACACGCCGTATTCACCCGCCATGCGGCCGGTGACGGTGGCCACGTTGCCCAGGCTGCGGTTGATGGACGAATCGTCGTTGGTCATGGCGACCACATTGGCCAGGATGGATTTCACCTTTTCCACCAGCACGGGGATCTCCTGGCTCACGTCGCCGGTCAGCAGGTCGCGCCGGGCGCCGTCCTCCAGGGGCTTGTCGCTCAGGTCGGTGGTGAAGGCCTTGATCTTGGCGCCGCCCACCAGGGATTTTTCCAGGGTGAAGACGCTGTTCTGGCGCAGCCACCTGGCGTCCTCCTGGGGCACGGCGATCTCGATGTGGACCTTGCCGTCCGCGGTCAGGTCCATGCGCTTGACCTTGCCGATGGGGAAGCCGGAAAAGGTCATGGGCATGCCCACCGTCACGCCCTCCGCGTCCGGCGCCGTCAGGATCAGGTTCCGGGTGATCTGGAAGGCGCCCCGGGCATACAGGGCATAGAGCACGAAGGCGCCGATCAGCAGCAGCGTGACGGTCAGCAGCAGGCCGATCTTGAATTCCAGGTTCTTGACCAGGGGCGGCACGATCGGGCGTTTCACCGGTTCGGGTACAGGGGCGCGTTCCATCGGTAGTCCAGGATCCAGCAGTCGTTGGGGGCGTCGGCGAGTTTTTCCAGCAGGGCGTCGAGATAGGGCGGGTAATGGGTGTCGGGCAACAGCATACCCGGACGGTCCACCAGGATGACAGGGGGGCGGCCGATGATCGCCCGCAGCAGTTTCGCCACGAAGCGCTCGGCGTGGGTGAGATCCGGGTCCCGCTTGAAGGCCATGCCCTCCATGCCGACCGTCAGCAACAAGGCCCAGGCCTGGTCGGCGGCCGCGTCATAGCCCAGGTTGTCCCGGTACTGGGGAATCAGGGCGATGTTGTCCAGCACCGACAGGTTGGCGCGCAGGGGCATGTCCGGCGAGACCAGGATGGAATCCGGGTATTCGGCGATGCAGGCCCGGCGCTCGGCGTCGTCGGCCATCCATTTCAGCAGCGGGTTCATGGGTATTTCATATGTACTTGATGGCCAGGGAAGCCACCTCGATCAGCATCAGGACGAAGAACAGACGCACCATGCCGCGCAGCACCGAGATGGGGGCCATGAACAGCTTGCGCGGCGTGGCCTGGCCCTCGGCCACCGGAATCACCGTGACCGCCAGGCCGAAGATCAGGCTCTTGAGCAGCAGGCCGAGCAGGATCGGGGCATGGAAAACCTTGCCCATGACCCGGGTGAAGTCGGGAAAGCTCCAGGGCTGCGGGCCGTAGACCGCCAGGTAGGCCAGCACCAGGGCCAGCACGCTGCAGACGGCGGTGAGGGCCAGCACCGAAATCATGCCGCCGATCACCCGGGGCATGAATTCCAGGCGCAGGGTATCCACCCCGGCATCCTCCAGGGCCTCGATCTCGCCATGGATCCGCATCAGCGCCACCTCGGTGTTGATGGCGGAGCCGGAGCGCAGGGCCACGAACAGGGCGGTGATCAGGGGCAGCAATTCCAGCACCAGCAGGCGCATGGAGACTTCCAGGGCGTACTCCGAAAGCCCGTACCGGGCCGCCGTGGTCACCACGATCTGGATCAGCACGAAGGAAAGCAGGGCGGCGAACAGGGTGAAGCCGGGCAGGATCTGCCAGGCGGTGAAGTAGATCTGCTTCATCACCACGGTGCGGGTGGCGCTGTTGTAGGCCGAGGGCGTGAAGGCGGTGATCGTGGCCGCCCCGGCGAAGCGCAGGGTGTCGCGCCAGATGCGTCCGGTGGCCAGCAGCGCGGCGCCCCGGCGGGTGAGGAAGTTGGTGAGGAAGGCCATGGCGGAATCTTACTACCGGGGATTTCCCGGCGATGGCGGTTGTATCATTGGGCCGTTGACGGAGGTGTCGCCATGAAGCCGAGAATCGCCCTGTTCTGTGTCTGTTTGCTGGCAACGCCGGCGTTCGCCGCGCCCGGCGTCATGATCAAGGATGACGAACTGAAGGCCACGGCCAGCACCGCCGCGGCCAGCGTCGGCCGCGTCGCCAAGGGGGCGACGGTGGAGATCCTGGCCCGCCAGGGTGGCTGGACCCGGGTGTCCAGCGGCGGGAAGACCGGCTGGGTGCGCATCCTGGCGGTGAAATCCAGCGCGCCCGCCGCCGGCGCCGGCGACGTGCTCGGCCTCGTCCAGGCCGGCACCAGCAAGCGGGATCCCGGCAAGGTGGTGGCGGTGGCCGGCCTGCGCGGCCTCAACGAGGAAGAACTCAGGCTGGCCCGCTTCAACCCCGACGAGCTCCTGCTGCTGGACCGATACGCCAGCAACCGGATGGATGCCGAACGCCATGCCCGGGACGCGGGCCTGCGCCCGGCGAGCGTGGAATATCTGCCGGACCCCAAGCAACAGCAGCGGGAAGTCAGGCCCAGTTCCTGGAGTGACGGCCTGTGAGGCCGGTTCTGATGGCGCTGATCTGGCTGGCCTGGAGCGCGGCGCTGGCCATGGGGACACCTCCCCAGCAGGCGGCCCGGCCCGGCGAGCCCGCCGCCAGGCCCGAGGGTGTCGCCGCCGTGATGCTCAGGGATGACGAGCTGCGCGCCGCCCCTTCCGCCTCCGCCAGCGTGCTGAAACGCCTGGCCAAGGGCGCCAGCGTGCGGGTCGTCGCCAGCGAGGGCGGCTGGACCCGGATCACCGCCGGCGGCGCCAGCGGCTGGGTGCGCGTGCTTTCCGTGCGCCAGCCCGGCCAGGGCGGCGCCGACCTGGCCGGACTGGTGGAGGCCGGCACCACCGCGCGGGATCCGGGCAGGGTGGTGGCGGTGGCGGGGGTGCGCGGCCTCGATGAAGCCGTGCTGAAAGCCGCCAGCTTCAACGCCGCCGAACTCCAGTTGCTGGGCGGCTACGCCCTGGGGCGCGCCGAGGCGGAACAGTTCGCCCTGGCCGCCGGCCTCCGGGCCAGCACGCTGCCCTACCTGCCGTCGCCGGGAGCGGCGGCAAACAACGCCTCCTGGAAAGGGACCGAACCATGAAAACCCACGTCTTCTCAGTCAAACCCATCCTGGCCCTGCTGACGGCGGCGGCCCTGGGGATCGGCCCGGCCCGGGCCGGCGGCCTGGATGACATCCTCAAGGGCCTGCTCAAGCCGCCGCCGGCGGAAACCCCCCGGCAACCCAGCGCGCCGACCCAGCCCGCCGCGCCCACCGCGCCCACCACGCCCACCGCCAAGCCGGAAAAGCCCCGGGACCAGTTGCTGAAGGCCCTGCTGGGCGGCAATACCTCGCCGGAGGAGGAGGCGCGCATCGGCCAGCAGATCGCCGGCAATCTGCTCGGCGCCGCGCCCCTGGTGCGGGACGACACGCTGCAGCGCTACGTCAACCGGGTCGGCCGCTGGGTCTCCCTGCAAAGCGAGCGGCCCGACCTGGCCTGGCATTTCGGCGTCATCGACACGGACGACATCAATGCCTTCGCGGCGCCCGGCGGCTACGTCTTCCTCACCAAGGGCCTCTACCGGAAGCTGCGCAACGAGGCCGAGCTGGCCGGCGTCCTGGGCCATGAAATCGGCCACGTGATTCGCAAGCACCATCTCAAGCTGCTGCAGCAATCCCAGGGCATCGCCGCCCTGGGCGGTTTTCTCGGTCGCAAGCTCAAGGACGAGAGCCAGGTGGTGCAGAACCTGATCGGCAACGGCGCCGAGATCGTGGCCCGGGGGCTGGACAAGGACGCGGAGTACGAGGCGGATCGCATCGGCATGGTGCTCACCGCCCGCGCCGGCTACGACGCCTATGCCCTGCCGGCGGTGCTGGCCGAGATCGGCCACGTGGCCAAGGGCGACAAGAGCGTCTCCCTGCTGTTCAAGACCCATCCCCTGCCCGAGGATCGCCTGGAGCATCTCTCGGAGGCGGCGGGGGACCGGCTGGACGGCCTGCCCGAGGGGCAGGCCGGGGAAAAGCGTTTTTATCGGCTGCGCTGATCGGCGTCGCGACGGAGTGGCCCCATGACCTTGAAGAGCCGGCGTTTTCTCGGCCAACTGGGCGTCAGCCTGGTGCTGCTGCTGTTGCTGCTGGGGCACGCGGGCGGCGTGTACAACCTGGGCTTCATCGCCCAGCTGGATGCCGCCCTGTACGACCTGAAAGTCCGCGTGTTCCAGGTTCCCGGGGTGGACGAGCGGGTGGTCATCGTCGACGTGGACGAGAAGAGCCTGAAGGAGATCGGCCGCTGGCCCTGGCCCCGGGAGCAGACCGCGCGGCTGACCCGCAACCTGTTCGAGCAGTACGGCGTCGCGGCGGTGGGCTTCGACGTGGTGTTCGCGGAAGCCGACCAGAGCTCCGGCCTGCCCGTGCTGGAAAATCTCGCCCGGGGCCCCCTGGCCGGCGATGGCGGCTTCGGCGCCAGCCTGGCGCGCATCCGCCCCCAGCTGGACTATGACGGCAAGCTCGCCGAGGCGCTGGCCACGGGGCCGTCGGTCCTGGGCTTCTATTTCAACTTCGCCGAGCGGCCCGAGATCGTCGGCCGCCTGCCCGCCCCCGTGGCCGACTGCGCCGAACTGAAGCGACGGGGCATCGCGCCCCTGGTCGCCAGCGGCTACAACGCCAACCTCGAGCGCCTGCAGGCCAAGGCGGCCGGCGCGGCCTTCTTCAACATGGAGGCGGATTTCGACGGCGTCGCCCGGCGCATGCCGGTGGTCATGGAACACCAGGGCCGCTGCTTCGGTTCCCTGGCCTTGATGACCACCATGGCCGGCATGGGCGGCCAGTCGGTCAAGCCGCTGCCCGCCTCGGGTCACCGGCCCCCCGCGCTGGACCTGGACGGCCTGCGGGTTCCCGTGGACGCCGCCGCCCGGGCCCTGGTGCCCTATCGCGCCGGCGATGCCTTCGCCTACCTCTCCGCCAGCGACGTGATCCATGCCCGCGCCCCCGCCGCCAGCCTGGAGGGGCGCATCGCGCTGATCGGCTCCACCGCGCCGGGCATCATGGACCTGCGCGTGACGCCGGTCTCCAAGGTGTTCCCGGGCGTGGAAATCCACGCCAACCTGATCTCCGGCATCCTGGACGGCACGGTCAAATGGGAGCCCGTGGGCATCCTCGGCCTGGAAGTGGCGGCCATCGCCGTCGTCGGCCTCCTGCTGGCGGGCTTGCTGCCCATCGCCACGCCCCTGTGGGCCGCCCTCGCCACCCTGGCGCTCACCGTGGCGCTCATCGCCGCGAACTTCTACGCCTGGACCGGCATGCATGCCCAGCTTCCCCTGGCCGCGTCGCTGCTGGCGGTGTGGGGCCTGTTCGTGCTGAACATGAGCTACGGCTTCTTCGTGGAGGCCCGTTCCAAGGCCCAGATCACCAGGCTGTTCGGCCAGTACATCCCGCCGGAACTGGTGGACGAGATGGCCAAGGATCCGGCCCGCTACAGCCTGCGCGGCGAATCCCGGGTAATGACGGTGCTGTTCTCCGACATCGTCGGCTTCACCCATTTCTCGGAGAAGCTGGAAGCCGCCGAACTGGCCGAGATGCTCAACATGTACCTGTCCACCATGACCCGGGTAGTCCAGGATGGCCGGGGCACCATCGACAAGTACATCGGCGATGCCGTCATGGCCTTCTGGGGCGCGCCCATGAGCGACGAGCGCCACGCCAGGGACGCGGTCCTGGCCGGCCTGGCCATGCAGGCGGCCCTGCCCGGGCTGAATCCGCGCCTGGAAGCCCGCGGCTGGCCGCCGGTGAAGATCGGCGTGGGCGTCAACACCGGGCGCATGAGCGTGGGCAACATGGGCTCCGAATTCCGCATGGCCTACACCGTCATGGCCGACGCGGTGAACCTGGCCTCCCGCCTGGAAGCCCTGACCCGCCAGTACGGCGTCGGCATCCTGGCGGGCGAGGCCACCCGGGCGGAATGCCCGGACATCGCCTTCCAGCAGGTCGACCGGGTGCGGGTGAAGGGCAAGGACGTGCCGGTGGCCATCTTCGAGCCCCTGGGCGTCGCCGCCGAACTGCCGCCGGAGCGGCTCAGGGAAGCCGAGTTGTTCGAGGCCGCCTTCGCCGATTACCAGGCCCAACGCTGGGACGAGGCGGAGATCAAGCTGATGCAGCTGGGCCGCCTGCAACCCCGGCCCTTGTATCAGGTCTACCTGGACCGGGTGACCCACTTCCGCTTCAACCCCCCCGGGGCGGACTGGGACGGGGTGTTCACCTTCACCACCAAATAGGAGCCCGCCGATGCGCATCGAGGTGCTGGGCTGTTCCGGTGGCATCGGCGATGACCGCCACACCACATCCTTCCTGATCGACGACGACATCCTGCTGGACGCCGGCACCGGCGTGTCCCGGCTTTCCCGGGAGGCGTTGGCCCGCGTCGACCACGTTTTCCTCACCCACAGCCATCTGGACCATATCCTCAGCCTGCCCCTGCTGCTGGACAGCGTGGCCGGCGAGCGGGAAGGCCCGGTGGTGCTGCACGCCATTCCCGAGGTGCTGGAAATCCTCAAGGACCACCTGTTCAACTGGCGCATCTGGCCGGATTTCTCCCGCATCCCGTCGGTGGAGGCGCCGTTCCTGCGTTATTCCCCCATCGCCCTCGGCCAGCCGGTGGTCCTGGGCGAACGGGAAATCACCGCCATCCCGGCCCACCATGTGGTGCCCGCCACCGGCTACCGCCTGCGGGGCCGGGCCGGCAGCCTGCTGTTTTCCGGCGACACCGACAGCCACCCCGCCCTGTGGGGCCTGGCGGAAATGACCCCGGACCTGCTGCACCTGGTGGTGGAATGCTCGTTCCACGACGAGCAGCACGAGATCGCCCACGCCTCCCGCCACTACCACCCGGCCAGCCTGGCGGCCGATCTGGCGAACCTGAAACCGGGGCCGGCGGTCTGGATCACCCACCTCAAGCCCGGCGGCGAGGCGGGCATCCTGGAGCAACTGGCGGCGGCGGCTTCGCGTCCCTTCCAGGCGTTGCGCGAAGGCCAGGTGCTGGAAGTCTGATCGGCGCGGCGGTTGGGCCGGGCGCTTCCCCGGCTGTCGCCGACGAGGCTCCGGCGCGTGGCCGGGCCGGCCGGCGAGGGAGGGCGGAAACAGGAAGACGAAAAAAAAGAGGGGCCGAAGCCCCTCTTCCGGGAAGGTCTCGGGCTCAGCCCTTGACGGTGTAGTTGAAGTTCTCGGGCAATCCCAGGGTGTCGGCCCAGACGTTCTTGGCCCAGGCATCCATGTAGGCGAACTCCAGTTCGCTTTCTTCCTTGGAAACGCCGCCGCCCTTCTGGGCCACCATGGAGGCCGGGGTGACCTTGCCGTCGTCGGCCTTCTTCGCGGCCTGGTAGCGGAACACCGTGGCCACGTGGAAGGCGGTGCCCATGCCGGTGGCCGAGTAGCAGGTGTTGGTGACCACGGGGGCGGCATCCGGCTCCCGGCCGTTGAAGATTTCGACGATGGCGGAAGCGGCCATCTTGGCGGTGTTGTTGGCCACCGAGCCGGACTTCGGGAAGTTGGTCAGGGTGGAGTCGCCCAGGATGTGCACGTTCTTGACCGTCAAGGACTCGAAGGTGCGGAAGTCGATGGGGCACCAGGTGCCGGAGGAATCGTTGCGCACGCCCGCCATGGCGCAGATCGCGGCGGCGCGCATGGGCGGCACCACGTTGATCACGTCGCCCTTCACGTCGTCGAACTCGGTGCCCACCATCATCTTCCTGGGATCCACGGAGCGCGGCATGTTGTTGGGCCGGTAGTCGATCATGCTGTCGGCGGTGCCGAACCCGAAGTGCTTCTTCCAGGCGGCCAGGAACAGGCCCTTCTTGGAGGCGATGTCCGGGTTGCCGTCCAGGACGATGATCTTGGACTTGGGCTTGGCCTTCTTGAAGTAGCTGGCCACGGTGCAGGCGCGCTCGTAGGGGCCGGGGGGGCAGCGGTACGGGGCCATGGGCACGGACATGACGAAGGTGCCGCCGTCGGGCATGGCTTCCAGTTGCTTGCGCAGCACCCCGGTCTGATCCGGGCCGGCCTTCCAGGCGTGCTTGATGACCTGCTGGGCCTCGGCGTTGTAGCCCTGCACCTTGTCGAACAGCAGTTCGATGCCGCCGGCCAGCACCAGGCGGTCGTAGCCGAAGGTCTTGCCGCCGGCGGTCTTCACCGTGCGGCCGGCGGTGTCGATGCCGGTGACCGTGTCCCGCACCCAGGCGTCCACCACCTTCATGACATTGTCGTAGCCGAAGGTGATGTCCTCCATGTTGTTGATGCCGGCCAGCACCGTGTTGGAGAACGGGCAGGAGGTGAACTTGTCGTTGGGCTCGATGACGGTGACCTCGATCTTCGGGTCCCACATCTTCAGATAGCGGGCGCAGGTGGAACCGCCGAAGCCGGCGCCGACGATGACCACTCTGGGGCGGGCGCTGGAGACGGCCGGCGCCGAACTGGTGGCGCAACCGGCCAGGGTGCCCAGGGAAGTCGCGCCGGCGACCCCGGCGGAGACTTTCAGAAATTCGCGACGATCAAATGCCATGTGTCTTCTCCTTGAATTGGGTTACTTGATGGCTGCGAACCAGGCACCCATCGCCTCGTACTCGGCGTCGGTGTAACCCATGGCGTGTTTCTGCATGACCGTGGCTTCGCGCTTGCCGTCGCGGAAGGCTTTCATCTGCTCGACGAAATAGCCCTTCTCCAGGCCGGCGAGGCTGGGGATGGCGCCGCGGCTCTTGCCGTCGGGGCCATGGCAGTAGGCGCAGTTCGCGGCCATGAAACGGGCGCGCGCGTCGACCGCCTGGGCCGACGCGACCGCGCCCAGGGTGCCCGCGACAAGCAGGGTGAAGGCGAGAGTTTTCTTCATGAGCTCCTCCAGTTGAGCGAATAACGGCGGTTGCCCGCCAGGCGAACCGAACTCGACGGGGACCGGATGGGGGCGCGGCAAAAAGCCGCCATGATCCAGGTCAATCGCGAGCGCCGTGGCATGTTGGCATGGGGGTTTTATGCCGGTCAACAAGCAAACTCTAATATTGGCGCGCCTTCCCGAGGCATCGCCGACGGGTTTTCGCGCCTTGCGATTGGGGCGCCAAGCGAGCCTCGGGGCTAACGCGGACTTCCGCAAGCAAGCGCTAGTTTTTCGCGCCCAGGGCGCGGGCGCGCCGCAGCCTTTGCTCGAGTTCCGCGCTTCCGGCGCCGTCGCCGCGGTCTTGCGCCAGCCAGCCGCCGAGTTGGGAAAGCACCATCTCCGCCAGGGCGGCGATCCAGAAAGGACGGTCGTTGAGGGCCGGGATGTGGCGGAACTCGCCGCCGCCGGCATTGAGGAAGCTGGCCTTGCCCTCCAGGGCGATTTCCTCCAGGGTTTCCAGGCAGTCCGCCACGAAGCCGGGGCAGGCGATGTCCACCCGCCGGGTCCTGGCCCGGCCCAGTTCTTCCAGGGTCTTGTCGGTGTAGGGCTGGAGCCATTCGGCCTTGCCGAAGCGGGACTGGAAGGTGACCCGGTATTGGTCCGACGACAAGCCCAGGCTTTCCGCCAGCAGCCGGCCGGTCTTGTGGCATTCGCAATGGTAGGGATCGCCCAGGTCCAGGGAACGGCGCGGCACGCCGTGAAAGCTCATGACCAGCACGTCCGGGCGGCCATGCTGGGCCCAATGGCTCTCGATGCTCTGGCGCAGGGCGGCGATGTAGCCCGGGTGGTCGTGGAAGTGGCGCAGCGCCCTGACCTCGGGCGGATTCCGGGTGCGCAGCAGGGTCTGCCATACCGCGTCGAGGGCGGAACCGCTGCTGCTGGCGGCGTACTGGGGGTAGAGGGGCACGACCAGCAGCCGGTCCACGCCCCGGGCCTTCAGGTCACGGATCTTGTCGGCGACGGCGGGCTTGCCGTAGCGCATGGCGTAATCCACCAGGGGCGGTTCGGCCATCCGGCGCGCCAGTTCCTCGCCCAGCAGCAGGCACTGGCGCTCGGTGAAGTGCTTGAGGGGGGAGCCCTCGGGGCGCCAGATGGAGGCGTATTTTTCGGCGGATTTCCTCGGCCGGGTGTTGAGGATGATGCCGTTGAGGATCAGCCACCATACCGGTCGGGGAATTTCCACCACGCGCCGGTCCCACAGGAATTCCTTCAGGTAGGGTCGCAGGGCCGCCGCGGTGGGCGCCTCCGGCGTGCCCAGGTTGATCAGCAGGATGCCCACGCGGGCGGGCTGGTCGTGGCGGAAGGCGGGTTCGGGATAATAGAAAGTCATCAGTTGTCAGTCGGCGGTTGTCAGCAAGACCGATTCTGCCGACTGCCGACTTCCAACTGCAAACTTTCCTCAGTGGTAGGAGAGCGCGTTCGACAACAGCCGGGCGGTGATGTCGACGATGGGGATGACCCGCTCGTAGGCCATGCGGGTGGGGCCGATGACCCCCAGGGTGCCCACCACCTCGCCGTTCACCTCGTAGGGGGCGGCGATGACGCTGCACTCGTCCAGGGAGGCCACGCCGGATTCGGCGCCGATGAAGAGTTGCACGCCGCTGGCGGTGTGGCTGACGTCCAGCAGCTGCATGAGCTCGGTTTTCTGCTCGAACAGGCCGAACAGTTCCCGCAGGCGCGCCATGTTGGTGGACAGCTCCGGCGCGCCCAGCAGGTTGCGCTCGCCCGAGAGCACGTATTCCTGGCCGGCGCCGCTGAAGGCGTCGGTGCCGGCGGCCACCACCATTTCCATGAGATGGCTGATGTCGGACTTGAGGGCGGCCAGTTCCTCGGCCAGGCGGGGTTGCACCTGCTCGAAGGAGAGGCCGGCGAAATGGGCGTTGAAGTAGTTGGCGGCGCGCACCAGCTGGGCGGGGTCGTAGGGCCGGTCGGTGAGGATCACCCGGTTCTGCACCTCGCCCTCGGCGGTCACCATGATCAGCAGGATGCGCTTGTCGGAGAGGCTGAGGAACTCGATCTGGCGCAGTCCCAGGTTGCGCCGCTTGGGGATCAGCACCACGCCGGCGTGGGCGGTGAGTTCCGCCAGCAGGTGGGAGGCGGCGCTCACCAGGCGCTGGGGATCGTCGGGAGACAGGGTGGATTCGATCTGGCGCACCTCGCCCCGGGCCAGGGGCTTCACCGTCAGCAGCGTGTCCACGAACAGCCGGTAGCCCCGGGGGGTGGGGATGCGGCCGGCGGAGGTGTGGGGGCTGACGATGAAGCCGCCTTCCTCCAGGTCCGACATGATGTTGCGGATGGAGGCCGGCGACAGGTTCAGGTCGCTGTGCTTGGACAGGGTGCGCGACCCCACGGGCTGGCCGTCCTCGATGTAGCGTTCGACGAGGAATTTCAGCAGGTGCCGGGCGCGGTCGTTCAGGTCGTGGTTTTTGCCCATGGGAGATTGGTCCGGGTGGATGGCTATAATTTCACGCCATGAAAGCCGATTTCAAGACCATCGCGCTGGTGGGCAAGTTCAACAGCCCGGCCAGCACCGGTTCCCTGCTTCGCCTGGCCGACTACCTGCGGCGGCGCGGCCATGCGGTGATGCTCACCGCCCATGCCGCCGATTCCTGCGAGGCGCGGGACTATCCGGTGACGAGCCTGAAGGAGATCGGGTCCCGGGTGGACCTGGCCATCGTCATGGGCGGCGACGGCACCCTCCTGAACATCGCCCGCAGCCTGGTGGACAGCCAGGTGCCCCTCATCGGCGTCAACCAGGGCCGCCTGGGCTTCCTGGCCGACGTTTCCATCGACACCATGTTCTCCACCCTGGACGAGATGCTGTCCGGCCAGTACGTGGCCGAGGACCGCATCATGCTGGAGGCCAGCGTGGAGCGGCACGAGGACGTGCTGATCGCCTCCTACGCCTTCAACGACGTGGTGGTGAGCAAGAGCACCATGGGCCGGCTCATCGAGTTCGAGGTCTACATCGACAACCAGTTCGTCTACAGCCAGCGGGCCGACGGCCTGGTGGTGGCCTCGCCCACCGGCTCCACCGCCTACGCCCTGTCCTCCGGCGGCCCCATCCTGCATCCCACCCTGGAAGCGGTGGTCATGGTGCCCATCTGCCCGCATACCCTGTCGGCCCGGCCCATCGCCGTGAACAGCCGTTCCGAGATCGAGATCAACCTGATCCACGCCAGCGATGCCCGGGTCCACTTCGACGGCCAGCTTCACTCCGACCTGATGGTGGGCGACCGGGTGGTGATCCGCCGCGCCGGCAAGACCGTGCGCCTGCTGCACCCGGAAGGCCACAACTATTACGATACCCTCAGGCAGAAGCTGCACTGGGGGGAGAAACTGTGAAACCGGGGATGGGGAATGAGGGATGGGGAATGGGAACCCCCCTGGTCTTCGTATTCCCATCCCCCATTCCCCATTCCCCATCCCCCAGATGTTGCTGACCCTTTCCATTACCGACTTCGTCCTGGTGGAGCGCCTGGAACTGGACTTCCAGCCCGGTTTTTCCGTGCTCACCGGCGAGACCGGCGCCGGCAAGTCCATCCTGCTGGGCGCCTTGTCGCTGGTGCTGGGGGAACGGGCCGATGCGGGCGTGGTGCGCGAGGGGGCCCCGCGCGCCGAAGTGTCCGCCGAGTTTTCCCTGGGCGGGGCGGCCGGCCTGGCCGGCTGGCTTGAAGAGAACGATCTGGCCGGGGAGGCGGACAGCCTGCTGCTGCGCCGGGTCATCGAGGCGGGGGGGCGTTCTCGCGCCTTCATCAACGGCCGGCCCGCCACCGCCCAGCAGTTGAAGGAAGCGGGCGAATTCCTGGTGGACATCCACGGCCAGCATGCCCACTACTCCCTGCTCAAGGCCGCCGAGCAGCGCCGCCTGCTGGACGAATATGCCGGCGGCGCGGGCCTCGCCGCGGACACCGCGCGCTGCTTTCGGGCCTGGCGCGATTGCGTCGCCCGCCGCCAGTCGGCCGAGCGGCATGCCGGCGAACAGGACGCGGAAAGGGAACGCCTGGCCTGGGTGGAACAGGAACTGGCCGCCCTGGATTTCACGCCGGAAGGCTGGAAAACCCTCCAGGAAGACCACCTTCGCCTGTCCCATGCCGCCGATCTGGTCGCCGGAACCCGGGCCGCCGGGGAAATCCTGGATTCGGACGAAACCGGCGTGTTGAACCGCCTGCGCGGCCTGCGCGCCGAGCTGGCCGAACTGGCCGGCATCGATACGGCCCTGGCCGAGCCCCTCGCCCTGCTGGAAAGCGCCACCGAGACCCTGCACGAGGCCGAGCGGGAACTGGCCCGCTATGCCGACCGGGTGGACCTGGATCCGGAGGCCCTGAACCAGGCCGAGTCGCGCCTGGCCGCGGTGCAGGCCGCCGCGCGCAAGTTCCGCCTGCGGCCCGAGGAGATACCGGAACATCTGGCCGCCACCCGCGCGCAACTGGAAAAGCTCGGCGGCGCCGCCGATCCGGCGGCCCTGGCCCAGGCGGAAGCGGAAGCGGAGGCCGCCTACCGCCGCGCGGCGGACAGCCTGTCGAAGAAACGCGCCAGGGCCGCCGCCCGGCTCGCCGGGGCGGTCACCGGCGCCCTGGGGCAACTGGCCATGCAGGGCGGGCGTTTCGAGGTGGAACTGGTCCCCGGCGAGGCCGCCGCCCACGGCCTGGAGGAGGTGGAGTTCCGCGTTTCGCCCCACGCCGGCCAGGGCGTCAAGCCCCTGGCGAAAACCGCCTCGGGCGGCGAGCTCTCCCGCATCGGGCTGGCGCTGCAGACCGTGCTGTCCGGCGTTTCCGGCGCCGCCACCCTGGTGTTCGACGAGGTGGACGCGGGCATCGGCGGCGGCGTGGCGGAAATCGTCGGCCGCATGCTGGCCGAGCTGGGGGAACGCCGGCAGGTGTTGTGCGTCACCCATCTGCCCCAGGTGGCGGCCCGCGCTGGCCGCCACTATCGGGTCAGCAAGGAAAGCCGGAATGGCAAGGCGGTCTCCGGGGTGACGGCGCTGGAGGGTGAATCCAGGGTGGCCGAGCTGGCGCGCATGCTGGGTGGGGTGAAGATCACCGAGGCCACCCGCGCCCATGCGGCGGAGATGCTCGGGAGCGGGTAGTGGGCGGTGGGAAGCGGGGAGTAGGGGGGGAGGGCGGATTAGCCGCATCGCGGCGTAATCCGCCAGGATCGGCGGGTTACGGCCTGCGGCCTAACCCGCCCTACCCGTCTTTCCGGTTCGGACAGTTTTCCTTGATGCACTCCACATAGAGATGCAGGGCGTGTTCGGCCAGCTTGTAGCCCCGCTCGGCGGCGATGGCGTGCTGGCGACGCTCGATTTCGGGATCGTAGAACTCCTCCACCTTGCCGCATTGCAGGCACAGCAGATGGTCGTGGTGTCCTCCCCGGTTGAGCTCGTAGACCGCCTTGTCGTTGTCGAAGTGATGGCGGATCAGCAGGCCCGCATGCTCGAACTGGGTCAAGACCCGGTATACGGTGGCCAGGCCCACGTCGATGTGTTCCGCCAGCAACAGGCGATAGACGTCCTCGGCGGTGAGGTGCCGGCGGTCCGTCTGCTCGAACAGGTTGAGTATCTTGAGCCGGGGTCCGGTGACCTTGAGGCCCATGGTCCTGAGTTGATCCGTATTGGCCATTGTCCCTTATGACGGAATGTGAAGATGCCGCTATCATAGCGCGGCTTTCCGTCCAGACTGGCACCGCGCTCCGATCCATGCGTCTCAACTTCCCGCCCCTTTTTCCCTTCTTCCTGTTGCTTGCCATGGCGGGCTGCGGCGGCTGGTCCAACCCCATGGACCGCATCGCCCACAAGATCGACATCCAGCAGGGCAACGCCGTCAACCAGGAGATGCTGAAAAAGCTGAAGCCGGGGATGACGCCTTCCCAGGTTCGCTTCATATTGGGCACCCCCCTGATCGTGGACCCGTTTCGCACCAACCGCTGGGATTATGTCTATCGCCATGAGAAAGGCGGCAAGCTGCTGGAAAGCCGGCGCATCACGGTGATTTTCGAGGACGAACGGCTCAAGGCCCTGGAGGGGGACGTGGTGGCCGCCGCCGTGAAACCCGAGCAGGCCGCGCCGGAAGCCCGCAAACAGGAAGGGGACAAGAAGTGATCAAGGTGGTGGTCGCCGGCGCGTCCGGCCGCATGGGCAAGACATTGCTGGAGGCCGTGGCGGGGGCGTCGGACATGCGCCTGCGCGCGGCCCTGGAGCGCCCGGGCAATGCCCTCCTCGGGCGCGACGCCGGCGAATTGATCGGGGGCGACCTGGGGGCGAGGATCACCGAGGATGTGGATGCCGCCCTCGAGGGCGCCGATGTGCTGATCGACTTCACCCGGCCCGAGGCGACGCTGCGCCACCTGGAAGCCTGCGCGCGCAAGGGCGTCGGCGCGGTGATCGGCACCACGGGCTTCGACGCCGCCGGCAAGGCGGCCATCGCCGACGCGGCACGGCGCATTCCCGTCGTGTTCGCTCCCAACATGAGCGTGGGCGTCAACCTGGCCCTGAGGCTGCTGGACATGGCGGCGCGGGTCCTGGACGAGGGCTACGACATCGAGATCGTCGAGGCCCATCACCGCCACAAGGTGGACGCGCCGTCCGGCACCGCCCTGCGCATGGGCGAGGTGGTGGCCGCCGCCCTGGGGCGCGATCTCAAATCCTGCGCGGTGTATGGCCGGGAAGGCGTGACCGGCGAGCGGGAACCTTCCACCATCGGCTTCGCGACGGTCCGGGGCGGCGACATCGTCGGCGACCATACCGTCATGTTTGCCGGGGTGGGCGAGCGCCTGGAAATCACCCACAAGGCCAGCAGTCGCATGACCTTCGCCCTGGGCGCCCTGCGCGCGGCCCGCTTCATGGCGGGAAAATCCCCGGGCCTGTTCGACATGCAGGACGTGCTCGGTCTGAAGTGAAGGGCGGCTTCCGGCCCCTGTTCCGGAAAACCCGCGCCTGGGTGTGGAAGGCGCTGTTCCCCATATTCCTGCTGGTTTCGACCGGCGGTCCCGCCCTTGCGGTGGAGATCATCGCCCACAAGGGCGTTTCCCCCAACGCGCTGTCCCTGGCCACCGCCCGCTCGATCTTCGGCATGCGCCAGGTGAAATGGCCCGATGGCACACCCATCCGGGTCTTCGTCCTGCCCGATCCCCATCCCACCCACGGCGCCCTCTGCAAGGAGCGCCTCAACCTGTTCCCCTATCAACTGCGCCAGTCCTGGGACCGCCTGGTCTATTCAGGCCTGGCCCAGGCGCCCAGCGAGGTTTTCAGCGAAGAAGAACTCATGAACAGGGTGGCCGCCACACCGGGCGCCATCGGTTATGTCAGGAAGGCGAGAGGCCATGATCCGGTCAAGATTCTCCGCATTGATTAGAGGGTCGTCGCTCCTTTTCTGCGGGATGACGGTCTTCGCGCCGTCCGTCCATGGCGTGGAACTGGGCGAGGGGCTCCAGGTCCACGGCTTCATCAGCCAGGGCATGTCGCTCACCAGCGACAACAATTTCGGCGGCGACAGCGACAGCGGGCCGGCCTGGGATTTGCGCGAAGTGGGCGCCAACCTGTCCTGGCGCCCCACCCCAGACTGGTTGATTTCCGGCCAGGCCCTGGCCCGTTGGGCCGGGGAAACGGACGACGGCGACCCGCGCCTGGACTACGGCTTCGTCGATCGCACCCTGCTCGCCGACGGGGAAACCCAGGTGGGCGTCAGGCTGGGCAAGCTCAAGAACCCCCTCGGCTTCTACAACACCACCCGGGACGTGGCCCATACCCGCCCGGGAATCATCATGCCCCAGTCCATCTATATGGATCGGGGCCGTAATTTCTGGCTGGTTGCCTCGGGGCTCTCGCTTTACGGAAACCGGGAGCATGCCAATAACGCGGTGTCATGGCAGATCGGCGCCTTCGAGCCGGAAGTCGATGATTCCGATCTCAACTACCTGATGTTGGGCCGTGATTTTGGCGGCGAATTCCACGGTAGGAGTTCCTGGCTTGGCCAGATCATGTATGAGCGGGAAGGTGGACTTTGGCGTGCCGGCCTGAGCCTTGGCGAGCTCGCGATCAAATATCGGCCGGGTGTCGTCGACCCCTTCAATGCCGGTCACACCGATCTCTCGACCTGGGTGTTGTCCCTTGAACACAACAGCGAGAATTGGTCCGTCACCGCGGAATACGGCCAAACCAAGGTTAGAAGTCGGGAGTACGGGATTCCGATCGTGATCGTGTCCCAGGGCGTGGTGTAAGAAGCGATCAGGAGGTTATCGACTCCAGTGAGTTTGGGGAGCCGATCAGCTTGCGACCGCGGGCAAGCTGACGTTGGGATTCTCGCCGAGGTCGGCGAGGGT
>WBZT01000134.1_pt1 | contig 49954 bp, 51 predicted proteins | sample 5204241 | NCBI WGS metagenome assembly WBZT01 (sample SAMN12344358, study PRJNA552823) | activated sludge metagenome | biome: Activated sludge suspended growth; feature: Nitrification reactor; material: Wastewater; isolation source: activated sludge from nitrification reactor of wastewater... | reverse complement strand
CATCCCCATCAGCAAATCCTCGGCAACTGCTCGCCGCTCAACCAATCCACCATCCGCCGCCCGCCGAAGGAAGTCTTCATCTGCACGAAGCCGTTGACGTCTTCCACCACCTTGCCGATGACGGCCGCCTCCCGCCCCTGGGGATGGGCGCGCATGGCGGCGATGAGCTTGTCCGCGTCCTCGGCGGCGCAGACGGCGATGAGCTTGCCTTCATTGGCGATGTTGATGGGGTCCAGGCCCAGCAGTTCGCAGGCGGCGTCCACTTCAGGCTTCACGGGGATCGCGGCTTCCTCCAGGTGGATGCCGACGCCAGACTGGTGGGCGATCTCGTTGATGGTGGCCGCCAGGCCGCCCCGGGTGGGGTCGCGCATGACCTTGATGTGGGCGCCGCTGGCCAGCATGGCGGCGGTCAAACCATTCAACGAAGCCGTGTCGGACAGGATGGGCGCGTCGAAACTCAGGTTCTCCCGCTTGCTCATGATGGCCACACCGTGGTCGCCGACGCTGCCGGACACCAGAAGCACATCGCCGGGCCGGGCCAGGTCGCCGGAGAGGTGGATACCGTCGGGCAGGAAGCCGATGCCGGTGGTGGTGATGAACACGCCGTCGCCCTTGCCCTGCTCCACCACTTTCGTGTCGCCAGCCACCAGCTTCACGCCGGCCTCATTGGCCGCCCTGGCCATGGACTCGACGATACGGGCCAGGTCGGCCAGGGGGAAGCCTTCCTCCAGGATGAAGCCGGCGGTGAGATAGAGGGGCGTGGCCCCCATCACCGCCACGTCGTTGACGGTGCCGTGCACCGACAGGCAGCCGATGTCGCCGCCGGGGAAGAAGAGGGGCGAGACCACGTGGCTGTCGGTGGACACCACCAGCTTGCCCTGGCCCAGGGGCAGGCAGGTGCCGTCGTTGCCCTGGGCCAGGTATTCGTTGCCCAGATACTTGGCGAACAGGTCGGTGATGAGTTGCACCATGGCCCGGCCGCCGCCGCCGTGGCTCATGTCCACGCGGCCGTGCTTGATGTCCAGGGGGCGGGCGTAGCCCTTTTTCACTTGGCCGGACATGGTCCAACCTTGTTTTCATGGACTTCCAGAATTTTCAGCATGGCGGGAATTTCCTCGCTGACCGTGTGCCAGACCAGATCGCGGTCCACGCCAAAATAGGCATGGGCGAAGACATTGCGCGCACCGACAATGTCCTCCAGGGAATCTCCTGGAGTTGCCCGCGCACTGAATCCGGAATGTGCTTTGCTGCCTCGCCGATCAACTCCAGGTTGCGCAAGGTGGCATCGAAAACCAGGCGGTTGGCTTCGAACGTGGGCCGATCCAAGTCCCGGGTGTAGCGCAATACCTGCCGACAGAAATCAATGAGATCAAGGTAGAAGAGGCGCCAGTCACGCGACATCGACCAGATCCTTTTCCACATAAGGCCGAAGTTCTTCGCGCAACCCTTTGTCCGTGATCAGATCGACGGGATGACGCAACAGTGACTCCAGATAGCGGCTTAATCCCATATAACGGCGCAGTGTCGCGCCACCGTCGAAGCTGACCAGCACGTCGACATCGCTGTTTTGCCGCGCTTCACCACGCGCCGTCGACCCAAACAACGCAATCCGCGAAACGCCGAACTGGCTGACCATCTCTTGCCGATGGGCGCTGAGGATGCCTAGGACTTCTTGTTTATCCATTTCCATACCCCTCGATTTCAACGTCCTTGTAACGCCCGTAAGTGTAATGCGCCGCGCAGGCCCCCTCCGACGACACCATGCAGCTGCCCATGGGGTTTTCCGGCGTGCACACCGTGCCGAAGATCTTGCAGTCGGTGGGCTTCTTCACGCCGCGCAGGATGGCGCCGCATTCGCAGGCCTTGTTATCCGGAACCGGCTGGTATTCCAGGTGATAGCGCCGTTCGGCGTCGAACTCGGCGTACTTCTCGCGGATACGCAGGGCGGAGTACGGCACCTCGCCCAGGCCGCGCCATTCGAAGCTGCGGCGCAGCTCGAACACGTCCGACACCAGGTTCTGGGCCTTCTCGTTGCCTTCCGGCGTCACCGCGCGGGTGAACTCATTCTCCACCACGGCCCGGCCCTCGTTCACCTGGCGCACCAGCATGAGGATGGCCTGCATCACGTCCAGGGGCTCGAAGCCGGCGATCACCACCGGCTTGCGGTACTCCTCGGCGAAGAATTCGTAGGGCCGGCTGCCGATCACCGTGGAGACGTGGGCCGGGCCGATGAAGCCGTCCAGGGGCACGGTGCCTAGTTCGCGCACTTCCGGCGATTCCAGGATGTTCATGATGGCCGAGGGGGTGAGCACGTGGCAGCACAGCACGGTGAAGTTCTTCAGGCCTTCCGCCTGGGCCGCCTTGATGGCCACCGCCGTGGGGGGCGTGGTGGTCTCGAAGCCGATGGCGAAGAACACCACCTCCTTGCCCGGATTGTCGCGGGCGATCTTGAGGGCGTCGGTCACCGCGTAGACCATGCGGATATCGCCACCCCGCGCCTTGGCCCGCATCAGCGACAGGCCGCCGGAAGCCGGCACCCGCACCGTGTCGGCGTAGGTGCAGAGGATGACGCCCCGCTCCAGGGCCAGCTTGATGGCCAGGTCGATGCGGCCGATGGGCAGCACGCACACCGGACAGCCGGGGCCATGGATCATGCGCACGTTCTCGGGCAGCAGGTCTGGGACGCCGTAGCGGGAGATGGCGTGGGTGTGGCCGCCACAGAACTCCATGAAGTTGTAGCGGCGGTCGGGGCGGACCTCGGCGGCGATGGCTTTCGCCAAGCCTTGGGCGACCTCGCCATCGCGGAATTCGTCGACATACTTCATTGAAAAGACCTCCCGGCGTCAAATCCTTTCAATGCGAGGCCGCGCATCCCGCTCCGGGGTCGCATCCCCGCTACGCGGGGCCCCTGCTCCGCCCTGCGCGGTCGTACCTCGCCGTCGCGGTATTCGTCGACGTATTTCATGCGCTCAGGGCCTGTTCCATGAGCCCGGCTTCCGCCATCAGGGCCAGGGTCTTCTCCGCCTCCTCCGGATCCAGCCGGGTGAGCGCATAGCCCACGTGGACGATGACGTAGTCGCCCACCTTCACATCTTCGACCAGCGCCAGGGAGACGTCCTTGCGCACGCCGCCCAGGTCGACGATGGCCAGATCGTTCTCGGCGACTTCCACAACGCGGGCGGGGATGGCGAGACACATGGCGAATTCCTTTTCAGCGGATTTGTTGCATTGCAACCCAAGCCTGCCCCAGGCTCAAGCCCCCGTCGTTGGGCGGCGCCTGATTGGCTGTCAGTACGGTCAAGCCCCGCTCTGTCAGCAGCCGGGTCAGGTTGCGGGAAAGAATGTGGTTGAGAAAACAGCCGCCGCCCAGGGCGACTGTGGTGAGACCTTCCCGGCGGGCGGCGCGTTCAGTCCAATCCGCCAGGGCCTGGGCCAGGGTGGCGTGGAACAAGGCGGCGCCGAAGGCGGCGTCGGGCTCGTCTGCCAGGCGGGCCAGCAAGGGCAGCAGATCGAGCCGGCCCGATTCATCGAGCGAGTATCCGTCGGCCAGAGGTTCCACCTCGCCGGCCCCTTCCGCCAAACCCTCCAACAGCATCGCCGCCTGCCCCTCGTAGGCCATGACCTCCCGCGCGCCCAGCAGGCCGGCGGCGGCGTCGAACCAGCGGCCCAGGCTGGTGGTGGGCGGGCAGTGGACGTCGTGCTCCAGCAGCACGTGCAGTTGCCGGGCCAGGGGCTGGCTGGGGAAACGGAGGGGAATTTCTTCCGTGCGTCTCAGCCTGAACAAGGCGGCGGCGGCCATGCGCCAGGGCTCCTTGGCAGCCTTGTCGCCGCCGGGCAGAGGCAGGGGTGAAAGATGGCCCAGGCGGGAGAATTCCGAACCTTCGACCCGCAACAACTCACCGCCCCAGGCGCTGCCATCGCTGCCCAGGCCCACGCCATCCAGGGCCAGGCCCAGGATGGGTTCGGTCACCCCATGTTCCGCCACCACGGCGGCGATATGGGCATGGTGGTGCTGCACGGCGACGGCCGGCACGTTCCACCGGTCCGCCAGTTCCAGGGCGTGGCGGCTGCTGAAGAAATCCGGGTGCGGGTCGTGGGCGACGGCCTCGGGCCGTACTTGCAGGATGTCGAGGAGGTGGTCGGCGACTTCCATCAACATGCCGCAGGTGGCCGGGTTATCCAGGCCGCCGATGTGCTGGGAGAGGAAGGCCTCGTCGCCCCGGGTCACGCAGAGGGTGTTCTTGAGGTAGCCCCCCAGGGCCAGCACCGGCGGGCCGGAACGGGGCAGGCGGATGGCGCGCGGTGTGTAGCCCCGGGCGCGTCGGATGAATTGGGGCGTGATATTGGCAATGCCGTCGAATCCCCCCTGTCCCCCCTTTTTCAAAGGGGGGGACCCTTTCTCAGAGGCGTGCTGGTGTTCTCCCCCCTTTGGAAAAGCCCCCATTCGGGGATAAAGGTGGCTGGGTGGGATTCCCTCCACGCACCGCACCACCGAATCATCACACCGCACCACGATGTCCCGGTCATGCATCAGCACCGCGTCGGCGATGCCGGCCAGGCGCTCCACCGCCTCGTCGTTGCCGATCACCAGGGGCTCGCCGCCCGGGTTGGCGCTGGTCATGACCAGCACCAGGCCCTGAGGTTGTTGCATCCAATCCGTGCCGGCGGGCCGCCCCGCCGCCTCGTGGAAGATCAGCCAATGCAGCGGCGTGTAGGGCAGCATGACGCCCAGCCAGGCCAGCCCCGGGGCGATGCCGGGGAAAACCGCGTCGGCCCCCGGCTTCTTGCGCAGCAGGACGATGGGCCGCTCCGGTGAGCGCAGCAGCTCGGCCTCGGCGGGGCTAATCTGCACCCAGTCGGCCAGGGAAGCCAGGTTGGCCGCCATGACCGCGAAGGGCTTCTCCTCCCGGTTCTTGCGCGCGCGCAGGGTCTGGACGGCGGCGGCGTTGCGCGCGTCGCAGGCCAGGTGGAAACCGCCCAGGCCCTTGATGGCGAGGATTTGGCCGGCTTGCAGGTAGTGAAGGGTTTCGGCGATGGGGTCTATGGGGTTCTTCCCGCCCGAGTTGAATCCCTCCTGTCCTCCCTTTTCCAAAGGGAGGAACCCTTCGGCAATGGGCGGCGGGTTTTCTCCCCCCTTTGGAAAAGCCCCCGTTCGGGGATAAAGGTGGCGGGGGGGGATTCCCGGCAACTCAACCAACCACAACCCCGGCCCGCACACCGGACACGCCGTCGGCTCGGCATGGAAGCGCCGGTCGGCCGGATCCCGGTATTCCCGCTCGCAGTCCGGGCACAGAGGAAAGGTCGCCATGCTGGTCTGGGCCCGGTCGTAGGGCAGGCCCCGGGTCAGGGTGTAGCGGGGGCCGCAGTGGGTGCAGTTGATGAAGGCGTAGCGCCAGCGCCGGTCGGCCGGGCCGAACAGTTCCGCCAGGCAGTCCGGGCAGGTGGCGGTGTCGGGGCCGATCAGGGTGGCGGCACGGCCGGCGCCGCTCTCGGTGATGGTGAAGTCGACGTATTCGCCGGTGGCCGGGTTGTCGCACCAGGTCAGGTCGCGCACCTGGGCCAGGGGCGGGATTTCCATAGGCAGGCGGCGGGTGAAGGCTTCGATGGTGTCGGGTTCGCCCTCCACCAGCACTTCCACGCCGGCGGCATCGTTGCGCACCCAGCCGGCGAGTTTCAGATCCTGCGCCAGATGCCAGACGTAGGGGCGGAAGCCGACGCCCTGGACGATACCGGTGACGCGGAGGTGGCGCTGCATCCCGTGGCCTGGATGCAGCGCAACGGAATCCAGTGATTTGGACTCCGCAGTTTCCCGGATTGCGCTTTGCTCCATCCGGGTTAGTCACTGTAAATAGAAATGAAACAACTAAATGCCAAAGCCCCACCAATTAAAACAAAGGTAAGTAGTACATCCTCTCGGGTGCCAAGCATGTAACCGTGTGGTTGAGTTGAGCGCTGCTCTTCGGTTTGGCGGTCCCTAGGAGGTTTGCTTAACGAAAAGATGAAGCCGCCGAGTACGACATAGCCAAAAAAAGCGAGGCAGTGAACAAGAACATCACGGAAACAAGTGGTGCACGCAACATGACTGGCGAAGAACCAGCCGTTGAACCATGGCACACCGCCCCATAGAAACCAGAACGCTGGCCAACCAAGCTTGCCGTAGTTACGCGTGGTCTGAAATTGCATGGCGTATCTGCTAATTGAAGCTAACTACTTCTCGCCGCCAACGCCGCTTCCAACTCCGCAATCCGCTTCTTCAGCAAATCCACATTCGCTTCCCGCGCGCCTTTGGCCTTATCCAACCCCGCCAGCAGCCACCCCAGCCACTCCTCCATCCCTGCCCCGCTGGTGGCCGAAACCTGCATGACCTCCAACTTCGGGTTCACCCTTCGCGCGAATTCCACGCACTTGGCCACGTCGAAATTCAGGTAGGGCAGCAGGTCCACTTTGTTCAGGATCATGAGGTCGGCGGCGTGGAACATGTCCGGGTATTTCAGGGGTTTGTCCTCGCCCTCGGTGACCGAGAGGATGACCACCTTGTGGGCTTCGCCCAGGTCGAAGGCGGCGGGGCAGACCAGATTGCCGACGTTTTCGATCATGAGCAGGCTGTCGTCGGGCAGGCTCAGGCGTTCCAGGGCGTGGCCCACCATGTGGGCGTCCAGGTGGCAGCCCTTGCCGGTGTTGACCTGGATCGCGGGAGCGCCCGTCGCGCGGATGCGGTCGGCGTCGTTGCTGGTCTGCTGGTCGCCTTCGACGACCGCCACTTTCGCCTTGTCCTTCAACAACTCGATGGTCTTCACCAGCAGCGTGGTCTTGCCGGAACCGGGGCTGGAGACCAGGTTGACGGCGAAGATGCCGTGCTCGGCGAAGTGCCTGCGGTTGCCGTCGGCGTAGCGGTTGTTCTTGCCCAGGATGTCCTGCTCGATCCTGACCATGCGCTCCTGGGTCAGGCCCGGGGCGTGGGCATGGGCGGGGCCGAGACCGTAGTGGAGATCCCCTTTTCCCGCACCGCCCTTGTGCTCGTGGTAGTGCATGGGGCCTCCTTCGCCATGCAGTTCCGAATCGGCGTGGCTGTGGTCGTGGCCGGCACCGGCGTCGTGGAGATGGTCGTGCCCGTGATCGTGGCCGGTGTGGCTGTGCTCGTGGCTGTGGACGTGGGGATGGACGTGGCCGTGCTCGTGGGGATGGCTGTGGCTGGTGCCGTCCGGGTGGGTGTGCTCATGGCCGTGGATGTGGCCATGCTCGTGGTCGTGTTCGTGGGTGTGGGGGTGGCTGTGATCGTGGGGATGATCGTGAGCATGTTCGTGCTCGTGGCCTTCGATCTTGGTTTCACCCTGGCCGCAGCCGCAAACGGTACACATAGCTTTTTCTCCGAAAAAGAGTCGGCGGTTTTCAGTTGGCAGTCGTCAGTAAAACCCTGGGGTGACTGCCCACTGACGACTGACAACTTTATTCAACAAGCAAATCCTTGACCCGCATTTCCGTGCCGCCGGTGGCCTGCACCTGGTAGCCGCCGCATTTCGGGCAGGCGTCGTAGAGGGCGGTGATTTCCACCGCCTCGCCGCAGGCCAGGCACCAGCCCTGGCCGGGCAGGCGCTCCAGTTCCACGCGGGCGCCGTCGGCCACGCTGCCTTTCAGCACCACGTCCAGGCAGAAGCTCAGGGCATCCACTTCGACGCCGGACAGGGCGCCGATCTCCAAACGGACCTCGGTCACCCGCTTGAAGCCTTGGCTGGCGGCGGTGTCCTCGACGATCTGGAGGATGCCTTCGGCTAGGGACATTTCATGCATCGCTAATCATTGCTCCAGCAACTCATTGCTCCGACAACTCGACTGCATAGGCCACGCAGGGGTCCAGGGACTGGGACACCAGCCGGGCCGCCGATTCCAGGCCGGCGCCGGTCTCCAGGCCTGCCAGAGCCTGGGCCAGGGGGCCGGCGGGGTGAAAATTCCATTCCGTGGGGGCGACGATGCGGTAGTCCGCGACCTTGCCGTCCTTGAGCCGCGCCACATGGATCAAAAGGCCGCGGGAGGTTTCCACGCCGGCCATGCCGGCATTTTCCTCCAAGGGCCAGGCCCGGACCACCCTGGATTCCCGGCCTGGGTCCGGCTCGGCGCGCAGGCGTCGGGGCAACTCGGCCAGTTCCAGCAGGCGCGCCAGCAAACGGGCGCCGGCGCCGGGACCGCGCCGGGCGATCCAGGCCGCCAGCATGGGGGGGTCGGCCATGCGGGCCAGGGCGCCGGTTTCGGCGGGGGTGCCATGCCACAGGGGCGCGGCGCAGAAGGCGGGGTCGGCCAGGGCGCGCCGGGCCAGATCGGTAGCCGGGCCCGCGTCCAGCTTGGCGAGGGGCGGCAGCAGCGCACAACGGCTGACGCCCGGATCCGGCCCGTCGCCCAGGTCGGCGAACAACTTCGCCACCAGGCTGCGGCCATCCCGGCGCCAGAGGTCGAAGCCGGCCAGGTCCCGGAGCAGCCAGCGGTCGGGCGATTCGCCCAGCAGGACGGCGCCCAGCAGGTTTTCCAGGACATCGGCGAAAACAAGCGGGTCTTCGGCCTTCTGGCGCAGGAGCAGCAGGCTGGGCATATCCGCTCCGCGCCCGGACTGTTCCGGCCAGTTCAGCAGCAGGCGCCAGGCGTGTTCCTGGCCCAGTTCCACCAGCACGCCGCGCTCGCGCCGCAGGGGGACATCGCCGCTGGGAATCAGGCCCATCGCGGCCTCGCAGGCGGCCTGGGCGGCGACCTTCTGGGCCTTGCCGCACAGGCTGAAGATCAGTCCGGCCAGGTCGGCCGCTTCTTCAGGCGTTCGTCCGGCCATGAGTTTCTGGGCAAGCTGGGGCCGGGAGGAGCGGATTTCCACGTCCGTCACGGCATCCCCATGCCGGGTCAGACGGATGTCGATGCGGCCTTCCAGGCTGGAACTCAAGACTTCTCCCCCGGACGCAGGAAGGCGCCGAAGAAGCCGCGCCGGCTGACGGGCTGATCCAGCCTGGCGGTCAGCCCCACCGGCGGGGGCGCGGGAGGGAAAGCGGCCGGCGCCGCTTCCGGCTCGGCGGGCGCGAACATCTCCGCCAGGACGGCCATCGCCACTTCCCGGGCGCGCTCCATGTCGGCGAACTCGAACATGGGCGAGAACAGGGAACTGGTCAGGTAGGGGCCCAGTTCCTCCTCGTCGGCGGCGAGAAATTCGTAGCTGCCCGAGGGCAGTTCCACGTCCCGCTTGCTGCCGCTGGATTGTTCCTCCCAGGCCGCCTCCGGGCCGGGCAGGCAGATCAGGCTCATGAACCAGGGCGTGACGAGGACGCCGACCCAGTCTTCGCGCCAGCGCCGAAAGCCGACCGCTTCGACTTCCAGGGCCGGATTGAGGAGGGAAACACCGGCCATGCGGGTGGCGGCGATCCTTCTGAACACGGCTTCCAACGAAGCGGCGGGGTTCTCCCCCCTTTGCAAAAGGGGGGCTGGGGGGGATTCGTCGGTAGTCATGGCAATACCTTGGGCCATACCTCGCGGAAATCCCCCCTGCCCCCTTTATCCCCGCAAGGTAACTTTAGGAAAGGGGGGAAAAAGACGGGTTGCACCTCAATCATCCAGCACCATGAACTGTTCCCGGGCGCCGTCGCAGTTGGGGCAGCGCCAATGGGGCGGCAGGTCGGCGAAGGGCGTGCCGGGGGGAATCTGCCAGACCGGATCGCCCTCGGCCGGATCGTAGACGTGCCAGCAGATCTTGCATTCCAGCCGGGCACCCGGCGGCAAGCGGCTGGCGTCGCCCAGGAAGGAGCCTTCGAAGGGGGTCATGGCGGGAATCACTGAACCTGTTTGCACTGCAACATAATGGCCCTCGACACCCGGTTTTGTCTCCCACTTTATGAGTGGGGAAATCCTGGGAAAACCGGGTTTCAGCCGATCCACTCCAGGACTTCGGCCAATCGTTCGGCGCTGTCTTCCAGGTCCTCGGCGGCGGCAAGGGCCACCTCGGGCACGTCGGTGACTTCCAGGGTGTTGAGGATGAGCGCATCCTGGGAGTTGAAGTACTGCACCCACCACACCCGGGCCACGCCGGTGGCGGTGACCCGGCAATTGCCGTAGCCCCGCGACAGGAGGGTGACACTGCCCCGGCCCAGGCACTGGTCCAGCCAGGCGGCATCCTCGGGGCCGAAGGGCAGCAGGGACAGGTTGATGACGTGGGTGGCGGCGCTGGGGCGGGCGACCTGCTCGGCGATCTCCGCCACCAGGGCCGGCGCGTTGACCACGCCGGGGGCAAGCTCAACCCGCAAGGGGGCCGCCAATCCGTCCTGGCCGGCCAGGCGCACGGCGGCCGGCACCTCCCCCACCTCCACCCGGTCGGCGAAGGCGTGGCCTTCCCGGTCCCGGCCGCGCAGGCGCCAGACGCCGGCGAACACGCTTTCCTGGATGAACAGGGTGCCGGATTCCCCGGTCACCTGGGCGCCCACTTCCCCTTCGCCCAGGATCTGGTCGATGAGGCCGCGGTCGGCTTCGGCCAGGCCGCTCATGTCCAGGCTCACCGTGCCCTGGCCGGCCCGCCAGTTCTTCACGGCTTCGAGCAGGCGCCCCAGCCAGACCCGGGCATCGGTGCGTCCGCGCACATCTTCCGGCTCCGGCAGGATCGGTGCCCGATAGGTGCGCATGTCGTGGGGCATGGGCAGGTAGTCCAGGCTGTCGTCTTCCTGCTGGGAGCCGGGGCCACGGGTTTCGCCAAACGCGACAACCGGGATGGGGAAGGCATGCATGGCGGTGTCCTCAGTGGCAGGTGGATGAAGAGGCGGCGGCACATACGGGAATGCCGATGGAGGGCGGCCGGTGGGCGGGAGCGGCCAGCAATTCGTTGATGCGGCCCAGGTAGACGGACCAGTCCTGGATGCCGGAAATCACGCCCACGTAGGCGCCGCCGCGCAGGAACACCAGGGTGGGCCAACGGTTGAAGCCGTAGCGGGCCTGCATGGCGGGTTCCAGCTCGCTTGCGGCGATACCCGCCCGGAAGCGTCCGGGAAAGGCGCGCAGGATTTCCGGCAGCACCACGGCCACGTCCAGGCATTCCGGGTACTGGACCGGGTCGCCGGCGCAGAACAGGACGGCATCGCCGGGGGCGGCGTTCCAGGCTTCCAGGTTGCCGGCATCGAGCAGGGGATAGCCGAATTCGTCGATCAGGCGGGCGATCAGAGGATGTTGCGGGGTCATGGCGTGATTCCTCTCAGGTGAGGGGGCATAGATGAGGAGGCAATTCGGGGGTGCGCTCGAACAGGTCGGCGAAATGGGCGGAGAGGTCCGTCTCGCCGGCCATGACGGCTTCCAGGCCGTCCAGGGCGGCATTGATGCGGGCGGCGGACTCGGCGTCGATGACTTCGCGGGCGGCGTCGATGAAGCAGAGCAGCCAGGTGCCGGGGGGCTGCGCGCCCACCAGGGACAGGTCGATTTGCCTTGGACCCCCGCGCCCGTGGCAGAGGGCGACGTAGCCACCGCACTCGATGACCCGCATGGGGAGGCCTAGGCACATGGGGACCCTTCGAGAAAGGCTGGTTGTTCTCCCCCCTTTGAAAAAGGGGGGCTGGGGGGGATTCCTGCTGCGAGCGTCATCCCGCCACCGCCAGAAACCGCCCATCGCCCATGCGGCAAGCCATCTCCGCGCTGGGCCGCTGGCCTTCGTAGAGGCCCATATCCAGGCTGTCCAGGGTGATGCGTTCCGACCCATCGGGCGGCGAGGCGCGGCGCTCGGGCCGGGCCAGCCAGCCGTACAGGGTATCCAGGGCGATGGCCAGCGCCTCCGGCAGACGCGCCTTCACCGTATCCGAGAGGCTGCCGCCGTAGTCGTCCAGGGTTTCCGGCTGGCAGCCGATCAAGGTCACGCTTTCCGGATTCCAGCCGCGCAGCCTGGCCACCGACAGCACTTCCTGAAAACCGGTCTGGTGCAGGCTCATCTTCTTCACGCCCATGAAGGCCGGCACCGCGTCGTCACGCACCACCTTCAGGCTGCCGGGTTCCAGGCCGTAGTCCACCGCGTCCAGGATCAGCAGCTTGCGGCAGCCTTCCACGTAGGGCAACAGGTAGAGGCCCTGGGTGCCACCGTCCAGCAGGCGCACGCCGGCCCGGAAGCGCCAGTCGGCGTGCAAATGCTCCAGGGCGCGGATGCCGAAGCCCTCGTCGGCCCAGAGCAGGTTGCCGATGCCCAGCACCAGGATGTCGCAACGGTAGTCCAGGCTGTTCATGGCAATGGGGTTCATGGTTTGTCGTCCTTGAACATGCGCCAGCCGGACAACATGGTGGACACCAGGCTCTGGCGCGACATGATGTCCTCGCGGATGGCGGCGTAGATGTGCAGCAGCACGAACAACACCATCACCCACAGGCCCACGTGGTGCCAGGTATGCACGTCCTGGCTCTGGCCGAACAGGGGAATGACCCAGGAGGTGAACAGGGTGTGGGACCAGCTGCCTGCCTGGGCGCCTTCGCCGTAGAGGGCGAAGCCGGTGACCATCATGAACACCACGGTGGTGAGGAACAGGGTGAACATGGAGAACTGGGCCAGGGGGTTGTGGCCCACGTACTTCTTCGGATCCCGCTCCAGGAACAGGTACCAGCGCAGCTCGAACAGCACCTCCTTCCACCAGGTGCCGTTGAAGATGGGCAGCACGAACAACTGGCGGGCGTGGTGGTTGCCGACGAAGGCCCAGTAGATGCGGCCCAGGAAGCCGATCAGCAGGACATAGCCGGCGGCGAAGTGGGCGAAGCGGATGTAGCCCATGAGGAAGTTTTCGCTGGCCTCGCCGGGCTGGCTGGGCAGCAGGCTGGCGATGAACCAGCCGGTGATGGCCAGCACGGTGATGGCCAGGGCGTTGACCCAGTGCCACAACCGCACCGGCGCTTCGTAGACGTAGACCGCCTTGACCGCTCGCCCGTGGGCCGCGGCTTCCTGCATGTCTTGTGCTGAGAGCATTGCTTTCTCCTGGTTAAACGGCGGAGGGTTGGCCGGCGTGGCTTGAATCCCCCCTGTCCCCCCTTTTCCAAAGGGGGGAACCCTCCGGCAACAGGTGGCTCGGGTTTTCACCCCCCTTTGCAAAAGGGGGGCCGGGGGGGATTCGTCGTGACCGGCTCAACTCACACTGCATGACAAGCATCGTTAGCGAACCCGCACCTTGCTCATCTCCTGCCCGTCCGGCGCCATGACGTGGGTCGAACACGCCAGGCAGGGGTCGAAGCTGTGCAGGGTGCGCAGGATTTCCAGGGGCTGGTCGGCCTTGGCCACCGGGGTGTTCATCAGGCTGGCCTCGAAGGCGCCGATCTGGCCCTTGGAATCGCGCGGACTGCCGTTCCAGGTGGTGGGCACCACGCACTGGTAGTTGTCGATGCGGCCGTCCTTGATGCGCACCCAGTGGCCCAGGGCGCCGCGCGGCGCCTCGGTGAAGCCCACGCCCTTGGTTTCCTTGGGCCAGGTGGACGGTTCCCACTTGTCGATGTTGGCGGTGGCCAGGTCGCCGGCCTTCAGGTTGGCCATGAGCTTGTCCTGGAAGTAGCGCATCTTGTGGGCGGCCCAGGAGGCCTCCAGGCCCCGGGCGGCGGTGCGGCCCAGGGTGGAGAACAGGGCGGTGAGGGGCAGATCCAGTTTCTTCAGGACCATGTCCACCGGTTCCTTGAATTCCGGGTTCTTCTGCACGTAGCCGATGATGTAGCGGGCCAGGGGGCCCACTTCCATGGCGTGGCCCTTCCAGCGCGGTGCCTTGATCCAGGAGTACTTGCCGCCCTCGTCGATCTGCTCGATGTTCGTCGCGCTGCCCTTGGCGTTCTTGCCCAGCTCGTAGTGGGGGGCGGTTTCGCCGTCCCAGGGGTGCAGGCCCTTGCCCGCGGCGCCACCTTCATACTTGAACCAGGAGTGGTCCACGAATTCCTGGACCTGGTTGGGATCGCGCAGGTCCACTTCATGCACCTTGCTCAGGTCGCCGTTGATGATGGCGCCCCGGGGCAGCATGAGGTTGGCCGCCGAGTAGTCGTTGGCCTTGTCCGGGATGTCGCCGTAGGACAGCACGCTCTTCGAAGAAAGACCGCCGCCGTGGGTCCAGCCCTTGTAGAAAGAGGCGATGGCCAGCAGGTCCGGGATGTAGACCTGGTCGATGAACTCGATGGTGCGGTCGATGATGTGGGACACCAGGTTCAGGCGTTCCATGTTCACCGCCCCCACGGCCCCCGTGTCGTGCACGTTGATGGCGCAGGGCACGCCGCCCACCAGCCAGTTGGGGTGGGGGTTCTTGCCGCCGTAGATGGTGTGGATCTTGACGATGTCCTTCTGGAAATCCAGGGCTTCCAGGTAGTGGGTCACCGCCATCAGGTTGGCTTCCGGCGGCAGCTTGTAGGCCGGGTTGCCCCAGTAGCCGTTCATGAACGGCCCCAGCTGACCGCTTTCCACGAACTTCTTCAGCCGGTTCTGGATGTCGCGGAAATAACCCGGGGACGACAGGGGCCAGGAGGAGATGCTCTGGGCCAGTTCCGAGGTGGCCTTGGGGTCCGCCTTCAGGGCGGACACCACGTCCACCCAGTCCAGGGCGTGCAGGTGATAGAAGTGCACCAGGTGGTCGTGGGCCTGGAGCGTGAGCTGCATGATGTTGCGGATGCTGTTGGCGTTCTCCGGGATCTGGATGGCCAAGGCGTCCTCCACGGCGCGCACGCTGGTGAGGGCGTGGGTGCCGGTGCAGACGCCGCAGATGCGCTCCGTGAAGGCCCAGGCGTCGCGCGGATCGCGGCCCTTGAGGATGACCTCCAGGCCGCGCCACATGGTGCCGGTGGAGACCGCGTTGCGGATGACGTTGTTGGAGTCCAGGTTCACTTCCACGCGCATGTGGCCCTCGATGCGGGTCACCGGGTCCACCACCACGCGCTTGCCGGAGTTGTCGAGCTTGAAGCCCTGCGTTTCGTATGCGCCCATGTCGCTCACCCTTGCTTGTCTTTACTGTCGGATTGCCCGGAACGGCTCTGCTTGATGGCGCTCACCGCCGCGTGGGCCACCACCGCGGCACCCACCACTCCCACCACCGCGCCGCCCACCTGGTCGGCGTTGGATTCCACGCCGAACTGCTGGATATCGGTAACCCGGTCGTAGAAGCCGCCCTTGTCCCAGAAGCCGTCCTCGGAACAGCCGATGCAGCCGTGGCCGGACTGGATGGGGAAGGACACGCCGCCGTTCCAGCGCACGGTGGAGCAGGCGTTGTAGGTGGTGGGACCCTTGCAGCCCATCTTGTAGAGGCAGTAGCCCTTGCGCGAGCCTTCGTCGTCCCAGGCCTCGGCGAACTGGCCGGCGTCGAAGTGGGGCCGCCGATAGCATTTGTCGTGGATGCGCTGGCCGTAGAACATCTTGGGCCGGCCCTGGCGGTCCAACTCCGGGATGCGGTCGAAGGTCAGCATGTAGGTGATGACCCCGGTCATGACCTCGGCGATGGGCGGGCAGCCCGGCACCTTGATGATGGGCTTGTCGTGGATGACCTTGTGCACCGGGGTGGCCTGGGTGGGGTTGGGCTTGGCCGCCTGGACGCAGCCCCAGGAGGCGCAGGAGCCCCAGGAGATGATGGCCTTGCAGTCCTTGGCCACGTGCTTCAACTGCTCCAGGAAGGGCTTGCCGCCGATGATGCAGCTCATGCCCTCCTGGTTCAGGGGCGGGTTGCCCTCCACCGCCAGGATGTAGTTGCCCTTGTACTTGCTCATGACCTCTTCGAGGATGGCCTCGGCCTGGTGGCCGGCGGCGGTCATGATGGTGTCGTCGTAGTCCAGGGAGATCATGGACAGCACCGCGTCCTTGGCCAGGGGGTGGCCGGAACGGATGAAGGACTCGGAGCAGCAGGTGCACTCCAGGCCGTGCAGCCACAGCACCGGGGTACGCGGCTTGGTCTCCATGGCGTGGGCAATCCTGGGAACGAAGCTCGGCCCGAGGCCCAGCGAAGCGGCCGTGAGGCTGCAGAATTTGAGGAAGCTGCGGCGGGTGATGCCCTGCCGCCGCATCACCTCGTAGAAGGTCTCCACCATGGGCTCGGTCTCCTGTCGGTCGGATTGAAGGCATTCAAGCCCTTGGGATCAGGGCTGGAATGGCAATCCTTTCTAACAAGAACCGTGCCAGCAGAATTAAACGGTAAATATCATATTATTACATGATATTATATAGCGCACTTAAAGCCGTTTATTAGATTTAAATGTTTATCTTGTAATCATTGTTTGTTTTCGAATTGATTACCTGTTATCCATACTTGTCACCCGTGGCCCATGTCCTGGCTCATGCACTCCCACCCGGGTCTGGATGAGACCGCATCGCCACAAGCGGCACGGGAATCTTTTCAGGAGAACCGACTCTCATTGACGCATTTACCCTATGGAATTAGCTTGACCGCACTCGTCCAGCCGCCTCCGCCATGAACACCAAACGCAAACCGATTGTCATCCTCCTGAGCGGAATGATGCTCGCGTCCCTTGCCATCGTGGCGGCAGACAGCGCATGGAGCGAAGCCCCCAGGAAAGGCATCAACAAGAAGACCACCGCCAAGAAACCGGCGACCAAGAAACCCAGGGCCACCGGCAGCACAACCCTCAAGTCCGCTCCCGCCCCCAAGGTCGTCACCAGCCCGCTCAGCAAGCCCGAAATAACGCCGGGGACCAGTCCGCAGCCCGTCGGTACTCCGGCCCTGGCGCCCAAGATCGTTGCCGCGCCAGCGCAAGCAATCGCGGCCAAGCCTGCTCAGCCCCAGACGCCGGCTCCGACCAACCCCTACCTGACCGTACCCCAGGCCAACCCCTGGAATGTGGGTATCGTGAAGGCGCCGGTACAGGCGAACCCCTACCTGAACCCCTACCTGGCCTATCGCCATGTCCCCCCGGCGGCGGCGCCCACGCCCTGGTCCGTTCCCGCCATCCAGGCTCTGCCGAATAGCGCCCCGACCTGGGTCAACCCCTTCCTCGCCTTCCAGTTCCCGGCCCTGCCCTCGCCGGTACCGGCGCCGCAGGCCCTCCAGGCCCCCGCCGCCATTCCGCCGGCGGTGATCAACCCCTATCTGGCCTACCGGCTCCCGCCAACCCAGCCGACCCCGCCAACCCCCTGGACCGCGCCGGCCAGCCCGCCCGTCGCATTCTCGGCCCCGTTCCCTGCCCAGTTCACGGCACCGTTCCCGGCTCCCTTCCCAACTCCAGCCTGGACCAATCCCTTCCAGGCCCAGCAGACTGTGGCGGTGGCGCCGGCCCTTCCCACATTGCCGGCCTTCAAGGCCCCCGCCTGGTCCGGCAACCCTTATCTGGCCTACCAGTACGCGCCCGCCGCGGCACCCGCCATCGCCGCCCCGGTGGCGCCCCCGCCGGCGAAACCCGCGACCGCCGTCGCACCCCCCCCCGCGCTCCAGCCCCCGCCCGCCGAGTCCTCACAGCTCGCCGCCCAGGACGCCACGCCCTGGACCATTCCCTCTCCGCCCATATCCCGCAAGCCGGTCGAGGCCGTGTCACCTTCCCTGGCCCCGTCATTGGACAGCCTGAAGTCCACCTTCAACCTGTTCTCGGGCCTCCCCCCCATGGATCAGGCCATCCTGCCGGTGGTCAAAACCGTGTATCCGACGGGAGAGAAGCCCTTGAAAGTGTTGACCTTCAAGTGTCCGACCGAACTGGTGGGCATCACGCCGCTCCCGACCAAGGCGCTGCATGAACTGGTGAATCTGGCCATGGACGGCATCAACGGCACCGACCTGCTGCCCTTCAACATGCAGCAGGTCTGTCAGTAATCGGCTCAACAAGCGCCATAGCCCCAGCGGGGAACCGATCGGGATAAGACAAGCCTGATAAGCTGGCATATCGCCAGGGCCTATCCCATGACGCCGCATCCCACCCGCCAGGTCATCGAACTGCCTGTTTCCGGCATGACCTGTGCCGCCTGTTCCACCCGTCTGGAGAAGAACCTGAACCGGCTGGAGGGCGTGAGCGCCAGCGTCAACCTGGCCACCGAGAAGGCGCGGGTGGAATTCGATCCGGCCCTCGCCGACCCCGCCGCCATCGCCGAGCAGGTCAGGAAAACCGGCTTCTCGGTGCCGGTCCAGACCCTGGACCTGGCCATTTCCGGCATGACCTGCGCCGCCTGCTCGACCCGCCTGGAGCGGGTGCTGAACCAGGTGCCCGGCGTCGAGGCGCGGGTCAACCTGGCCACCGAGAAGGCCCGCCTGCGCTACACGCCGGGCCTGGCGACGCCCGACGACCTGGTGGCTGCCGTGGCCCGCGCCGGCTTCGCCGCCACCCCCATCAGCGAAGCCAGCCGGGCCGAGGAAAAAGCGCGCAAGGCCGCCGAGTACCGCGACGAGTTGCGCGTCTTCCTCATCGCCGCCCTCTTCACCCTGCCCCTGCTGGCCCAGATGGTGCCCATGCTGGGCGGCGCTCACCATGTGGAATGGATGCCGCCCTGGCTGCAATGGCTGCTGGCCACGCCGGTGCAGTTCTGGGCCGGCCGCCGCTTCTACACCGGCGCCTGGAACAGCCTGCGCGGCGGCGGCGCCAACATGGACGTGCTGGTGGCCCTGGGCACCAGCGCCGCCTATTTCTTCAGCGTCGCCGTCATCCTGCTGGGACTGGACAGCCACGTGTACTTCGAGGCCAGCGCGGCGGTGGTCACCCTGGTGCGCCTGGGCAAGCTGCTGGAGGCCCGCGCCAAGTCCAGGACCTCGGCGGCCATCGAGCAACTGCTCTCCCTCACCCCCCGCACCGCCCTGGTGGAGCGCGACGGCGCCACCGTGGAGGTGGACAGCGCCACCCTCAAGCCGGGCGACGTGGTGGTGGTGCGCGCCGGCGAGCGCATCGCCGTGGACGGCGTGGTGGTGGAAGGCCGTTCCGGCGTGGACGAAAGCCTGCTCACGGGCGAGAGCCTGCCGGTGCGCAAGGCGGTGGGCGACACCGCCCATGCCGGCACCCAGAACCTGGACGGCAGCCTGCGCATCCGCGCCGAGGGCGTGGGCGCCCACACCCAGCTCATGGAGATCGTGCGCCTCACCGAGGCGGCCCAGGGCTCCAAGGCCCCCATCCAGAAGCTGGCGGACCGCATATCCGGCGTCTTCGTGCCGGCCGTGATCGCCCTCGCCCTGCTCACCTTCGCCGGCTGGTGGCTGGCCAGCGGCGACTTCACCGACAGCCTGATCCCCGCCGTGGCCGTGCTGGTCATCGCCTGCCCCTGCGCCCTGGGCCTGGCCACCCCCACGGCGGTCATGGTGGGCCTGGGCCGGGGCGCGCAACTGGGCATCCTGGTGCGCTCGGCGGAGGCCCTGGAACGGGCGGAAAAACTCGCCGTCCTGGCCGTGGACAAGACCGGCACCCTGACGGAGGGGAAGATGGCCCTGGTGGGCCTGGAGCCCGCGCCGGGCGTGTCCGAGGACGAGCTGCTGCGCCTGGCGGCGGCGCTGGAACAGGGCAGCACCCATCCCATCGCCGCCGCGCTGCTGCTCGCCGCGAAAGAACGGGGCATCGACCTGCCGCCCGTTTCCGGCTTCGAGAACCGGCCGGGCGAAGGCGTGACCGGCGACGTGGAAGACCACCCCCTGTCCCTGGGCAGCCCGGACGCCCCCCCTCACCCCAAGCCTCTGCCCTCGAGGGAGAGGGAGGCAGGCGCCGGCGTCACCTCCATCCATCTCTCTGAAGAAGGCAAATTACTGGGCCGCCTGGACCTGGCCGACCGCCTGCGCCCCACCTCGGTCGCGGCCCTGGCCCGGCTCCGGGCCCTGGGCATCACCCCGGTCATGCTCACCGGCGACCAGGAAGCCACCGCCGCCGCCATCGCCCGGGAGGCCGGCATCGCCGACTTCCGCGCCCGCGTCAAACCCCAGGACAAGGCCGCCGCCATCGCCGCCCTGAAGGCCGAAGGCAAGCGGGTGGGCATGGCCGGCGACGGCGTCAACGACGCCCCCGCCCTGGCCTCCGCCGACGTCAGCTTCGGCATGGCCGGCGGCAGCGACATCGCCCTGGAGGCGGCGGATGTCACCCTCATGCGCGCCGACCTCAACGCCGTCGCCGACGCGGTCGCCCTCTCCCGCGCCGTAATGGCCAAGATCCGCCAGAACCTGTTCTTCGCCTTCTTCTACAACGTCCTCGCCCTGCCCCTGGCGGCCCTGGGCTACCTCAACCCGGTCATCGCCGGAGCCGCCATGGCGCTGTCATCGGTGTCGGTGGTGAGCAATTCGCTGCTGCTCAAGCGCTGGCGGGCGCGGTAGGAAGGACCATTCCCGGGAGTTTCCCCAAGGCTCCACACGCATTGATCGTGGATCGAGCCCGGTTCCCAGGTTCCCCTAAAAAAAGGGGGGATAGGGGGATTCTTCAACAACCGACAGGAAACCTGGCGGGACCGGGCCGCCAGGGAAGGTGCGCGTTCCACGCCTCGCTGGATGACACCCTCCGCGCCGGCATCCGCGCAATCACCCAACCCTTACCCAGCCACCTTTTTGCACAACTTGACGCACACAGCTTCTATTAACCCGGCAATCAAATAGCCGACAGTGATAAAATACGGGGCATGGAAAAAGTTGATGCCCGAAAGCTGCCGCGCGACGCCCAAGACGAAATGCGTCGGCAAGCCATGCGAATGCGGGAAGAACTGAAGCTGCCCTGGAAAGAGATTGCGCGGGTGGTGGGCGTCAATGTCAGCACGGTCATCGGCTGGTCAAAGCGTTACCTGCGAGAAGGCACGGCCGGTCTCAAATCCAAGACGCGGGGGCGTCGCTACCTGTCTGGCCGTACTCTGACCCTGGTTCAGGAATGGCAACTTCGTTCGGTGATTGTTGGAGAGAACCCCAAACAGATGAGCCTGCCCTATGCCCTGTGGAACCGCCGAGCGGTCATGCAACTGGTCAAGGTCTTGTTCGACATTGACATGCCGATTCGCACGGTGGGGGAATACCTGCTGCGCTGGGGCTATACGCCGCAACGCCCGATCAAGCGGGCGCTGGAACAGAACCCGGTCAAAGTCGAGCAGTGGATGAACGAGACCTATCCGACCATTGCTGCCCGCGCCAAGGCTGAAGGCGCGGTCATCTACTGGGGCGACGAAACCGCGGTGGCGGAGGATGGCCACTGGCTGCGCGGCTATGCGCCGGCGGGGCAAACGCCGGTGCTGGCGGCCCCCAGCAAGCGGCATGGCTTGTCGATGATCTCCGCCATCAGCAACCAGGGGTTGGTGCGGTTTGAATTCATTGAAGAAGCGATGAACACCGAACTCTTCATCGAGTTCATGGAGAAACTGGTGGCCGACAGTCCGCAAAAGGTCTTTCTGATCCTCGACAACCTGAAGGTCCATCATGCCAAGAAGGTGACGGCCTGGCTGGAGGAAAACAAGACGCACATCGAGGTGTTCTATCTGCCGCCCTACTCGCCGGAGATCAACCCGGATGAATACCTGAACCGGGACTTCAAGACGGTGTTGCGGACTTCCGACCGGGCAATGAGCAAGAATGCCCTGCTGCAGAAGGCCCAGACCTTCATGCAGTTCCTGATTGAGACCCCGGACAGAGTGATGGCTTATTTCGGGCATCCGGCTGTGAAATATGCAGCTTAATTTATGTATTTGATTGCCGGGTTAATAATTTTTTCTTTCACCCTCGGTACCCCTACTATTACCCCTATATCAAGGTAATTACCCCTTCTTCTTCCACACCGCCGCCGGCCCCCGACCCTCGCAGATCAACGCGCCGGCCGCCTGCTGCTCGCGCAGAACACGTCGCACCATGTCCCGGCTCACGCCGGGGCAAGCTTGCTCCAGGGCTCTGATCGCGAAACCCTTGCCGGACGTCGCCGTCAATCGCTCGATGCTCGCCAGCACCAGTTCCCGTTTCGATCCACGCGGCGCGCCCGTTTGCCCGACCCGCTCCTCGAACTCCCGGTAGGCCAACTTGAGAATCGACAGCACGTAGTTGATGAAAAGCCAGGGATCGTGCCCGCCCTCGTGCCAGCCCTGGGAGCTTTGCTCCAGGGTCTCGTAGTAACGGTCCTTGTTCTGCTCGACCAGCCGCTCCAGGCTGATGTAGCGGCCCACCTCGTAGCCCAGGTGATAGCTTTGCAGCAGCCACAGCAGCCGGGATACCCTACCGTTGCCGTCGCGGAACGGATGGATGCAAAGGAAATCCAGGTTGAACGCCGCCAGCAGAAGCAAGGGCGGCGCCCAGCGCTGATCGAGGCCGGCCGCCCAGTCGGACACCAGCGCCGCCATGTGGCGAGCGGTCTCCGCCGCCGGCACGGTCTTGAAGCGTACCCGCTCGCGGCCATCGGCATAGCGCTCGATGATGTCGCCGTCCTTCTCCTTGTAGCTTCCCGCATCCCATATCTGCCCGCGGGCCATGGCGTGCAGTCGTTTGATCGAGGATTCCGTGACCCCGATGCCATCGGCCTGGCCATGAATCCAAGCCAGTGCATCCCGATAGCCGCGCACTTCCTCTTCGTCGCGATCGCGGAACAGTGGTTTGGGCGCCACCAACACCTCGCGAATGCGCGACGCCTCCACCGCCACGCCTTCGATGCGGTTGGACGACACCGCGCTTTCGATCAAGGCATGCTCGCGCAAGGCCTTCAACCGCTGCGGCGACTGCCGGGTAAAAAGCGCCTGCTTGCCGCGAAACTCGCCCAGGTCCGACAGGTACCAAGCGGTGGTGGCCGGAATCCGCAACTGCCCGGAGGCGAGTAGTTTTAGCGTATGCATGCAACGATCACCTTGTTCATCTCACGACACATGAGCCGCGAATTACCGCGACTTCCCTTGAATGCGAGCACGGCCCCCTTTCTCAGGCTCAAAACCGGCCGTAGCCGACGCTTCTAGCTGACTAGTAGCCTCCACGAAATCCAGAGCGTTTCAGGTCCATCAATCCATTCAGTTGTCTGATTAAATCCGGGGCATACGCCTCGTCGACGTGGTTGTTGTTCCACAGACCCGATTCTCGTACGCGGCTCCGGTCACTGAAACGACCTAACCAGGATTGCGAGGAAGGGTCGAGGGAATCCTTTCCATAGTTGCTCAGCAGCGCAATCGCATTTCGCTCCAGGTAGCCACGCAAGCTGGTGGGGCCTGGTGCGTCGTCAACTTCGAGCCAAAGAAACGGCATGGATCCAATGACCGTGCTCACGGCCTCTTCAAGGTTGGCCTCGCGGTGTTTCACCTCGTCGTGGCTGATGCGCAGGCGTTCAGCTACTTTGCCTGGATCACTGCCGATTCCCCAGGAATCGAGCCCAACTATGGCGTCCCTGTTGCGCAGCGCGCTGCCTACCAGGAGACGGAAGATCGAGCCTCGATGGTTCCCCCCTTTCCCGCTCGCCACCCCACGATGCTGGCCAAGCCGGTTCCACAGGGTGGTATTGGAGGTGGCAGTTAAGGCATGCGTACCGACCCTCGTAACCCTTGGCCCGTTACCGGAGTGGCTGCGCGTTTAGCCCTCCTCGAAGAAGAAATAGATCCCTCGCCTTGGCCATTCCATGCGGCCGTGACATTCGGCGAGACGCCGCTTGCCCCCACATTGCGCCTCGACCTGATCAAGGAAGCGGTAGAACTCGACGAGGTCGCGGAGCCTAGACATGGTGCCTGCCAAGCCATGAAAGTTGCTCGCCAATGCGCATGCCTTCCATGGGTACTCGGACGCGAGCGGCCAGCCTGTTCAAAGTCGGCAACAGGTACTTACGGTAACGCGCCCCGGCCAATACAACGACTTGGTCATCAGGGGATATCAGTTCGGACAGCTGGCAACCGACTTTTTCTGCCCATGCCCTGCCCTGACTGACCGGCATGCCCTCGAGTGTCCGTTCATAAGGTGCAAGCACCTGTTCAGGGGGGACAAGTCCATGTTCCGCCGAAAGGATGTACCAAGGGATTCCCAAACCTTCCACGTACGCCCTGGCCTTGTGGAACCAGGTAGACACATACAGATCCCGCGCGGCGCAGGGGTGTGCCTGCTTCGACTTCACGCAGGAGACGAGGGCGATGGTGTCAGCAGGGTGGCAGACCGTCGGAAAATCAGCCGGTTTAGGGAACACCCGGATTGGATCAGAACCGGCACCCAGTAACACAGGGCGAAGACCTTTCCGGAATTTAGGTGCATTGCCTTCGTTCCCTGCCTCGCTTTTGCGAAACCTGACCCAATCACCAGGACTGACGCCCACCACATCGTATCCAGCCCTTCTCCATGCTAACGATTGGATATGCGAGTACGAGTTGGACCACCAGGCTGCGTATCGATAGGCCGAGGGTGGCAAGCGAAATCCCAGAATCTGCTCGATATCGGCCACGGTCAGCGTGACGGTGCCTGCAGTAGAGACAGCGTTGGCCAGATGGCTTTCCAGCAAGGCGTACTTGGCGGCCATGTCAATTACTACTCCCAGCTTGCAACCGGATCATCTGAGGTAAAAGTTCGTGAACAGAACCAGCAACGTGAAAATGATGCAGGCGGTCAGCGCCCCACGGAAAAAGTATTTCATGTTCGGTCCTCCTGAATAAACGTGTCGCCAATTTCGCGCTGGTGTCCAAGTTTGTCAGTCAAGCGGCGATGGCGCTTGCATTATTCAGCCGCGACTGGCTCGCCACGTGAGCCCGCCATACGAAATCGAATGTGAAGCGACAATAAGAGACAAAGATCGGCTTTAAGAAATGCCAAAGCCATCTTTGGCCGGCCTGTGGCCAGCCTGCTAGCCGTGGATCCTGAATGTCCGGACTTGACTCTTGGCAACTGCCCAGTCCCCAGTGGTATGTGCTCGGACTTTCATCCAGATCGAGTCCCTGCCAGATACACCGCTCACTCCCGACAACCCGCCCACCCCGCTCACCCCCCCGTCTTCAGCAGATAGGTGATGACGCCCAGATATCCCAGCAACAGGGCCATGAACAGGCGGGCGAGCCAGGCGTGGCGCCGGCCCAGTTTGTCCGGCGGCAGGTTGCTGATGAGGTAGGGGCGACCGTCCCCGGGCCTGGACAGCATGTGCCGCGCGGCTTCGGCGCGCAGTTGCGCGTGCCGGCGGGCGACCTCGCGGCGCGCGGCCTGGCGCGCCAGCATCCATTCCTTGGGGCTGATGGCGCCGTCGCCGTCCAGGTCGAAGCGCCGGTGCAGTTCCGCCTGATCCTGCTTCCATTCGGCCAGTAGCTCGCCCTCTTCCACCCGCGCATTCAGGGCGAGTTGTTCCGGCCGCAGGCTGTCGAAGGCGCCCAGGGCGTAGAGCCGGTCGCCCTTGAGCAGCACCCATTCGGTGTGGCGCAGGTCGTCCTGGCGGCGCACTTCCTTGTGGGTGGTCTCGATGTGGGCGCCGGCCGGGTGCACGGCGCAGCGGCCGCTGCCGTCCTCCAGGTCGAAGGGGGCTTCGCTTTCCGCGCTGTCCAGATGGCGCCATTCGTCGCCTTCCCGCCTCTCGACCAGGTAGCGATACCAGACGCAGGGCAACTGGCTGTGGGGGGTGACCAGTTCCACGCCCTCGTGGGGGCGGGCGTGGCCGTGCAGTTCCACATAGCCCTGGGCGGCGGTGGCCACCCTGGAGGCGGGGGTGTCCTCGATGGCGCGGGCGATGCGCCGGGCGCGCAGCCAGCCGAACAGGTTGAGGGGCGCGGCCAGGGCCAAGGCGAGGGTCCAGGCGCGGGTGCCGCCCAGTTGCAGGGCCAGCACCAGGGCGACCGCCTGGGCGATGAACAGGACGTGGAACAGGCGGCCGCGCCAGGCCCGCAGCATGGATATGGTGGATATGGCCGGACGCGGGGGCTCAGGCGGTGGCGTTGCCGCCGGCGAACAGGGCCTTCACATCGACATCCTTGATGTCCGAGGCCGGGAAGGTCAGCAGGGGCCGGATGCCGAAGCCGAACAGGCGGGCGACGAAGTTGTCCGGGAACTGCTCGACGCGCACGTTGTTGATGTTGACGCTCTCGTTGTAGAACTCGCGCCGGTCGGCGATGGCGTCTTCCAGGCCGGAGATGCGCTGCATCAACTGGTTGAACTGTTCGTTGGCGCGCAGTTCCGGGTAGGCCTCCATCACCGCGAAGATCTGCCCCAGGCCGGCGCGCAGGGCGCCTTCCGCGAGGCCCAGGGCGGGAATGTCCTGGGCCTGGCTGGCGGCCTGGACCCGGGCGCGGGCCTCGGTCACCATCCGCAGGGTGTCCTGCTCGAACTGCTTGTACTGGCGGCAGGCTTCCACCAGCTTGGGCAGCTCGTCATGGCGCTGCTTGAGCAGCACGTCGATGTTGGACCAGGCCTTGGAGACGTTGTGCTTGATCTGGACCAGGGCGTTGTAGATGACCACGCCGTAGATCAGCGCGATGAGGACCAGGACCCAGAAGACGATGGCTGTGGACATGCTCTTTCCTCCTTTGACGTGCTCTTATCGGCTCGGGCCGGACCGTCTTGAGGGCGGCCCTCGCCTGGCGTGTCAGCGTTGATGCGGGCCCGGGTTGAGGTATTTCACTCTTCCTCGGAATCCAGCACCCTTTGCAGGCCGGACAGTTTCTCGCCCTCGCCCAGGTTGATCAGGGTGACGCCCTGGGTGGAACGGCCCAGGGAGCGGATTTCCTTGACCCGGGTGCGGATCAGCACGCCGCCGGTGGTGATGAGCATGACCTCGTCGTCCGGCTGCACCAGGGTGGCGGCCACCACCTTGCCGTTGCGGGCCGAGGTGGAGATGGCGATGACGCCCTGGCCGCCGCGGCCGTGGCGGGAATAATCGCCCACCGGGGTGCGCTTGCCGTAGCCGTTCTCGGTGGCGGTCAGCACGCTTTGTTCCTCGTTCTCGGCCACCAGCAGGGAGATGACCTGGGCGCCGGCGCCCAGCTTGATGCCGCGCACGCCCCGGGCGCCCCGGCCCATGGCGCGCACCTCGGTCTCGTCGAAGCGGTTGGCCTTGCCCTCGTCGGAGAACAGCATGACGTCGTTCTGGCCGTTGGTGATGGCCACGCCGATCAGGTGGTCGCCCTCGTCCAGGCTGACGGCGATGATGCCGGCGCTGCGCGGGCGGGAGAACTCGGACAGGGGGGTTTTCTTGACCGTGCCGAAGGCGGTGGCCATGAACACGTAGTGCTGCTCGTCGAACTCCTTGACCGGCAGGATGGCGTTGACCCGCTCGTTGTCTTCCATCTTGAGCAGGTTGACGATGGGCTTGCCGCGCGCCGTGCGGCCGCCCTGGGGCACCTCGTAGACCTTGAGCCAGAACATGCGGCCCCGGTTGGTGAAGCACAGGATGTAGTCGTGGGTGTTGGCGATGAAGAGCTTCTCGATGAAGTCCTCTTCCTTGGTCGTGGCGGCCTGCTTGCCGCGCCCGCCGCGCTTCTGGGTGCGGTATTCGTCCAGCACCTGGGCCTTGATGTAGCCGGTGTTGGACAGGGTCACCACCACGTCCTGGGGCGTGATCAGGTCTTCCATGGACATTTCCTGGGCATGGACGACGATCTCGGAGCGGCGCTTGTCGCCGAAGGCGGCCTTGATCTCGGCCAGTTCGGTGGCGATGATCTCCGTCACGCGCCCCGGCTTGTCCAGGATGTCCAGCAGGTCGGCGATGCGCGCCATGACCTCGCCATACTCGCCCACGATCTTGTCCTGCTCCAGGCCGGTGAGGCGCTGCAATCTGAGGTCCAGGATGGCCTGGGCCTGGACCTCGGTAAGGAAGTAGCCCTGCTTGTGCAAGCCGAATTCCGGGGCCAGATCCAGGGGGCGGAAGGCGTCGGTCTTGGGGCCCAGCAGGTCGCCGGCGGCGCGCATCAGCATTTCCTCCACCACCTTCGAACGCCAGGGCCGGGACAGCAGCGCGGCCTTGGCTTCCGGCGGCGTGGCGCTGGACTTGATCAGGGCGATGATCTCGTCCACGTTGGCCAGGGCCACGGCCAGGCCTTCCAGGATGTGGCCCCGGTCCCGGGCCTTCTTCAACTCGAACTGGGTGCGCCGGGTGACCACCTCGCGGCGATGCTTGAGGAAGGCCTCCAGGAACTGCTTCAGGTTCAGCAGGCGCGGCTGGCCGTCCAGCAGGGCCACCATGTTCATGCCGAAGGTGTCCTGCATCTGGGTTTCTTTGTACAGATTGTTCAGGATCACTTCCGGCACTTCGCCGCGCTTCAGCTCGATCACCACGCGCATGCCGGACTTGTCCGACTCGTCGCGGATCTCGCTGATGCCTTCCAGGCGCTTCTCCCGCACCAGCTCGCCGATCTTGGCGCACAGGTTGGCCTTGTTCACCTGGTAGGGCAGCTCGTCGATGATCACCGACTGGCGGCCGCCGGCCTTGTCGATGTCCTCGAAGTGGCACTTGGCCCGCATCACCACCCGGCCGCGACCGGTGCGGTAGCCGTCCTTCACCCCGGACAGGCCGTAGATGATGCCGGCGGTGGGGAAGTCGGGGGCGGGGACGATGTCGATCAGGTCCTCGATGTCGATGAACGGATCCTTCAGCACCGCCAGGCAGGCGTCGACGATCTCGCTCATGTTGTGGGGCGGGATGTTGGTGGCCATGCCCACGGCGATGCCGGTGGAGCCGTTCACCAGCAGGTTGGGGAACTTGGCCGGCAGGATCAGGGGCTCGTGTTCGGAACCGTCGTAGTTGGGGCCGAAGTCGACGGTTTCCTTGTCGATGTCGGCCAGCAGCTCGTGGGCCAGCTTGGCCATGCGGATTTCGGTGTAGCGCATGGCGGCGGCGTTGTCGCCGTCCACGGAACCGAAGTTGCCCTGGCCGTCCACCAGGGGGTAGCGCAGGGAGAAGTCCTGGGCCATGCGCACGATGGTGTCGTACACCGCCGTGTCGCCGTGGGGGTGGTATTTACCGATGACGTCGCCCACCACCCGGGCCGATTTCTTGTAGGCCTTGTTCCAGTCGTTGTTCAGTTCGTGCATGGCGAACAGCACGCGCCGGTGCACCGGCTTCAGGCCGTCGCGGACATCCGGAAGCGCCCGCCCGACGATCACGCTCATGGCGTAATCCAGGTAGGAGCGGCGCATTTCCTCTTCGAGGCTGACCGGGAGCGTCTCTTTGGCGAACTGGTTTTCCATGGGGGAAGCTGTCTCTGTAAGGAATTGTTATGGTGGGCGAAAATCCGCGCGATTTTAGCACGCCCACCCTGCCCCGCCGGCCGAAAAAGTGACTCGAAACCGCCCTTGCCGGTAGCATCCGCCAACCTTATCGCCCGCCCGGAGCCCGCCATGCCCTCGTCGCCCGACCCGCACGCCGATCTGCGCATCGATGCCGGCTGGATCGTGCCCGTGCGACCCCATGGCGAGGTGCTGGCAAACCACAGCCTGCTGGTCCGCGATGGCCGCATCGCCGCCATCCTGCCCGCCGGCGAGGCCGATGCCTGGCGCATCGCCAGCCATGTCCGCCTGCCCGGCCACGCGCTGATGCCCGGCCTGGTGAACCTGCATACCCATGCCGCCATGAATCTCCTGCGCGGCTATGCCGACGACCTGCCCCTGATGACCTGGCTGCGCGACCACATCTGGCCGGCAGAAAACCGTCACGTTTCGCCCGCCTTCGTGCGCGACGGCACCCGCCTGGCCTGCCTGGAAATGCTCAAGGGCGGCGTGACCTGCTTCAACGACATGTACTTCTTCCCGGAGGCGGCGGTGGAAGCCGCGGTGGAAGCCGGCATGCGCATCGCCGCCGGCCTGATCGTGGTGGATGCCCCCACCCCCTACGCCGCCGACCCCGACGACTACCTGAACAAGGGCCTGGCGACCCGGGATGCCTGGCGCGACCACCCCCTGGTCCAGTTCTGCCTGGCGCCCCACGCCCCCTACACGGTGGGCGACCGCAGCCTGGAAAAGATCGTCACCTACGCCGCCCAGCTGGACCTGCCGGTGCACATGCACATCCATGAAACCGAGGACGAGATCCGCCACGGCCAGGAACAATACGGCCTCCGCCCCCTGGCCCGGCTCAAGGCGCTTGGCCTTCTGGGCCCGGGGCTGGTGGCGGTGCACGCGGTGCATCTCAACGACGAGGAAATCGGCTGGCTGGCGCAACACGGCTGCCACGTGGCCCACTGCCCGGCCTCCAACCTCAAGCTGGCCAGCGGCTTCGCCCCGGTGGCGCGCCTGCTCGCCGCCGGCGTCAACGTCGGCGTGGGCACCGATGGCGCGGCCAGCAACAACCGGCTGGACATGTTTTCCGAGATGCGGCTCGCCGCCGAGCTGGCCAAGTGTGTCGGCGGCGATCCCTCGGCCCTGCCCGCCCACCGGGCCCTGGAAATGGCCACCCTCGCCGGCGCCCGCGCCCTCGGCATGGAACAGCGCATCGGCTCCCTGGAGGTCGGGAAAATGGCGGACGCGATCGCCGTGGATCTGGCCGGGGTGGCGACCCAGCCCTGCTACGACCCGATTTCCCAACTGGTCTACAGCGCCGGCCGGGAACAGGTCAGCCATGTCTGGGTCGGCGGCACGCCCGTGGTGGAACATGGCAAGAGCCTGCCGCTGGATGAGGCGGACACCCTGGCCCGAGCCCATGCCTGGCGCGGAAAAATCGCGGGCCAATAGCGCTCCGGGCGCCCCAGACCCCTCAGTTCGCGTCGCGCCACTCGCCCGGCCCCAGACTGGCCAATGCGTAGCCCCCGACGGCGGCACGTATCAGCCGAAGGGTCGGGAAGCCCGCCTTGGCCGTCATCCGGCGTACCTGACGGTTCTTGCCTTCGGTGAGCACGATTTCGATCCAGGCGGTGGGAATGGCCTTGCGGAAGCGCACCGGCGGATCCCGGGGCCACAGGCCCCGCGGTTGCGCCATCAGCCGCGCCCGGGCCGGGCGCGTGACGAAATCGCCCAGCTCCATGGGCCTTCTCAAGGGTTCGAGGGCCTGGTCGTCCGGATCCCCTTCCACCTGGGCCCAGTAGGTCTTGGGCAACTTGTGGCGCGGATCGGCCAGCCGATGCTGTAGCGCACCATCGTCGGTTAGAATCAGCAGGCCTTCGCTATCCACATCCAGCCGGCCGGCCGCGTACACCCCAGGAATCGAGATGAATTCCTTGAGCCCCGGATGCCCGTCCTCGGACGTGAACTGGCTCAATACCCCATAGGGTTTGTTGAACAGGATGATGCGGGCCATCGCTTAGTTTTTCGTTTCTCGATCAGGAGCCATCGTGAGCAGCCACATCCAGACGCCGCAAGCCGGCGCGAAAATCACCGTCAACGCCGATTTTTCCCTGAACGTGCCGGACCGGCCGATTATCCCCTTCATCGAGGGCGACGGCACCGGCGTGGATATCACGCCGGTGATGCGCGACGTGCTGGATGCCGCCGTCGAGAAGGCCTACGGCGGCAGGCGCAAGATCGAGTGGATGGAGGTCTACGCCGGCGAGAAGGCCACCCGGGTCTACGGCGCCGACAGCTGGCTGCCGGACGAGACGGTCGCGGCGGTGCGGGAATACGTGGTGTCCATCAAGGGACCGCTGACCACCCCCACCTCCGGCGGCATTCGCTCCCTCAACGTGGCCCTGCGCCAGATGCTGGATCTCTATGTCTGCCTGCGCCCGGTGCGCTATTTCGACGGCGTGCCCTCGCCGGTCAAGGCCCCGGAAAAGGTGGACATGGTGATCTTCCGCGAGAACACCGAGGACATCTATGCGGGCGTGGAATGGGAAGCCGGCAGCGCCGAGGTGAGGAAGGTCATCGAATTCCTGCAAAAGGAAATGGGCGTCAGGAAGATCCGCTTCCCCGAATCCTCGGCCATCGGCATCAAGCCGGTGTCCGTGGACGGCTCCGAGCGACTGATCCGCCGCGCCATCCAGTACGCCATCGACAACAAGCGCAAGTCGGTGACCCTGGTGCACAAGGGCAACATCATGAAGTTCACCGAGGGGGGCTTCAAGAAATGGGGCTATGAGCTGGCGGCCCGGGAGTTCGGCGCCACCCTCATCGACGGAGGCCCCTGGATGAAGCTGCCGGATCACCTGGGGGGCATCGTCATCAAGGACGTCATCGCCGACGCCTTCCTGCAGCAAATTCTGCTGCGGCCCGACGAGTACGACGTGATCGCCACCCTGAACCTGAACGGCGACTACATCTCCGACGCCCTGGCCGCGGAAGTCGGCGGCATCGGCATCGCCCCGGGCGCCAACCTGTCCAACGACGTGGCCATGTTCGAGGCCACCCACGGCACCGCGCCCAAGTATGCCGGCAAGGATTACGTCAACCCGGGCTCCATCATCCTGTCCGGAGAAATGATGCTGCGCCACCTGGGCTGGACCGAGGCGGCCGACCTGATCATCAAGGGCATGGATGGCGCCATACGCGCCAAGAAAGTGACCTACGATTTCGCCCGTCTGATGGAGGGCGCGACGCAGATTCCCTGCTCCGCCTTCGGCGGGGAAATCATTCGCTGGATGGCCTGACGGGCGTGGTCACGCGGGGTGGAAGTTCCACCCCGAGGCGATGGAGCAGCCCGATCAATTCGTCCGCGATGGGGCCGAGTTCCTCCTTCTGACGTTCGAGCCCCGCGAGAAGATGCGCGAGCTCGCCTCCCGGCATGTTCGTGTTCGCCGAGATATCGAGAGGTGGAACCTGATGGGGGGTGTTCATTTTGGCCTCTCCTGCGCCAACGCCTTGTTTGACGTATAGCACAGGGGGCCAGGATTGGCGGGCGGCAAATGCCCCGCCCGCCGAAAAAACCGGATTACACCGGCACCGAATTACATCGGCTGGATGTTAGAGGCTTGCTTGCCCTTGGGACCGTCCACCACATCGAAGGTCACACGCTGGTTTTCCTTCAGGCTTTTGAAGCCTTTGCTCTGGATGGCGGAGAAGTGGGCAAACACGTCATCGCCACCGCCATCCGGGGTGATGAATCCGAAGCCTTTTGAGTCGTTAAACCATTTAACAGTGCCAGTGGCCATCGAAACCGCTCCTAAACGAAACAAAACAATTGACTTGTTCAGCCCGGACGATTGCGGTCCCGAGCCAAACGCCGGCTTTTTACCCGGCAAATAACCGTTCCGTCAATCGGCTTGAAAAAAATCTTCATGCCGCCACAATCATCCTGTCATCGCATTCCCCATACATCAATGGCAGTAAGGCATCGCGAGCAGTCGGAGGCGGGCACGGCGATCATCGCGAGCCCACCGCCGCCGCTATATAAGGTTTTACTTCTGAATGACGATTTCACCCCCATGGATTTCGTCATTCAGGTATTGGAACGTTTTTTTCGCATGGATCGTGAACAAGCCACGCGCGTCATGCTCAAAGTGCATAATGAAGGCGCCGGGCTGGCTGGTGTCTATCCCCGCGATGTCGCGGAAACCAAGGTTCATCAGGTCACTGATCACGCCCGCGAAAACCAGCACCCGCTGCAGTGCGTGATGGAGGAAAACGAATGATTGCCCAGGAGTTGGAAGTCAGTCTGCACATGGCCTTCATGGACGCAAGGCAGAAACGCCACGAATTCATCACCGTGGAACACCTGCTGCTCGCCATGCTGGACAATCCCTCCGCGGCCGAAGTTCTAAGGGCATGCGCGGCCAACATCGAGGACTTGCGCAAGAAATTGTCCGATTTCATCGATCGCCACACGCCCCGGGTACCCGGCGAGGCGGATGTGGATACTCAACCCACCCTGGGCTTCCAGCGCGTCATCCAGCGCGCGATCCTGCATGTGCAATCCTCCGGGAAAAAGGAGGTCACCGGCGCCAACGTGCTGGTCGCCATCTTCGGGGAAAAGGACTCCCATGCCCTGCATTTCCTGACCCAGCAAGGACTGAGCCGGCTGGATGTGGTGAATTTCATCTCCCACGGCATCGCCAGGACACCCCAGGAAGCCTCGCCCAGCGGCCGCGGAGAAACCGCGGGCGAGCAGCAGGAGGCCGAGGAAAAGACCGCATCGCCCCTGGAATCCTTTACCAACAATCTCAACAACCTGGCCTTGTCGGGCAAGATCGACCCGCTCATCGGCCGTGAGCAGGAACTGGAACGGGTGATTCAGACCCTGTGCCGGCGCCGCAAGAACAATCCCCTGCTGGTGGGCGAGGCGGGCGTGGGTAAAACGGCCATCGCCGAGGGGCTGGCCCGGCGCGTGGTCGAGCGGAACGTGCCCGACATCCTGGACGGGGCGACGGTCTATGCCCTGGACATGGGCGCCCTGTTGGCGGGAACCAAGTATCGCGGCGATTTCGAGCAACGCCTGAAAGCCGTCATCAAGCAGCTTTCCGGCAATCCCAAGGCGATCCTGTTCATCGACGAGATCCATACCGTGATCGGCGCCGGCGCCGCCTCGGGCGGCACCCTCGATGCCTCAAACCTGCTGAAACCCGCCCTGTCGGCCGGACAATTGCGCTGCATCGGCGCCACCACCTATGGCGAGTTCCGCGGCATCTTCGAAAAGGATCACGCCCTTTCCCGCCGCTTTCAGAAGATCGACGTGAAGGAGCCCTCCGTCGAGGAAACCGTGCTCATCCTCAAGGGCCTGAAATCCCGCTTCGAGTCCCATCACGGCGTGAAATACACCCAGGGTGCCCTGTCCACCGCCGCCGAACTGTCCGCCCGCTACATCAACGACCGCCATCTGCCGGACAAGGCCATCGACGTCATCGACGAGGCCGGCGCCGCCCAGCGCATCCAGCCCAAGTCCCGGCAGAAGAAGGTCATCACGCCCAGGGAAATCGAGGACATCGTCGCCAAGATCGCCCGGGTGCCGGCCAAGACCGTGGCCAACGACGAGCGCAACGCGCTGCGGAACCTGGACCGGGACCTGAAGGCCGTGGTGTTCGGTCAGGACAGGGCCATCGAGGCCATGGCCACGGCCATCAAGATGACCCGCTCCGGCCTGGGCAATCCCCAGAAGCCCATCGGCTCCTTCCTGTTCTCCGGTCCCACCGGCGTGGGCAAGACCGAGGTGGCGCGGCAGCTCGCCTATACCCTGGGGGTGGAACTGATCCGCTTCGACATGTCGGAATACATGGAACGCCACGCCGTGTCCCGCCTCATCGGCGCGCCGCCCGGCTACGTGGGCTTCGAACAGGGCGGCCTGCTCACCGAGGCCATCACCAAGAACCCCTACGCGGTGCTGTTGCTGGACGAGATCGAGAAGGCCCACCCGGACATCTTCAACGTGCTGCTGCAGGTCATGGACCACGGCACCCTGACCGACAACAACGGGCGCAAGGCCGACTTCCGCAACGTGGTGATCATCATGACCACCAACGCCGGCGCCGAAGCCATGAACAAGACCGGCATCGGTTTCTCCCTGCCCAAGAAGGCCGGCGACGAAATGGCGGAAATCAAGCGCCTGTTCACGCCGGAATTCCGCAACCGGCTGGATGCCACCATCTCCTTCGCGCCCCTGAGCGAGGACATCATCCTGCGGGTGGTGGACAAGTTCCTCATGCAACTGGAGGAACAACTCCACGCCAGGAAGGTGGAAACCCACTTCACGGACGGGCTGCGCGCCTGGCTGGCCCGCAAGGGCTTCGATCCCCTCATGGGTGCGCGCCCGATGGCCCGCCTCATCCAGGACACCATTCGCAAGGCGCTGGCCGATGAATTGCTGTTCGGCCGCCTCAGCGAGGGCGGGGAAGTCACGGTGGACGTGAACGAGAAGGAGGAAATCCAACTCGCCTTCGCCGCGGAACTCGAACCCGCCTGAGCGCTTACCCGAGGCGGACCCCGACCGGCGGGCGCGAAAGCGCCCGTTTTCTATTGGGTGGCCGGCCGGAACAGTTCGAAGAAGTTCCGGGTCGTCGCCTCCGCCACCTCGGCGAGGGGGATGCCCCGCAGGCTGGCGATCTCCTCCGCCACGTGGCGCACGTAGGCGGGCTCGTTGCGCCGGCCGCGATGAGGCACGGGCGCCAGGTAGGGGGAGTCCGTCTCGATCAGCAGCCGCTCCAGGGGGACGCGCCGGGCCACGTCCTTCAGGTCATGGGCGCTCTTGAAACTGACGATGCCCGAGAGCGAGATGTGGAATCCCATGTCCAGGGCGGATTTGGCCACGTCCCAGGTTTCGGTGAAACAGTGCATCACGCCGCCCGCATCCCCGGCCCCCTCCTCCGCCATGATGGCCAGCGTGTCCGCCACGGCATTGCGGGTATGAATGATGAGGGGCTTGCCGGCCAGCCGCGCGGCGCGGATATGGGCGCGGAAACGCTGGCGCTGCCAGTCCACCGCCTCGCGCTTCATGCGGTAGTAATCCAGTCCCGTCTCGCCGATGGCCAGGACTCTGGGATGGCGGGCCAGGTCCGCCAGTTCTTCCACCGAGGGCTCGCGACCTTCATCATGATCGGGGTGCACCCCCACCGAGGCATAAATGTTGTCGTGGGCCTCGGCCAGGGCCAGCACCCGGGGGAAGGTCTCCAGGCTGACGGCGACACACAGGGCGTGGCTTACGCCGGCGGCCGCCATATTGGCCAGCAGCGGCGCGACGCCCTCGGAGAACTCCGGGAAATCGATGTGGCAGTGGGAGTCTACGAACATGGGGAGTAGAAAGTGGGCAGTGGGCAGTGGGCAGTAGGCGGTGGGGGGAAGCGGTGACGTGTGCGCGCGCGCCAGACGAATCGGAAAGCAACAACTCGTATTCGCTCTGACGACTGCCAACTGCCAACTGCCTACTACCCAATCACATGGTATGGGTCAGGCGGGTGGACTTCATGGCATTGCCGAGCATGCCCTCGATCTTCTGGCGAACCGCCGTGGCGCCCTCGCCTTCGTCGAACTGCACGCCGATGCCCTGCTGGCGGTTGCCCTGGGCGCCGGAGGGGGTGATCCAGACCACCTTGCCGGATATCGGCAACTTGTTGGGCTCATCCATCAGGGTCAGCAGCATGTAGACCTGATCGCCCATCTGGTAGGGCCGGTTGGTGGGGATGAACAGGCCGCCACCCTTGACGTAGGGCATGTAGGCGGCGAACAGGGCGGAACGCTCCTTGATGGCCAGGGAGAGCATCCCGGCTCGGCCGGCGGTCTGGCGCGTGCTTTCACTCATGGCTGCCTCGGGTTACCTGGATGTAGCGGATGAGCCAGGATTCTAGCAACAACTGGGCGCTCAACGGGTGGCGCAACCAGCGGGCGGCCTCGCTCAATTCCCGCTGGAAATCCAGCAGGCCGGCCAGGTCCGCCTGCCGGGCGACCTGCTCGATCGCGGCGGAGCGATCGCGAAAATAGCGGTTGCCGCCGGCAGACCGCAGCGCGACGAGGTCGTATAGCCAGCGGGCCAGCCATCCCCAGCTCTCGGCCAGGAAATCCTTGTGCGACTGGGCCAGGGCGCAGGGATCCATGCGGCCCGGGCGGGCGAGTTCGTCGAGAAAGGCTTCCAGGCGCGATCGCCGTTCCGGGTCCGCGTAACTCAGGGCGGTCAGGGGCGCGCCCCCCGCCTCCGCCAGCACATCCTCCGGCGACCCCACCCCGGCCTGTCGCAGCCATTCCAGGGCCGCCTCCCGGGGGGGCGGGCTTACCGCCGCCTGGCGGCAGCGGGAGATCACGGTGGGCAGCAGACGACCGGGCTGGTGCGATACCAGGATGAGGAGCACCCGGGGCGGGGGTTCTTCCAGGGTCTTGAGGAGCGCGTTGGCGGCGGCGGCGTTCATGTACTCCGCCGGATGGACCACCGCCGCGCGCCAGCCGCCGCGATGGGCGGTGAGCGCCAGGAAATCGGTGATGCCGCGCACCGATTCCACGCTGATCTGCTTGCTGGCCTTCTTCGTCACCTTGCCGCTGTCGTCGACCTCTTCCTCCTGGGGTTCGACCTGGCGGAAGTCGGGATGATTGCCCTGGAGGAACCAGTTGCAGGCATCGCAGACGCCGCAGGCGCCGTCGGCCGTGGGGGCTTCGCACAAGGCCCATTGGGCCAGGCCGATCGCCAGGTCCCGTTTGCCCACGCCGGCGGGCCCGCGCAGCAGCAGGGCGTGGGGCATGCGCTCCCGATCGGCGGTGAGCTGCCGGAACAGGGGCAGATTCCAGGGGTGGATCACGCCCACGACTCCAGGATGCGAATCAGCTGGCCGCGCACGTCCTCCAGGCTCCGGCCGCCGTCGATCACCCTGATCCGCCCCGGATGACGTTCCGCGCGGCGCAGGTAGGCGGCGCGCACGCGGGCATGGAAATCGCCTTGTTCCCGCTCGAACCGATCCGGCGACCGGGCCGTGGCCAGGCGCCGGGCGGCGATCTCCGTGGGCAGATCGAACAACAGGGTGAGGTCGGGATTCAGGTCGGCGTGGACCCAGGATTCCAGCACCTCCAGACGGGCATCGGGCAGGCCGCGACCCCCGCACTGGTAGGCGAAGCTGGCGTCGGTAAAGCGGTCGGAGATCACCACCTCGCCTTTTTCGAGGGCGGGCCGGATGACCCGCTCGATATGCTCGCGCCGGGCCGCGAACATGATCAGCGCCTCGGTCTCGGCATGCATGGGTTCATGCAGGACGATCTCGCGCAGTTTTTCCCCCACCGGCGTCCCGCCCGGCTCCCGCGTCATGCGCACCACCCGACCCTGGTCACGAAACCAGCCGGCCAGCCAGTCCAGATGGCTGCTCTTGCCGGCGCCGTCGACGCCTTCCAGGGTGATGAACAGGCCTTTCACGGGGATTCCTTCTAGCGTTTCTGGTAGCGGGACACGGCCCGGTTGTGGGCGTCCAGGTTATCGGAAAACTCATGCCTGCCGTTGCCCTTGGCGACGAAATAGAGGGCCCGGCTCTTGTCCGGATTGAGGGCCGCGCGCAGGGCCTCGGCCCCGGGAAGGGCGATGGGGGTGGGAGGCAGGCCGGCCCGGGTATAGGTGTTGTAGGGCGTATCGGTGAGCAGATCGTCCTTGCGCAGGTTGCCGTCGAAACGGGGGCCGATGCCGTAGATCACGGTCGGGTCGGTTTGCAGGCGCATGCCGATGCGCAGGCGGTTCACGAACACGGACGCGATCAATGGCCGTTCCTCGGGCGCCCCCGTTTCCTTCTCGATGATGGAGGCCATGGTCAACGCTTCGTAGGGCGTCCGGTAGGGCAAGCCGCCGGCCCGCGCCGGCCATTGGGCCTCCACCAGCTTTCTCATGGCGCCGTAGGCGCGCCGGTAGATGGCCAGGTCGGAACTGCCGGCATCGAAGAAATAGGTGTCCGGGAAGAACAGGCCTTCCGGATGATCCTCGCTGGCGCCGACCAACCGGAGCAGTTCCCCGGCCGACATGCCGGCACTGTCGTGGCGCAGGTCGGGATGCGCGTCCACCGCCCGACGCATGTCGGCGAAACTCCACCCCTCCACGATGGTGAGCTTGCCCAGCACCATCTCGCCCAGGGTAATCTTGCGCAGCAGGGCCATGGGCGTGGTCGGGCCATCGAGGGCGTAGCTGCCCGCCTTGACGTCGCCCGCCAGGCCCCGGATGCGGGCGATGAGGACGAAAGCCCAGGGATTTTCCAGGGCGCCCGCCGCCCGCAGGTCCTGGCTGGCCTGTTTCAGGCTGGCGCCGCGCTCGATGGAAAAAGCCAGGGGATAGGCCACGCCCGCCTCCTCCATGGGCGTGCTGGCGTAGTAGAGCAACCAACCGGCGAGGCCAAGGCCGGCGAGTAGCGCGAGGGCGAGCAGTCGGGCAATAAGTTTACGCATCCAGGAATCCCGCCAGGCGCGGGCCCACAAGGGGTTGGGCCCAGGTCTTGTCGCCAAGGCGAGCCACCCGGCGAAGGCCCATCAGGCTGTTGGTCAGCATGACCTCATCCGCGTCCAGCAATGCCGCCAGGTCGAAATCCGCCTCTTCCACGGTCAGGCCCTCCGCCGCCGCGATGCGCATCAACCGGGCCCGGGCCACACCCGCCACGCCGCACTGTCGCAGGCTCGGGGTTTGCAGTCGCCCGTGCCGCCACAGGAAAAGGTTGCTCATCACACCGGACACCACCCGGCCGGACGGGTCCAGGAGTATGCCCTCGTCGATGGCGGGATCATTCCATTCCGCCCTGGCCAGGACATTCTCCAGGCGATTCAGATGCTTGATGCCGGCCAGGGCGGGTTGCGACCCCAAGCGCAAGTGGCACACCCGCAGGGTCAGCCCTTCCCCGGGATATTCGGCGCCATCATCGGGCCAACAGGCCAGAATGCGCGTGCACCGGGCGGGAACGGGCGGGCGATAGCCGCGCGGCCCCTCGCCCCGCGTCACGGTCAGGCGCAGGACGCCCCACGCCGGCAAGGGCTCGAGTTGGGCCAGATCGCGGCCGAGCACCGCCGCATCGGGACATGCCAGCCCAAGTCGGGCACAGTCGTCCGCGAGCTTGGCCAGATGATCCGACCACCAGCGGGGCCGGCCATCGGTGATGCGCATCGTCCGGAACACCCCGTCGCCGTAGCTCAGGCCCCGGTCCAGCGCGGCAATCCGGATTGCCGCGCGGCCGTTGATCAGGATGCGGGGAAGAACGCCTGGCTGAGCAGCCATCGAGCCAGCCCGATGGCCGAAGTCAAACCCTGCGGAAGATCAGGGTGCCGTTGGTGCCGCCGAAACCGAAGTTGTTCTTCAGCGCCAGCTCGATCTTCATGGGCCGCGCCACATTGGCGCAGTAGTCCAGGTCGCACTCCGGGTCCTGCTCGAACAGATTGATGGTGGGCGGCGAGACCTGGTGATGCACGGCCAGGGCGGTGAACACGGATTCCACCCCGCCGGCGCCACCCAGCAGGTGGCCGGTCATGGACTTGGTGGAATTCACCACCAGCTTGCGCGCAGCGTCGCCGAAGGCCAGCTTGATGGCCTCGGTCTCGTTCTTGTCGCCCAGGGGCGTGGAGGTGCCGTGGGCGTTGATGTACTGGACCTCATCCGGATTGACGCCAGCGTCGCGCAAGGCGTTGACCATGGAGCGCCTGGGGCCGTCGGTATCCGGCGCGGTCATGTGGAAGGCATCGCCGCTCATGCCGAAGCCGGCGATTTCCGCGTAGATGCGGGCGCCGCGCGCCCTGGCGTGCTCGTATTCCTCCAGCACCATGACGCCGGCGCCCTCGCCCAGCACGAAGCCGTCCCGGTCCTTGTCCCAGGGACGGCTCGCCGTGGCGGGATCGTCGTTGCGGGTGGACAGGGCCTTGGCGGCGGAGAAACCGCCCACGGCCAGGGGGCAGACCGTGGATTCGGCGCCGCCGCAGACCATCACATCCGCGTCGCCGTGCTCGATCATGCGGGCGCTGGTGCCGATGGCGTGCAGGCCCGTGGTACAGGCGGTGACCACGGCCAGGTTGGGCCCCTTGAGGCCCAGCAGGATGGACAGGTTGCCCGAGATCATGTTGATGATGGTGCCCGGGATGAAGAAGGGCGAAATCTTGCGCGGCCCACCGGTTTCCACATAGGTCTGGTGGGTGTCCTCGATCATGGGCAGGCCGCCGATACCCGAACCGATATTGACGCCGATCCGCTCCCGGTTCGCATCCGTGACTTCAAGTCCGGAATCCCTGACGGCATCGATGCCCGCCGCCAGGCCGTAATGGATGAAGACATCCATGCGCCGGGCCTCCTTGGCGGAGAGGTATTTGGCCACGTCGAAGTCCTTGACTTCCCCCGCGATCTGGGCGGGGAACCCGGCGGGATCGAAGCGGCTGATGCGGGTGATTCCGGAACGGCCCGCGATGAGATTGGCCCAGCCTTCTTCCACGGTGTTACCCACCGGTGAAATCAGGCCTAGGCCGGTGACCACCACTCTGCGCCTGGGGGGACGGGAAACCTGGGACAAGATAAGGCTCCTGATGCGGAAAAAGAAAAAAACCCGGCCGAGGCCGGGCGCGCGCGCCGCCGCGAGGCCGGCGACGCGCGATATACCGCGATTACTTGTTCAGGTGGCCGTTGATGTAATCAACAGCTTGCTGGACGGTGGTGATCTTCTCGGCTTCCTCGTCGGGAATCTCGCACTCGAAGGCCTCTTCCAGGGCCATCACCAGTTCCACCGTGTCGAGAGAGTCGGCGCCCAGGTCGTCCACGAAGGAAGACTCCAGCTTGACGTCGGCTTCATTGGCGCCCAGCTGCTCGGCGACGATCTTTTTGACACGCTGCTCAATATCACTCATCAGAAAACTCCCTACGGGTAGCAAAAAAGCGGGGGCATTCTAGCAAAATCCCCGCGACGAAGAATCAATTGGATGGCGAATAATACGACTTCCCGCCTCAATCCATGTACATGCCGCCGTTGACATGCAGGGTGGCGCCGGTGATGTAGCCCGCGCCATCGGAGGCCAGGAAGGCCACGCCGTGGGCGATATCCTCGGGCGTGCCCAGTTTGCCGAGGGGAATCCGCTCCATCAGCTTGCTCCTGGCCGCTTCGGGCAGCGCCTTGGTCATGTCGGTGTCGATGAAGCCGGGCGCCACGCAATTGACCGTGATGCCCCGGCTGCCCACTTCCTGGGCCAGGGACTTGGAAAACCCGATCATGCCGGCCTTGGCGGCGGCGTAATTGGTCTGGCCCGCGTTGCCGGAGGCCCCCACCACCGAGGCGATGCTGATGATGCGGCCGAAGCGGGCCTTCATCATGGGCCGCAGCACGGCGCGGGAGAGGCGGAACACGGAGGTGAGATTGGTGTCGATGATGGACGCCCATTCCTCGTCCTTCATGCGCATCAGCAGGTTGTCCCGGGTGATGCCGGCATTGTTGACCAGGATATCGATGCGGCCGTGCCGTCCCAGGATGCCCTCGATGGCGGCATCCACCCGGTCGGCATCGTTCACGTTCAGCATCAGGCCCTCGCCCTTGAGGCCGGCTTCGGCCAGCCCCGCGCCGATGGCCTCCGCGCCGGACTCGCTGGTGGCGGTGCCCACCACGATGCAGCCGGCCTTGCCCAGGGCGTGCAGAATGGCCTGGCCGATGCCCCGGGATGCGCCGGTGACCAGCGCGACGCGTGCTTCCATGTTCATCTCCTCAAGCCTTGATTTTTTCCAGGGTGTCCGCCAGGGCGGCGGCATCGGCCAGGGCGACGCCGGTGACGCCGTCCACGATGCGTTTGTTCAGGCCGGCCAGCACCTTGCCCGGACCGCATTCGGCGATCAGTTCCACGCCCCCGGCGGCCATGGCCTGAATGGTTTCGACCCAGCGCACCGGGCTGTAAAGCTGCCGGGCCAGGGCATCGCGGATGGCGGCCGGATCGGCATGGCCGGCCACGTCCGCGTTGTGCAGGACGGGCACCGCGGGCGACCTCACCTCGATGCCGGCCAGCGCGGCGAGGAGCTTTTCCGCGGCGGGCTGCATGAGGGCGCAGTGGGACGGCACGGATACCGGCAGGGGCAGGGCCCGCTTGGCGCCCTTCTCCTTGGCCAGGGCGCAGCCCCGGTCCACCGCCGCCTTGTGGCCGGCGATGACCACCTGCCCGGGGGAATTGAAGTTGACGGCTTCCAGGATCTCGCCCTGGGCCGCCTCCGCGCATACGGCGCGCACGGCGGCATCGTCCAGGCCCAGCACGGCGGCCATGGCGCCGACACCTTCCGGCACGGCGGACTGCATGGCCTCGGCGCGCAAGCGCACCAGTTTCACGGCATCGGCAAAGCCGATGGCGTCCGCGCATACCAGGGCGGTGTACTCACCCAGGCTGTGGCCGGCCATCAGCGCCGGCGCCGGTCCACCCCGGCCTTGCCAGACACGGTAGGCCGCCACGCCGGCCGCCAGCATCACGGGCTGGGTATTGACGGTCTGATTCAGAAGATCGGCGGGACCGTCGCTCGCCATGGCCCAGAGATCCTGGCCCAGGGCATCGGACGCCTCGGCGAAGGTCTCGCGAACGGGCGCGGCATCGCCATAGCCGGCCATCATACCCACCGACTGGGAGCCCTGGCCGGGGAACACGAATGCAAATTTCATGGACATCTCCGATTGATCGCTCAAGCGAACCGACGGGTCAAAAACGAACGAGGACCGATCCCCAGGTGAACCCGCCGCCAAAGGCTTCCATCAGCACCGTCTCGCCCGCCTTGATCTTGCCTTCCCGCGCGGCCGTGTCCAGGGCCAGGGGGATGGAGGCGGCGGAGGTGTTGCCGTGGCGGTCCACGGTCACCACCACCCGCTCCATGCCCATGCCCAGTTTTTTCGCCGTGGCCTGGATGATGCGGATATTGGCCTGGTGGGGCACCAGCCAGTCGATGTCGGTCTTGTTCAGGCCGTTGGCCTGCAGGGTTTCGTCGACGATGGCATCCAGCGTATTCACCGCCATCTTGAACACGGCGTTGCCGGACATGCGCATGTAGCAGGCGCCTTCCTTCTTGAGGGAAACGCCGCCATCCACGAACAGCAGATCCTGGTAGCGGCCGTCGGCATGGAGATGGGTCGCCAGGATGCCGGGGGCATCGGATGCCCGCAGCACCACGGCGCCGGCGCCGTCGCCCCAGAGGATGCAGTTGCCCCGGTCGCTCCAGTCGGTGATGCGGGACAGGGTTTCCGCGCCCACCACCAGGGCGGTCCTGACCTGCCCGGAACGGATGAACTGGTCCGCCACCGAAACGGCGTAGACGAAACCGCTGCACACCGCCTGCACATCGAAAGCCGGGCAACCGTTGGTGATGCCCAGCTTGGCCTGGAGGACGCAGGCGGTGCCGGGAAACACGCGATCCGGCGTGGTGGTGGCGACCACGATGAGATCAATTTCGCCGGCATCGATGCCGGCCGCCTCGATGGCCTTTTCCGCGGCCTGCTGGGCCAGATCGCTGGTCAGCTCGCCTTCGGCCGCGATATGACGTTCGCGGATGCCCGTGCGCTCGAGAATCCACTCGCTGGTGGTCTCGATCTGGGCCTCGAGTTCCGCGTTGGTCAGCACCCTGGCGGGAAGATGGCTACCGGTGCCGATGATTCTCGAATAAATTCTGGACGCCTGATTCAAGCGGGTTCTCCTTCCTGGGCCAGGCCTTCGCCGGCGCCGTTGTGGATGCCGACCTGCTCGGCGATGCGCCGCAACAGTCCGCCGCGCACTTCCTCGGCCGCCTTGAGGATGGCCTGTTCGAAGGCGAACACATCGGCGGAGCCGTGGCTTTTGATGATCACGCCGTTGAGCCCCAGCAGGCTGGCGCCGTTATAGCGGCGCGGATCCAGCTTGCGCTTGAAGGCGCGCAACACGGGCAAGGCGATGATGCCGGCCAGACGGGTAATGAGGTTTTTCTTGAATTCACCGCGCAACTGGTCGGCCATCAGCTTGGCCAGGCCTTCCGATGTCTTCAGGGCGATGTTGCCGACGAAGCCGTCGCATACCACCACGTCCACGGTGCCCTTGTAAATATCGTCGCCTTCCACGTTGCCCTGGAAATTGAGGCCGCTGGCCTTGAACAACTCGCCGGCCTGCTTGACCACCTCGTTGCCCTTGATGTCTTCCTCGCCGATGTTGAGCAGGCCGACGCTGGGCCGCTCCTTGTGCTCGATGGCCGCGGCCAGGGCCGCCCCCATGATGCCGAACTGGAGCAGATGCTCGGCGCTGCAATCCACGTTGGCGCCCAGGTCCAGCACATAGGTGCTCCCGGCGCGGGAAGGCAGGGTGGAAGCGATGGCGGGCCGATCGATGCCGGGCAGGGTTTTCAGGACGAAGCGGGAAACCGCCATGAGGGCGCCGGTATTGCCGGCGGACACGCCGGCATCGGCCTCGCCGCGCTTGACCAGGTCGGCGGTCACGCGCATGGAGGAGTCCTTCTTGGTGCGCAAGGCAACCGGCAGGGGATCGTCCATCTTCACCACCTCGCTGGCGTGATGCACGCGCAGCCGGGTGCCCGGCTCGGCCTTGTTGGCTTTCAGTTCGGCGCGGATCACGTCTTCCAGGCCGACCAGGACGATATTGATGTCCGGTTCCTGGCGCAGGAACCCCAGCGCGGCCCTGACGGTGACATGGGGACCGTGATCGCCCCCCATGGCGTCAATGGCGATTGTGATTTCTCGCATGGTCGATCAGCCTGACCGCGCGCGGGCGCTCGCCCCCCCGCGCGGCATTGCCGGTCGCGGAGAAGAATCAGCTGTTGTCGGCCTTGGTGCTGACGACCTTGCGGCCACGATAGTAGCCGTTGGGGCTGATGTGGTGGCGCAGGTGCATTTCGCCGGTGGTGGCTTCCACGGCGGTGGGCGGCGTGGTCAGAAAATCGTGGGCGCGATGCATGCCGCGCTTGGAAGGGGACTTCTTGTTCTGTTGAACGGCCATAACGTTCTCCTTGATTCAATATCTGTAAATCAGGCCTGAAAGCCCGCGCCGCATTGCCCGTCCTCATGTCGGGGCGATACCGGCAGGCTCAAAATAATCTCGTCTTCCACCAGGCTTGCCACATCCATGGGCGCTTCCGCGACCAGGGCATCCACCAGGGGATCTTCGCTTTCCCAACGTTCCAGCTCGGCCTCATCCCGCGCCACTGGCAGAACGTTGCTCAATTCAAACCGCTCCGGAAACCTCTCCAGACAACGCTGGCATGTCAGCCAAAGCCGGGCGTCGATCCGCAACCGCAGTACGGGCCGGCCCGCTTCCGATCCACCCGCAATATGGTATTGCACCGCAACATCATCTGAGGTCAAATTGTCACGCAAGCGGGGCAACTCATCGACACGCAACTCGCCTTCCAGGCTTTCGCCGGAGCGGGCGAAGCGTAGCGCGTCCAAGAGTGCCGGTGCAGACATAAGCCGTAGATGCTAAGCTTTACGGCCTTTTTTGTCAAAGTTACGAGGCCATTCAGAACAGCTTTCTTTCTGGAATCCTCTCGGTGCCACCTTCAAAGGCCATAGCGTGATCAAGAAGATACTCATTGCCAACCGGGGCGAGATCGCGGTCCGCATCGTGCGGGCCTGCAAGGAGATGGGGATCAAGTCGGTGGCCATCTACACCGACGCCGACCGCCACGCCCTCCACGTCAAGAAGGCCGACGTGGCCTACAACATCGGCTCGGACCCGGTGCTGGGTTATCTCAACGCCCACAACATCGTGAACCTGGCGGTGGCCTCGGGTTGCGACGCCCTCCACCCCGGCTATGGCTTCCTCTCGGAAAACCCCGTCCTGGCTGAAGTCTGCGCCCGGCGCGGCATCAAGTTCATCGGTCCCTCTCCCGAGGTCATCACCCAGATGGGCGACAAGATCCAGGCGCGCCAGGCCATGATCAAGGCCGGTATTCCGGTGGTGCCCGGTTCCGATCACAACCTGGAAAACGCCGAGGAGGCCCTCAAGCTGGCGAAGGAGATCGGCTATCCGGTCATGCTCAAGGCCACCAACGGCGGTGGCGGCCGCGGCATCCGGCGCTGCGACTCCGACGACGAACTGGTCAAGAACTACGAGCGGGTGGTCTCCGAGGCCACCAAGGCCTTCGGCAAGCCCGAGGTGTTCATCGAGAAGTGCGTGGTCAATCCCAAGCACATCGAGGTGCAGATCATCGGCGACAGCCACGGCAACTGCGTCCACCTCTATGAGCGGGACTGCTCCATCCAGCGCCGCAACCAGAAGCTCATCGAGATCGCCCCCTCGCCCCAGTTGACCGAAGCCCAGCGCGAATACATCGGCAAGCTGGCGGTGCGCGCCGCCAAGGCGGTGGGCTACGAGAACGCCGGCACGGTGGAGTTCCTGCTGGACCATGACAACCAGTTCTACTTCATGGAGATGAATACCCGCCTCCAGGTGGAGCACACGGTGACCGAGAACATCACCGGCATCGACATTGTCCAGGAGCAGATCCGCATCGCCGACGGCCTGCCCCTCCAGTACAAGCAGGAGGACATCCGCCACCGGGGCTTCGCCATGGAATTCCGCATCAACGCCGAAGACCCCCAGAACAGTTTCCTGCCCAGCTTCGGCCGCATCACCCGCTACTACGCGCCGGGCGGGCCCGGCGTGCGCACCGACGCGGCCATGTATTCCGGCTACACCATTCCGCCCTACTACGACTCCATGTGCGCCAAGCTCACCGTCTGGGCCCTGAACTGGGAGGCGGTCATCGAGCGGGGCCGGCGCGCCCTGGACGACATGAAGGTCTATGGCGTCAAGACCACCATCCCCTACTACCAGGAAATCCTGCTCAGCCCGGATTTCCGCACCGGCCGCTTCAACACCGGCTTCGTCGATGCCCACCCGGAACTCCTCAACTACGCGGTCAACCGCCCCCCCGAACACGTGGCTGTGGCGCTCTCCGCGGCCATCGCCGCCCACCTGGGCATCTGAACGGAAGAAACCACGATGACTCAAGTCAAGATCACCGATCTGACCCTGCGCGACGGACATCAGTCCCTGATCGCCACCCGCATGCGCACCGAGGACATGCTGCCCATCTGCGGCAAGATGGACAGCGTGGGCTTCTGGTCCCTGGAAGCCTGGGGCGGGGCCACCTTCGATTCCTGCGTGCGCTTCCTGAAGGAGGACCCCTGGGAGCGCCTGCGCAAGTTGCGCAAGGCGTTGCCCAACACCCCGATCCAGATGCTGCTGCGCGGCCAGAACCTGCTCGGCTACCGGCATTACCCGGACGACGTGGTGCGGGCCTTTGTCCAGAAGTCCGCCGACAACGGCGTGGACATCTTCCGCGTGTTCGACGCCATGAACGACATCCGCAACATGCGCGTCTCCATCGAGGCGGTGAAGGCCGCGGGCAAGCACGCCGAGGGCACCCTGAGCTACACCACCAGCCCGGTGCACGACATCCCCTACTTCGTCGCCATGGCGCGTCAGCTGGAAGCCATGGGCAGCGACACCCTGGCCATCAAGGACATGGCCGGCCTGCTCACCCCCTACACCACCGGCGAACTGGTGAAGGCCCTCAAGGCCGCCGTCTCCATCCCCATCCACCTGCACAGCCACGCCACCTCCGGCCTGGCCAGCATGGTGCACATGAAGGGCGTGGAAGCCGGCGCCACCATCATCGACACCTGCGTTTCCGCCTTCTCCGAGGGCGCCAGCCACCCCACCACGGAAAGCCTGGTGGCCGCCTTCGCCGGCACCCAGTACGACACCGGCCTGGATCTGGGCAGGCTCCAGGAGATCGCCGCCTACTTCCGGGAAGTGCGCAAGAAATACTGGCAGTTCGAGATGAGCGGTCCCCAGGTGGACACCCGCATCCTGGTGTCCCAGGTGCCCGGCGGCATGATTTCCAACCTGTCCAACCAGCTCAAGGAACAGGGCGCGCTCAACCGCATGGACGACGTCCTGGCGGAAATCCCCCGGGTGCGCGAAGACCTGGGCTATCCGCCCCTGGTCACCCCCACCTCCCAGATCGTCGGCACCCAGGCCGTGCTCAACGTGCTCACCGGCGGCCGCTACAAGTCGGTCACCAACGAGGTGAAGAACTACCTGCTGGGCCGCTACGGCGCCGCCCCCGGCAAGGTCAACGAGGAAGTGAAAAAGCTGGCGGTGGGCAACCAGGAAGTCATCACCTGCCGCCCCGCCGACCTGTTCACCGACGAACTGGAGAAGCTGCGCGGCGAGGCCGAGGGCCTGGCCAAGTCCGACGAGGACGTGCTGACCTACGCCATGTTCCCGGACATCGGCCGCACCTTCCTGCAGGAACGCGCCGCCGGTACCCTGACGCCGGAAACCCTGCTGCCGCCGGAGTCGCGCGAAGCCTTGTCCTGCCCGGCCATCTACGCCCCCAGCGAGTTCAACGTCACCCTGCACGGCGAGACCTATCACATCCGCATCAAGGGCACCGGCCACGGCGGCGAGGGCCAGCGCCCCTTCTACGTGCACGTGGACGGCGTCGCCGAGGAAGTCCTGCTGGAAGCCCTGGACGAGGTGGAGGTCACCCCCGGCGCCACCGCGCCGCGCAAGGCGGGCGGCAAGAAGGATTCCGGCGGCGTCGGCAAGCAGCGTCCGCGCCCCACCCACGCCGGCTGTGTGACGACCGCCATGCCGGGCACCATCGTCGACGTCAAGGTCAAGGCCGGGGACAAGGTCAAGGCCGGCGACGGCGTGCTGGTCATCGAGGCCATGAAGATGGAGAACGAGGTCCAGGCCGCGGTCAGCGGCGTGGTCACCAATGTCTTCGTCGCCAAGGGTGACGCGGTCACGCCGGACCAGGTGCTGGTGGAGATCCAGCCGGAATAATTCGGTAAAGGGGGAAGGGTCCGCGCCTTTGGCGCTCAAGGGGGAAGGGTAAAGGCCCGCCCCTTCCCCCTTCACCCTTCACCCTTCCCCCTTCCCCCTTCCCCCTTCCC